>Ga0307378_10003929_pt1 | contig 21548 bp, 22 predicted proteins | sample UN1MG_FD_202238 | JGI IMG/M metagenome (GOLD analysis project Ga0307378, IMG submission 202238) | Soil microbial communities from Risofladan, Vaasa, Finland - UN-1 | ecosystem: Environmental > Terrestrial > Soil > Coastal area > Acid sulfate soil | place: Finland: Risofladan, Vaasa | collected...
TCCCTCAGTCTTGAATAGCTTCATCGGGTACGCTGCTCCTTTCTTGTTTGTTTGCTTAACAAAACATTAGGAGCTCGTACCCTTTTCTACTCCTTCCCCGATTTTACACACAAGACGGTACACTACCCAGACCGCGGCCATCCTTGACTGCACGGCGGTTCTCGAGTACAATGAAGGTGACAAATAGCTCGGCAAGCTCGCAGTATAAGCTGGATTCTTCCGCTCGAGAAAGTCGCGTGTTCGTGCGAGTTTTAGCGGGAATAGAGCGCGGCGGGAACGTTGAAGCGCCCAAGTCCGCAGTTGCATGCCCTCTGGGCAAACCGCAAACTCGGTCTTCGGTGTAAGCATTTCGAACGTCGGGGTGTGGCGCAGCTTGGTTAGCGCGCGTGTTTTGGGAACACGAGGTCGCCGGTTCGAGTCCGGCCACCCCGACCATCCCCTCGAATAAGGCAAGATCGCTGTTTGGCGGTGCCTCTCAGTGCTCGATCCGCCGGGGCGGATCGAGGAACGCTCTGTAACCAGGCGCCAGTGCCGTTCTCCCGATCAGCCTTTGATGGCGGCCACAGCGTCGTCCAGGTTCGCGAACATGCCGAATATCGTGTCCAGTCCCGTGATCCTCAGCATCCGCTGAATCGTTTCACTGCACCCAACGAGGCTGATGCTTCCGCCTTTCGGCCTCACCCGCTTTGCAGCTCCCAAAAGGATTCCGAAGCCACTGCTGTCCATGTAGCTGACATCGGCCAGGTCAATGACCTGATCCGCCGCGCCGGAGCTGATCGCCTCATTGATGGCAGACTTGAACTCCGGCGCGGTATAGACATCAATCTCGCCAGCTACCTTTACAACGGGTATGCCGGATACTTTCTTGACCGCCGTCTCGAGTCTCACGTTTTCAACCTGCAATGGAACTACCCTCTTTCCGCTGAATCCAGCTTGCAAAGATGGCGCACTCAGAACAGAAGCCCCCTAGCCGCGAGGATTACCAGGACATCGAATGTGATAGAGACCGCCCAGTGCAGCACAAAGCAGGGCACGAATGACTTCGCCCTGAGCGCCACAACGCCCAGGATCAGCCCTGATACGAGCGATGCCGCGACTTCGGCCGGGGGTTTGCCTATGTGCATGATACCAAAAGCAATGGCCTGCACAAACACGCTCCACGAACCGATTAACCTAGCCAGCCCGAAAAGCAGGAATCCTCTGAAGAAGAATTCCCAGCAGAAAAGGTACATCCCGTACGAAAGCTCGAAGTAACCGAAGTATGCGAGGTCGTGCGCCGCCCGTTTCTGAATAGGATAATACGTCTGGAAATCCTTCCTCGTTGCCGCAAAGACCAGGAAGGGCAGCACAGCGAGAAAGAGCAGGCCGGCCAAACGGTATCCGCGTCTCGCATCGCCCAGCGCCAACCCAAAGCTGGACGGCTCCTGCCTGATGACCAGCAGCGCCACCATAATCGGCAGCCAGAACAAAGCCGACATATTCGCGACCAGGTACTCCTCGTAGCCGTGGCTTTGTTGGTTGTAGCGATACAGCGCAGCAAGGATACACGCGCCGACAAGAGCCACCAGCGCGGGAACCCACCGATTTTTTCCCATATTAGCGCGTCCATCCTCAGCTTGGAGATGCTGCGGCAGCATAAGGCGCACATCGCTCCCAGTCAATTCCGTGCGCCATGCGGCACAGCAGTATCTTACACAATCGGCTCCTAAGTTTCAATCCCTCACCAGGCCGGAGCGCACAATATGGGAGACCCCCAACAACCTGGCCAGCGAATGCTTGTAAGACATTGACAGAGAACATGCCACTTGCTATCATGGCCTGGTTTATCTGCCAACTGAGTGGCAGATAGTGGACAACTTGACAAGTCGTCCGGCTTCATTCGGCGACGCAGCGCCGGTTCGGCACCATAGCTACCAGTAGGAGCAGCGACGTGGAACAGGAATCAGCGACGACCTGGGCCGATCAGGCTGAACCCATCTGGGAAACCGCGTACATGAGCGTCCAAAGCCTCCCGGAAAACGTCAGGGAGCTGAGGCGCCAAGTAACGGAGTTCTTGAGCTCATCGCCATTGTCTCTGGAAGAAGCGGCGGACATGGAACTGGCCGTCGGTGAGGCGTGCGCGAATGCTCTCAGGCATGGCTCACCGAAGGGCGAGCTGGATGAGATAAGAGTGAAATGCACGAGCAGCGAACGAGCGCTGGTAGTGGAAGTTTCGGATAACGGCTGTGGATTCGATCCCGACTCGGTTGCCCCGCCCGTGTTGGAAGACTTCGGGGAGAGCGGGATGGGAATCTTTCTCATGCGAACGCTCGCGGATTCCGTGGAATTTAACTTCGGCTCCGGGACGACTGTGCGGCTGGTCAAACGCTGTGATCGAGAGAGCTGAGGGGGATAGCAAGGAAGGGAATTAAGGGCGACCGGAACCGACCGCCCGAGAGTCTGGCAGGCGCACATCATCAAGTGGTCACCAGGCGGAGTTTCCCAGAGGGGGACGCACAGACCAGCGAGACCAGGCTAATGACGGCGGCCATCGTCTTCGTCTTCTGCGCCGCCCAGAGGAATCAATCCCAACACGGCAACACGGCGCATAGCCTGCACTCGGTTTGACACGTCGAGTTTCTGGTAGACCCTCGCCAAGTGGAAGTCCACAGTTCGCTTACTGCAGCACAGGATCGCCGCAGCCTCTTTGCTCGACTTTCCCTCGAGCACGAGCTTCAAGACCTCGATTTCCCGATCGGTCAGCCGGATGACGGCCCCTTCGTTTTCGCTGTAGAAACTGTGAATCCCCATGTCAAACACCCCCCTGCCCGTTTGCCCAGGTGCGCCCCGATACAGTTACCACATAGAAAACTCTCGACAGGAGACAACCATATGGCGGCGAGTAGGCCGGCATCGGATGCGCCGACAAGAGAACCCACTTTCCGCCGAAACCGACCAGCTTCCTGACAGCTACCGCCTGTGCGGACGAAGCCGTGTCATTGCCAGATCGTCACTTTGTCATAAGTATAGCCCCATTTTCACAATTTGTCAAGAGCTGTGTTGGAAATGTGTGAATGCGCCAATGCCTATCGAGCGGCTGCACAGCGCACGGCAGGCAAAACGGAGAAGCGGGGCTGGGGATTCCTGCAAGCCGCGCAGGGAGGATGCGGCGACACGTCGAATATACGCACGTCAGGCGTCTGCCCAGTACGATGAAAGGAGCTCTATGACGATGAAACGTCTGAGGAACAGCCTCGGAATCTGGATGGCCGGGAAGTGCCCGACGAGATTCATGGCCGACGGATACCATGCCGAGGTTGCGGACGAACCCATGCCGGAGAAGTACGCTCGCATGGCGAATGGACTCGGAGACCTGCTCGACGGCTTCGAGGGGCATTATCCGCAGGAGATCAATGAAGATATCGAGAAGGACGTCCTCCAGGCGATCGGCAGCAAGGATTTCTACGCGGTCGCGCTGGGAACCTTCTGCATGCCGGAACTGAAGATGGGATGCTTCATGAACCCCGACCCGGGCTTGCGGCGGAAGTCCATGGAGATCACGAAGCAAGCGATAGACCAGGCGGCACGGCTTCGCGCCAGGCTCATCATATGGCCGGGGAACGACGGCTACAATTACCCAAATCAGGCCGACTACACAGAGATGTGGAAGCTCTTCGTGGACGGCATCGCTGAGGCGGTGGAATACGCGAACAGCAAAGGCGTGCCGGTGCTGCTGGAGGACAAGAACAGCGAGCCGAAGATGCGCATCCTACTGGCGAATCAGGCGACCTGCATCCTCGTGATCAAGAAGCTCAAGGAGATGGGGATAGACACCGGCAACCTGAAGGTGAACATGGACTGGCAGCACCTCATCATGCGAGGCGAGAACCTCCCTCAGTACGCGGCGCTCCTGGCAAGCGAGGGGCTGCTCGGGCACCAGCATGCAAACTCCGGATGGGGGCAGTTCGACGACGACAACATCGTTGGCGCATCGTACATCGAGCAGACCTTCGGGATGGCGATCGAGCTCCAACTGCTCGGCTATGGCAAGAACGGCGAGCGGATGGGGTACGACCTCTTTCCCTACCTGGAGGACCAGGTTGAGGCCGCGAAGATGAGCATTCGCACGTGGAACCATCTATGGGACAAGGCGGCCCAGATCACCCAGGGCCCGCTGCGCGAGAAATACCTCCAGGCGCGCAGGAACCTGGACACAATCCGCGTGCTGGAGATCGTGAACTTGGTACTGCTGGGATTACCAGCCAAATAGGAGACTGTCGCACGGTCTCCGTGATCCGCGTTCAATCGAGTGGTGGATCGCGCACATCTTGAGGAGTAAGTCATGGTGATCGAACGAATTGCCCTCGTCAACCCGAACCGATGGAAACCAAAGACAGCCCCGCTTGGACTCGAGTATCTGAGCTCGGCGCTCGAAAGCCAGGGCTTCGCGGTGGATCTGCTCGACCTCTGCCACGCTTCGGACGTCGGGAAGACTATTCGCTCCTTCTTCAGCGAACACCGGCCGGATCTGGTGGGAATCACCCACCGCAACCTTGACGACGTCCTCTACGGGCGCTTCATGGTCCCCGAGCTTCGGGATATCATCCGCCAGGTGAGGGACGCTACCGATGCACCGATGGTCCTCGGCGGAAGCGGGTTTTCGATATGTCCCGAGCAGGTTCTGAACTCATGTAGGCTGGACTTGGGAATTGCCGGCGAAGGGGAGTTCGCTCTGCCGATGCTCGCCAGGAATTTCGGAAACCTGGAGGCTTACAAGGAGGTTCCTGGGCTTGTTTATCGCGTCGGGAGCGAGTTCCGCCGCAACCCGGTCGGCATGGGCGACATTACAGGCATGCGTTTCTCGGCGCGGTCGAAGGTGGACGACTCGCGCTACGTCCATAAGAGCGGACTGAAAGGCGCAACCGGCGTTCAGACGAAGCGGGGCTGCGCGCAGGACTGTATATACTGCGTCGTACCGGCAGTCGAAGGACGCGTGATGCGCCTGCACCCGGTTGCGGACATTGTTGACGAAATCGAGAGCGTGATGGCAAAGGGAGTCAGGCGGTTCTTCTTCTGCGACAGCGAGTTCAATTACCCTGAGGAACACGCAATAGCGGTCTGCCAGGAGATTGTTGACCGGAACCTCGGCGGTAAGATCTCCTGGTCTGTTTACACTGCGCCGAAGCCGTTCTCGCTCGAACTTGCCAAGCTTATGGTGGAAGCCGGATGCAAGCTGGCGATATTCACCATCGAGAATGCGAACGAGGAGATACTCCGCTGCATGCGGAAGGACTTCACGCCGGATGACGTCAAGCGGATGGCGCGCTTCAGCAGGGATGCGGGCCTGAAATTCTCATGCTCCACGATGCTTGGCGGCCCAGGCGAGACGATGAGCACCGTTCTGGAAACGCTCAACCTCTTGAAGGAAGCGAGGGCAAACGCGGCTTTTGCGGACCCGCCTGGACTGCGGATCTATCCGAATACACCGCTTGTGGATATCGTGAGGGAAGAGGGCTTCAACAAGCGCAACCCGAACCTTCACGGGCGCATAGAGGGCAACGAGGATTTCTTCGAGCCGGTCTATTACCTGTCGGCACAGATGGGGGTACTGGCCACTGCGATAAAGGGGTGGCGCAAGCTGGGTCTGGCCAGACAGGCGATCTTGGCAATGTTGGGCTGAGCGAATCCAACCACTTTTGAACTTCTGTTTCCCCGCCCTTGCGAGGGAATTCCGAACAGGAGGCCAACGCATGAGAAAACTCTCACACAAATTCGACTTCTGCGTCGTCGGTGGAGGACTCGCGGGCTTGTGCGCCGCGATCTCGGCCGCCAGACATGGAGCAAGAACCGCCATCATGCACGAAAGGCCCGTCTTCGGCGGCAATTCCTCCAGCGAGATCAGGGTTCACGTCTGCGGCGCCGATCGGCATAACCAGATTCCCAACATCCGCGAGACGGGTCTTGTCGAAGAGTTCCGCCTTGAGAACCTGCGCCGGAACCCGACGAAGAGCTTCTCCATCTGGGACACGGTCCTTTATGAGAAGGTCATGCTTGAGCCGAACCTCACATATTTCCTCAACTGCTCGTGTCTGGACGCCGATATGGACGGATCGCGCATACGCTCGGCGACAGGCTGGCAGCTTACCACCGAGACCTACCACACGATCGAGGCGAAGATTTTCGCCGACTGCTCGGGAGACGCCATTCTCGCACCGCTGACTGGTGCGCAGTTCCGCGTCGGCAGGGAAGCCAGGAGCGAATATGGAGAGTCAATCGAGCCGGAAGCGGCGGATAAGAAGACTATGGGCATGACGTGCCTCTTCCAAGCGATAGACACCGGCACGCCCCAGCCGTTCGAGCCGCCGCCCTGGGCCTACGATTTTCCGACCGACGATGATTTGCCCGATCGCATGCACGGATGGCTGGAGATGGGCTACTGGTGGATCGAGCTCGGCGGCGATGACGACAGCATCTACGACACGGAGAAGATCCGGGACGAGCTAATAAAGGTCGCCTACGGGATATGGGATCACCTGAAGAACCACGGCGACCACGGCGCGGAGAATTGGGCGCTGGACTGGATAGAATTCCTGCCCGGCAAACGGGAGAGCAGGCGCTATATCGGCGACTACGTCATGACGCAGAACGATGTCGAATCCGAAGGGCGATTTGACGATATCGTGGCATACGGCGGATGGAAAATGGACGATCATCATCCCGCCGGTATCCATTACAAAGGGGTGCCCTCAATCCTGCATCCTGCGCCTTCGCCATACGGCATAACCTACCGCTGCCTCTACTCGAAGAATATCGAGAACCTGATGTTCGCCGGCAGATGCGCCGGCATGACGCACGCCGCGATGAGCTCGGCCAGGCTCCAGGGAACGACCTCCGTGATGGGACAGGCGGTCGGAACCGCTGTCGCCATCGCCATAAAGAACGGCCTCTCACCCAGAGAGGTCGGACAGAAGCACATTCGTGAGCTTCAGCAGTCGCTCCTGAGGCAGGATTGCTATCTGCCCTGGGTGAAGCAGGAATTCTCGGAATTGACCAAGCAGGCTGCCCTGAGCGCATCAGCCGGCGATCCGGAGCCTCTGCGCGATGCAGTCAACCGCCCCGTTGGAGAGGACCAACACTGCTGGGAAGGCCGGGTCGGCGACAGCGTGGAATACACCTGGGCCGAACCGAAGCCAGTCTCCAGCGCCAGTCTGGTATTTGACACCGCGCTCTCGAAGTTGATCGCCATGAGCCGCCACCAGGCGGACGACCAGCTTACCCATACCCCCGAGGAGATGGTCAAGGACTTCCGCATAGAGATCAAAAACCCCGACGGTTGGAAGCTTTTGCGCGATGTGAAGGGAAACTACCAGCGCCTCGTCCGCGAGGAGATCGGCGTTCCCGCAACCGGGGTCCGAGCCACCTTCGACTCCACCTGGGGCGCGCAGAAGGTACGCGTCTACGCGTTCTACCTGGACTGACCTGCTTTAGCGGCCTGCGGATAGAGTCTTGTTCCCTTGGATTCAAGTCTTGATCCAGGTTCTAGCCCTCACCCCCGTCATGCTGTGGGCGCTCACCTACTTTCTGTTCCTGCTCAGCTTCTCCCTGAGCTGCATTTACCTCGATCTGAGGGGGACGTAGCGCTGATGAAGACACGAATGCCGGAGCTTCGGGCTCGCTATGGTTTCACGCAGGCGGACCTCGCGAGGTTGGTCGGCGTGCAGAGGGAGACGATCGTGCATTTGGAGAAGGGCCGGTACAACCCATCGCTAAGGCTGGCATACCGAATCTCTCGGGCGCTCCACAGCACCATCGAGGAGGTGTTCAGCTTCGAGGACGAGCAGGTTACTGATGAAGTTGTTTAGACCGGCGGCCTCATGGGTAAACACCGTGCAAGCCGTAGACATCACCGCATGTGAGGCCGCCAGGATGAGCAAGACGATGCCCATGGGACGTCGCGAGTTTCTGGCGATGGCCGGTTTCGGTATAGCTACACTGTCCATCCCGGGACTGGCTCAGGCCGGCTCCGGAAAACCAAGAGGAGGTCCGAAGATGGCGCACGAGTTACCACCGCTCCCTTACGGATACGACGCGCTGGAGCCTTATTACAGCGAGGAAATTCTCCGTCTCCATCACGACAAGCACCATGCCGCCTACGTAACCGGGCTGAACGCCGCCGAGGAGAAGGTTCAGGCGATGCTGAAATCCGGCGATTTCGCCAACGCCAGAGCCGTCGCCGGAGACCTGGCGTTCCACGGGTCCGGGCACATCCTGCACTCGATCTTCTGGACGAATATGAAGCCCGGCGGCGGCGGAAGTCCCAGCGGCGGCCTGGCGGACGCAATTAACACGAACTTCGGCAGCTTAGATGCCTTCAAGGGGCTGTTCCTCGCAACGTCAAACGCGGTACAGGGCTCCGGATGGGGCATCCTCGCCTACCGCGCGATGGATGACGCCCTGGTGGTCCTGGGCGCAGAGAAGCACGAGAACCTCACCCAATGGGGCGTGCAGCCGATCCTCGTGCTGGATGTCTGGGAGCACGCGTACTATCTGCAGTACCAGAACCGGCGGCCGGAGTGGACGAAGACGTTCGTGGACAACCTGGTCAACTGGGATAACGTCGCCCAGCGCCTCGCCGACGCGAAGGCCCGCATCGCGGCAGCGGTGAGGTAACATACTCGTCTGTAGGGCGGGGTGACCCCGCCCCTTTGGAGTGCGACGAAAATCGCCGCTTTTCATCCAAAGCGGTGCTTGCGCACCGCACTCCAAACGCACCGGATACCTGCCCGGGGAATAACCCCATCCTGATGCAGAAGGCAGGATCCCAAGGCCGGTAAAGCCCCTTCGTCACAGACCTGGGTAGTCTGCGAGATACTGGTTCAACGAACGAACGAGCAACGGGTTGACACCAAAGCGATCTTCGATTCCCAAGGCTTCGCATAGGAACATCTCGGACTGCTCAAGTACGTCACGCAACTGGTCCTCACCAACCTTGTCGGGTGTGTCATCTGGTGTATGACAGCCCGTTCCACTTGCCGCACGATGGAGCCAGAGCCCAGGTATGTTATGAGTGGCAAACGCCGCCGAATCGCCGTTCAATGCGACGTTTGGCTCTTCCTGTGTGGCTTCTTGCGCGAGGTCGGCAATACGGCAAGGTCTCGAAAGGTTCACGTTGACGGTATGTGTCCATCTGGTTAGAGCCTGAGTGCCAATGGTTAGAAGTGTTGTCCCGGCGGAGCCTCTACTGCAACAGGGATCAAGATTGATTGCAAGAATGCATCCGCCCAGCTCGTCCTGGTGAGACTGTATATGCTGGAACGCGCCGAAGAAATCGGTTTCCTCTCCAACAGTCCATACGATACGAACGCGCTTTGCCGGCGGAGCCGCGGCGAGCTTTCCCGCCAAACAGGCAGCGATGGCACAGCCCGACGCGTTGTCCTGCGCACCCGGTGAGAACGGCGCAGAGTCTAAGTGTGCGGTGATAACAACGCGGACAGGCAAGTCAGTGGGACCAAAATCTGCGTAGAGATTGTGGTGGGGTACAGCGCTGCAAGTACTGACGACCGAAAACACAATCGTTCCGTTTTCGAGAGCGTCCAGGTCTGACTCGCGCACCAAGCCTGCCGGACACCTCTTCTCTCTACCGAAATATCTTTCTCCTAGTTGCGCATATGGAAGTTCGCAGAAGCAGCTGTCAGAGATCGCAAATAGCTGTGCTTGGGCCCCCTCTGCCTGCGACTGCCGATAGACAGGCGCAGACGGAATCCCTTCGTGAATTGGAACCCAATGCTTCCGACCTTGCTCGACATCCTCCAACCCTTGATACCTTATCGCACGCCCTTCGCAAGGTCCCGGCGAGGTTGACCCAGCAGACGCAACGGGGACTACAGCCACAGGACGGAAAGACCTGCCAACCCTCACCCGAAGATCCGAATCACTTACCGACCAATGCGGCCACAAGAACGTTTCCCTGTTCATACCTCGCACGCCGCAACTGTCCAGTTCCGTCTCCAGAATTTCGATCGCTCTGTCAAATCCCGCGGTTCCAGATTCGCGGCAGAAGGAGAGTCGTTTGACCATTCTCACAAGCTCACGGATATCATCGGCTTCAGTCATCAGTGCGTGCGGCCTCCAAGCGCGAAAGTCTCCTTCCAATAATCTCTGTACCTCAATATTAGAGCTTGTCCCTGCCTCGTCTCCGGTCGGCCGGAGCGAAATGTTAGGTCCCTTTTCCATGCACCTTGCAGGTCAGTCGGCCAAGACCATCGAGAACGCAAGTATCTCATCGCCGTCAGGAGCGGTAAAACAGCGGCCATGCGCAAAGCCGACGGACTCGTGAAAGGCGATTGAAGCCCGATTGTCCGCATGTGTTTCAGAGCGGACCGTTCTGGCACCACGCGAGCGAGCGAAACCGACGCTCGCGTGGACAAGGGCTCGCCCGATGCCTTGCCGCCTGTAATCCGGATGCACCGCCAGGCCGAACACCATCCACGCACCCGGATCGTCGGAGGTTCGCTCCACGCGGCCTATCCCAATGATAACTTCGGACTTCTTCGCCACAAGAACCCTTTTGGTGTCAGGATCCGATTGTTCAAGTTCTCGTTCCAATAGTTGCTTCCTTACCTTTACTTCTCCTGGTCTTGGCGTCCTATCCCATGCAACGATCTCGAGGATGGCGATATCACGAAGAGTTTGCTCGTCGGCCATCATCAATGAATTAATGGATATTTCGCTTGGCATTGGACCTAACATTTCGCCTTACCCCACTATGCCAGTAGGGGCGAGGCATGCCTCGCCCCTTTGGAGTGCGGTCCGCCTGAGGTGGACCGCACTCCAAAGGCATCGGCCCACGGTTCCTGGCTTGCTGGGCCTCTTACCTCTTGTCTTTCAGAGATCCCCGGAGCCTCTCCAATTCCGCGGCGAGATGTCGGACAATGCCAGCGTATGCCTTGTCACCGGCGAGGTTTTTCATCTCGATAGCATCGTTCTCCATGTCATACAGCTCTTCGAATTCGGCGCTGGACGGCTTCTCAATGTCATACGTCCGGATGTACTTCCATTTGTTTGTCCGCACGGCCATGAGCGGCCGGCTTCCCAAAGTGGGCGTTGGCGCTTCATAAAGAAAACTCTTGCGCCACTTGGCGTCGCGGCCCGTTAGCAGTGGGAGAAGGCTCTTTCCGTGCATGTTTGCCGGAACGGGGATTCCTGCCAGGTCGAGTATCGTTGTCGCCAGATCAATGTTCAGGACAAGATGCTTGTCAACCCGATGTTTAAGCCCGGGACCCGCGATAATCATCGGAACGTGGATCGACTCCTCATAGGCGAGCACCTTGCTGGTAAACCCGTGTTCACCGAGGAACCAGCCGTTATCGCCCATAAGAATGAACCAGGTGTTGTCGTTCAGCCCCAGTTCCTGAACGGCCTTGAGCACCCTGCCGATGGAAGCATCCACTTCGGTGACGGCTCCGTAGTAACGCTGTAAGTGGCGCTGTACGGCCTCCTTTTTCGCATAACCAAACTGCTGCGCCTTAAGCCGGCTACGGCCTTCCTTGAGGTAGGGAGGCTTGCCTGTCAGATCGTCTTGCCACGAGGCAGGAACGGGCATGGCTGCCTGACTATAGAGGGCCAGCGTCTCTTCCCGAACATCCCAGTCAAACTCGGGAGTCATGTGCGGCAACTGGGTGCACATCCAGAGCGCGAAGGGCGCCTTTTTCCGCAAGGCGGCCCTGATGAACTCCAAGGATTGGCCTGCAATGTAGTCTTCTACGAACCCCGGTATGTTCTTCTTTTCACCATCAGCTTCAACCAGGCGGTTGAAGTACGGGCCGTTGCCCTGAAATATCTTGGCGGTATTGAACCCGCACTCGGCCGGCGGGGTGTCGAGATGCCACTTGCCTATGCAGCCAGTCTGATAGCCCGCTCGCGCGAGGAAATGGGCAAAGGTCAGTTCCCCTTTGTTGAGCGGGCGATCCAGTGTTGTGACGCCGTTGGCGCTACCGTAGCGGCCGGTGAGACAGGCGGCCCGGCTCGGACTGCAGACAGCGCAGGTCACATAGGCATGGTCGAAGCGAACACCGCGCGCCGCCAACGAGTCTATATTGGGGGTCCGAATCAGCGGGTTTCCGGCACACCCCATCGCGTCAAAGCGTTGATCGTCAGTCAGTATGAATATGATGTTTGGGCGCTGCTTTGTTTTGGCATTCGATATGGTCGCACCCCCCAACAGGAGGGCCGAGCATCCCAACATTCTCAGGAATTCGCGACGATTACATTGCGGCAGTTCCACTTGGTTCATCTTAACACCCAACGGTTCATTTTATCCCTCATTGGGTCTCCCAGAGGATTGTATGAGCGCGCAGCCCGTTTGTCAACCCGAGTGTTGACGATGTACGGGTCATGGGGCAGTAGGGGCGAGGTCACCTCGCCCCCTGTATGCGGCACGCTCGTGCGATGGAGTAGGGGCGGGTGACCCCGACCCTACTCGAGTTTCTTCCTGAACGCGAAGACGCTCCCCGCCAGGATCGCCGTCCCCAGCAGAGCCATCGGGAGCACCTGATCCCACAGTAGGGCGATGCCCGTTCCTTTCAGGAAGATGCTCCGCACGATGACCAGATAGTAGCGCAGGGGGATCAGGTACGTGATCGGCTGGATGAACGCCGGCATGTTCGCTATCGGGAAGAAGAAGCCGGACAGCAGGAAGCTCGGGAGCATGATGAACGCAATGGCCATCGTCGCCTGCTGCTGATTCCTGGATACGGCGGATATGAAGAGCCCGATGCCCAGCGCGTTGAGTATGAACAATCCTGAAAGGAGGAGCAGGAGCAGCACGCTTCCCAGGATCGGCACACCGAAAACCTGAGTGCCGACGAGCAGCACGAGGAATACGTCCAGGTAGCCGATCCCTGCGTAGGGGAGAACCTTACCGGCTATCAGCTCATACCGGCGGATCGGCGTGACGATCAGTTGCTCTATAGTGCCTCGCTCGCGCTCCCGGACGATCGAGACGGCCGTCAGATTCATGGTCATCTGGAGCATGACGAGGGCAATGATCCCGGGCACCATGTAGTTCCGGCTTTCCAGTGTGGGATTGTACCAGACGCGTATGTCGGCGGTTACTCCGGCTTCGGGGAGTCTGCCGAGCCTCTGGACTATGATATGCTGTGAGTATCTGCGAAAAATCGCCTGGAGGTAGCCCAACCCGGTGCCGGCAGCATTCGCGTCGCTTCCGTCCAGTATTACCTGCACCGGAGCCGTTACCTCCCGGCGCAGGTTCTCGCTGAAATCCGGCGGGATCACAACCACAGCGGTCGCTTGACCTCTGTCCACCAAGGTGTCCACCTGCCGCAGACTGGACGGAAAATGCTTGATGCGGAAATCGCCTGACGCGCCTATCGCCCTGATGAGATCACGGCTTGCGGGGCTTCGGTCGGCGTCATAGACGGCCGTATCTATGTTGGAGACCGTCGTGCTGATCGCATAGCCGTAGATGACGAGCTGGAGAACCGGTGCGATGATTACCATGGGAAGCACGCGCCGGTCGCGCCGGAGCTGCAGCAGCTCTTTCCAGGCTATGTCGAGGATGCGGGAAAGCATATTCTTCGCCCTATCCAGTCTACCCCTCACGCATCACGTATCACGCATTATCTATCCGTTTCGCCGCCTGCCTGCCTAGCTCCTTTGGCAGGGCCCGGCTATTTCCAAGCCCAGGCAGGATTTGGGAGCCCCTCGGGGGAATGGCTGATGAAGAGAGGGACATTGGAGTGATGGAGTAATGGACCTAAGGTCGCCGGGTCTCCCATTCCCCCATTCTCCGTTTCTCCCACACTCGCCCGGGGGTAGATCGCGATGGCAGGCAAGGTCCGAGAATTGGGTTGGTCATTGAGCCGGGCGCGGATGTTTGAGGAGTGCCCCAGGCGGTACTACTACCACTACTATTTCGCCCAGGCCGGCTATGCTCCCGACGCGCCTGAGGAGGCCAGACTCGCCCTCGAAATGAAGAGCATAAAGGGCCTGGATATGTGGGTTGGCGAGGTGGTGCACGAGACCATCCATTGGGCGCTGGAGCAGGCGCGGAGCGGCGCAGTTCCGTCCGGGCAGGACGCAAAGGCCGAGGCCAGACGCAGGCTGAGCGAGGGCTGGCTGGGATCGCTGAAGCAGCTCTGGCGTACACACCCCAAGGACGCTTATCCGAACCTCTTCGAGCACTACTACACGATGTCTGTGGGCACGGCGGCCACAGATCGTCTGAAGGACAAAGCTTTCCTCAGCGTCGAGAACTTCATCGAGTCCGAAATTTTCAAGCAGATCGCGGCCACGCCCGATGACCGCTGGCTCCCCGTCGAGAAATACGCCTCCTTTCGGCTGGACGGCCTGCTGGTGTACGTGAAGTTCGACTTCGCGCTCAGGGAGGGCGAGCGGCTCACCGTCTACGATTGGAAGACCGGGAAGCTTTCGCAAAATGAGACCAGGCAGCTCACCTGCTACGCGATGTACACGTCCTCGAAATGGAACGTCCCCATCGAGAACGTGAAGGTGTGCGCCGTATACCTTCAGCCGACGCTGGAAATCAACGAGCACCCGGTTGGCGGGGACGATGTCGAGGGCCTTCGCCTCTACGCGAAGCAGAGCTTCAGCGCGATGGTGAATTGTCTCCGCATTCCCGCGCGCAATGTCGCGGCCATGGAGGACTTCACCATGACCGGCAACCTGCTCCGGTGCGTGAGATGCAACTTCCGCGGGATATGCGAGCAGGGCAAGCAGGCATCGGGAGAATTGGATGAGGCGCCGATTGTGGAGGATTGGGACGAAAGCTGAGGGAAAGGCAAAATAGACTGCAGACTGCAGACTATCAGTAGCTCCTCAGCAATCCTATCACCTTTCCGATCAGTCTCACGTCTGCGCCTACAAGCGGGATGGGCTGGTATGCTTCGTTGGCGGGCATCAACGCCGGCTCTTCACGATCGCTGCGGAAGCGCTTGACAGTTGCCTCATCGCCCAGCAGGGCGGCCACCAAGTCGCCGCTCTCCGCGGTCTGCTGCGGCCTGATCACTACCAGGTCTCCATCGAGGATGTGCGCGCCGACCATGCTGTCGCCCCTGACGCGCAGCAGGAACGCATTTTTCGCCCTGCCAAGCATCGCCTTCGGAACCGGCAGCTCCGCCTCGATGTTCTCCACAGCCAAGAGGGGTTCGCCGGCCGCTATCGCGCCGACAAGAGGCAGGTTCACAAACGCATCGCTCCCGACGGCCGCCGGGCTTCTCAGCACCTGAATGCTGCGGGAAGTGCTCTCTCGCCGGATGAATCCCTTGCGCTGGAGAGCGTCGAGATGCACGGTCACGCCTCGCAGGCTCCTGATGCCGAAGTTTGCCCCAATCTCTCGGATAGCCGGCGGATAGCCGTGCTGCGCGATGTATCTGATGACGAAGTTCAGCACAGATCGCTGCTTCTCAGTCAACTTCTTCCTCATGGCGCTTCACCTCCGGCCCGGAAATCCGGCCTGCCGTCCTTAGTATATAGGAGACTGATGTCTACGTCAAGGCGTAATTGGTTCTTGCGGTAGTCGAGAAGAACGTCTTGACCTTGCCCGATGCCTCAGGTATCCTAAGTTGTACAGCCCGGTATCTTGGGCAAAGTGGGAAGATAGATGTGGGAGAAGCAGCCCGACTTGATCCCGGCGCTTCGGGCGGACGGATCGTTTTGAGCAAGAGCAGAGGGGAAGTCCGAGTTGTTGTTGGAGAAAGCTGTTCCCAAAGAGGCACGTGACGCGTACCGGCGCGAGTCGTGGGGCGCCTTGCTGGGCGGCGTATACACGGGCGCCATCTTCCCGTTCATAGGTTTCATCGCCAGAGACAGTCTCCACGCCAGCGTCGCCCTGATAGGCCTCATGACTGCGGCGCCCTTCATAGGGAATGTGTTCGCACTGTTCTACGCGAACGCCATGGAGGGCAAGGCCAAGATGCCTTACGTAGTCTGGTCGCAGGTGATCGCGAGAGCTCTCTTCCTGTTAATCCTGTTCGCGAAGACCCCTCTGTCATTCGCGCTGATAGTCACGGCGGTCCAGGTAATCGCTTCCGCGGCTGGACCGGCCTACGCAGCCATCCTGAAAGAAATCTACCCGGACGACTACCGGGGCAGGATCATGGCATATATACGGGTCGGCCTGGCCTTCGTCACATTAGTCTCCACGCTGCTGGTAGGACGGTTGCTGAAACATGTGGGTTTCAACTACATCTTCGCGGTCGCGGGGCTATTCGGGGTCGCAGCGGCTTTAGCCTTCGGGACCATCAAGACAGCGCCGGTTGATCCAGAAGGCCTGGATCAGAAGGTGAGCACGCTCAGGTTCCTGCGGAACACGTTCGCCATTTTCAAGGAGGATCGAGAGTACGCCTGGTTTGCTCTATCCATCTTCACGTATGGATTTGGGAGCCTGATAGCAGCTCCGCTCTATCCCGTGTTCCAGGTTGACCGGCTGCATATTTCGGCGATCCAGGTTGCGATGCTCTCAAACACGTCCACGGCCATCTGGATGCTCGCGTATCTATACTGGGGCAGGTACATAGACATGCGAAGCCCCCTTAAGGCCACGGTGGTTAATGTGCTCCTTGCGAGTCTGGTGCCGCTGAACTACTTCCTGGCAAGGGACGTATGGATGCTGCTGCCGGCCGCCGTGATCAGCGGGGTGACGATGGGCGGCGTGGAGCTGAGCTACTTCAACAGCATACTACACTTCGCGAAACCCGGTCGGGAATCGCACTACCAGGCCCTGCACTCGTTCTCCTTAGGCATTCGCGGCGCGATAGCCCCATTCTGCGGAGCGGCCATCGCATCGCTGTTCAGAAGCGGTGGAATAGACGTCAGATACGTCTTTCTCGTCGCGATGGCCCTGATGCTGCTCGGCGCAGGGCTTCAAGTGATCGGGGTCAAGCATAGATACTGATGCTTCACAGACCGAGCCTGCGAATGTGCGCCCCTTAGAGGGTTCCATGTCCGCCGCTGGCAACCGTCGGGGGCGTATGTTATAATCAGCGTGTCCTGATGCCTACAAGGGGCTAGGCACACCTTTTGATAGCCTTTCGCACCACGCACGGCTGGCTGCCGACTGCTCATTTTCGGGAGGAGCGATGGAGGTCCTGGATCAACTCAACTTCGACGCGGACGGGCTGATACCCGCAATCGTACAAGACGCGGAGAACGGCGAGGTGCTCATGATGGGCTACATGAATCGCCGGGCCGTGGAGCGCACGCTCAGAGAGAAGATGGTCTGCTTCTGGAGCCGCTCACGCAAGACATACTGGGTCAAGGGCGAAACCTCCGGGCATTTCCAGCTAGTCAAGGATGTATACGTGGACTGCGACCAGGACACCCTGCTGGTCAAAGTTACGCAAATCGGAGCTACCTGTCACGAAGGCTACCGGAGCTGCTTCTACCGCAAAGTGACACCGAGATGCACACTGGAGATAGTAGCTGAGAGACTGTTTGACCCCAAGAAGGTATACGGGCAGTGAATAGGAACTCAGGCGCCCTGAGGCGGCTCGGCTGGTGACACCCATACTGGTTCGGCAAACAGACCAACCCCAGGCGTTCTCCGTCGGCGGCACGATCATCGTTCAGGACTACTGGTGGGCGGGCGAACTGGGGAGGCTCGATCTCCGGCTCAGGCGCGATGGCGGACCGTTCACCCTGATGAGCTACATCAAGGCCCGCAAGACCATCTCCCCGATCATTGACGGGAGGATGAAGGTCGAGTAAGCCGTTTCTCCAGCGCGAATTCAGCCGGATTACCTATGTCATCCTGAGTCCTGGGGGCGAAGGATCTACTCTCGCCTCTATGGACAGATCCTTCGTTTCACTCAGGATGACAAGAACCCCGGCATTATCTCAGGTCCCGCAAACACCACCTAAACTTCCCCCATTCTTTCACCAATAATGAAGGCGTGAGCAGGCGCCAGGAACCTAGTAGGGAGAACTGGCAAGCCGCCGGGCCGATTCTCCGTTCCCGAGCCCTCGATCCGTCGGCCAGCGACTGGCGGCATCCGGCGCCTGACGAGCGCTTCGCGAGGTGTACCCATGGGGAACTCTGATTTCAGCGTCGCTCTGCGCAACTATGCCGGTGTCCCAGTCGTGGAGCTCGTCGGCGAGATCAACAAGAGAACGCTCTCCACGCTGAATGACATTCTGGGCAAGCTGGCGAAAGCGGGCCACTATAACGTCATGATCAACTTGAAGCGCGCAGTCTGGGATAACCTCGCCGTTCTCACATCCCTTGAAAAAGTGGCAAAGCTCTTCCAGGCGCATTACGGCCACCTGGATGTGATTGCGGAAGCCGGGCAGATCAGCGGCCTGCTGGAGTCGAAGCCGCTGGCGCGTCTGCTCCGGTTCTGCACATCGGAGGGACAAGCGCTCACACGAATCAGAAAGCTGCCCGCGGCATCGGCGGGCGATGTCACGCCGATGCCCGCGCATCTGGCCGAATTTCCTAGATAAGGATTGCATCCAAATGACCAAGTCTGACGCTCAACTTCGCATCATCACGGTAATGGAACCAGTTATGTGCCTGCGATGCACATACGCGCATATCGCGGAGGTCCTCTTCACGGACGGCACGACCAGGAAGATGTTCTACTGTTCGCGCCTGGACTGCGATAACTGGAGCTGCACATCGGGCGAGGCCCAAGAAGTTGAGCCGGAGGACTTCAAAGAGGCGGCATAAGCCACATCCGACGAGTCTGCTGGTGAGGCAGCACAAGTACCTATCAAAACAACCTTGGAAGGAACGCAGGGCAAGCGATGCACGGGGCTGCGAGCTACACCGCTCGCAGCCCCGTGTGTTTGTGCCCTATGGGTCCCGTGCTGGGAATCCGGACCTAGCCGCCGGATTCGGCTGTGTACTTCGGGAGCAGCGTGAGCAGTTGAATGTAGCCGACCGCGGATATGCCGGCCAATACTAGCGCCTTTCCGACAGGGCCTCCGAGACAGTAGAAGATGGCCGGGTAGAACAGCGTGCTGAAGCCGAAAGCTGCTGCGATGAGGCCGGCTGTCGCCGGACCAGGGCAAGCTCCGGGGCCCGACTCCGGGCTCGCGAAGCGCGCGCTGCGAAGTTGCCTGAGCGGTATTATGCGCATCGCCACCAGATCGCCTATGCCGACCGCGCACAAAGCCCAGAAGAGCACATCCGCGCCTGGCAGCGCCGCGCGCGACTTCAGTGGGTCGAAGTACAGACCTATCACCAGCGCGACGGTCAATATCAGATACAAAGCCTGAATTGCTTTCAGAGCGGTTGACGCTCCCCTTTCCTGCATGCTGTTCTGCCTCCTTTGACACGCAGACGGTTCAAGAGCTGCTTACGTCAAGAATATCCTGTGGTCCTTGACCCCGCTGAGAGCGTCTATGGTCAACCAGAGTCCGGCGACGGTGAATTCGCCGAGCACCAGCCCCAGGAAGAACGGCCGCGCCCGAGCGAACCCGCGCATTCCGCCGTAGCGCAGGATGAGCGTCTTCATCAGCCATCCCACCATGATCGAGAACCAGAGCTGGATCATCGGCCAGGAAGGGCCCATCGCATACCCGATCGGATGGAACGGCCACCACGTGAATCTGACACGCATATACGAAATGAACAACGTGACCAGCGCGCCGATGCTGGTGAACGCCGCGCCGGACAAGTCCCTCGGACTCGGGCTGACTATGTGCTGGGCGAGGACGTTGAACTGAGTGGACGGGCTGCCTATCAGGAACCATCCTAACAGATTCACTCCGCCACCCCGACGGTAGGCAATCCAGATCACGGTTGCACAGGAGACCACGGCTGCCAATACGATGGACAAAGCCATCGTCAGCGTGAGCACTCGGCGCTTTATCCTCGCGGCATCCGAAAGCCGGAAGCCGTCCATCAGGCTGGGCATCAGGAATCCACGGAGATCGAAGATGAAGATTCTTTCGACAAACGCCAGGGCGGTCAGGTTCGCCGGGCCGACGGCGCCGATGCCCACGGCGCTCGCCATCAGGTCGGTCGGCCGGAACGGAGCCTGGATGAAGAGCAGTCCGCCCTCGGATACGAACCTGGTCAGCGTGATTGCAATCATATAGAAGATCAGCATGGATATGAGCGCCGTCGGGAAGGACATGCCGGCCATCGTACACCATGCCGACAGGAAGAGCGTCCCAAAGATCAGGCCCAGGAGAGCCGTCCGGTAGGAGAGCGGCTCGTTCGCATCCTCCACGGAGACATCGCCAAAGAAGGCTTTCCGTACGACCTCACGCATCTGTCGGCGGCTCAGGTAGAGCATGTAGCCGAAGAACACCAGGAAGCCGCCGAGCATCTGGTACGCCGCAAATGCCTGTGTATGGTAATTCGGCATGTACTGCGGCTCCATCCCAAGGGTGGACGCAAGGACCTCCTGTGCCTTGAAGAACAGGAAAAAAAACCACAGGCTGAAGCTCAAATCGGCGGAGAGCAGGAAGCTGAAACCGATCACAGCGAAATGCGTGAAGATCATAAAAGGTCCCATCGCGCTCCAGGGCCTCGCGGGGAAGAACTGGTTGAGCGGCAGGTTGATCGTCAGCGCCGGCACCGAAGGAAAGTAGATATGCAGCGAATTCAGGCTGTGGATCAGCAGCGGTATCGCGAATCCCGCCCACATCAGCTTGTTTCGGAAGAATGCGTTCGCCGCCGTGGGGACCGAACCGGTGCGCGCCATTTCGATGGGAAGCTGCACGAGCGGAAAGGCCAGCTTCTCCCGGTCAACCCACTGCTTTCGCAGGATCGTCGCCAGGCACATCCAGACGAAGAAGAGCGCGAAGGCAAAGAGGCTCCAGGCGAGCAGCGGACGCGCCCAGATCCCCCACGGGATCGGCTCGTATGGATGAATCCCCTCGTAGAACTGCTTCACGGCAGGCTGCTTCGGCCCGCCCGCCGGATCGAACGGCACCAGCCACGGCTTGATGTAGTGAAAGAATATGGAATCCCACTTGTTCTCAGGGCTGGCAAAGTAGTTCACACCGGCGATGGTGGGAATCAGGTAGGCGGCCAATCCGAAGGAAGGCAGGAGCGCGCCGACCAGCATGATGATGTAGACAGTCATAATCTCGGCATGTGTCAGGCTCGCGCGGGGAGCGATTCTGCAAAGGAGCGTATTGACCCCCGTGAGCATGAACATGAGCACCAGGAGCGGCGCCATGGGCAGGTGAGAGCACGCCATCCACGAGCCGCGCACCAGAAGGTCGCTGTACGGGGTGACGAACGCGATAGCAGCGGTGAACGCCAGCCCGATGATGACGGACCGGACGGTCACGCCGTGGATCGGCTCCCCCTCGGCGGGGGACACGCTCTCTGGTGACGGCTCAGGCAAGTCATGTGCCTCGGTGCGCGCGCTGCGGCTCACATCCTCTAATTAGCCACCAAGCGGCCTAATCCTGCCAACGTGGGGGAACGGGGAGAAAGGGGGAATGGGAGAAGGGAGTATGGGAGTGTGGGAGTGTGGGGGAACGTCGAACGTCCAACGCCGAAACGTCCAACTTGAAACTTGGGACCTGGAACTTGGAACCCAGATGCCTTACTCCCTTGGCCCCTGGAT
>Ga0307378_10003931_pt1 | contig 21545 bp, 15 predicted proteins | sample UN1MG_FD_202238 | JGI IMG/M metagenome (GOLD analysis project Ga0307378, IMG submission 202238) | Soil microbial communities from Risofladan, Vaasa, Finland - UN-1 | ecosystem: Environmental > Terrestrial > Soil > Coastal area > Acid sulfate soil | place: Finland: Risofladan, Vaasa | collected...
CTTGTGAAATCGATAAAGGCCGTTGAAACCATAAAGAATATTAAAAGGAGAAAGATAACATCGATGAGAGGAGTTAACTGTAATCCGTAATCCTCTTCTGCTTCTTTTTTGAAAATCATAATTTTCCCTTACCGCTTTTTATTGTTCCTTTTGTTCCTTTTCAGGTTGGTAGACCAGTTCTTCCAAAAGCTTTAATGATATATCTTCCATTTCAAATACGAATTTATCAACCCTTCCTCTGAAATAGTGGTAGGCTGCGAGTGTAGGTATCCCTATCATGAGGCCAGCTGCTGTTGTTATCAATGCCTCAGATATACCGCTGGCAACAAGCCCTGGGTTTCCTGTTCCACTTTGAGAGATAACGTTAAAGGCCTTGATCATTCCTAAAACGGTTCCGAGAAGACCCAGCATCGGTGCCAGATTGGCGATAGCACCCAATATCCTCAGGTTTGATACGAGAAGAGAGGTTTCATGCTGTCCAGCCGCTTCAATTGCCCTCTCAATTTCTCTAAAGCCATGACCAAACCTTAAGAGACCAGCCCTGAGGATCTTTGAAATCGATATATCATATTTTTGACACGTTGAAATGGCTTTATTTGTTTCATGCCTGTACCAGTACTTCTGGATATTTTCTAAAAATTCGGGATGGACGATCCTCTTTTTTCTCAGATAAAAAAGGCGCTCCAGACATATAGCCAGAGAGAGTACAGAACAGAAAAAGATAGGATACATGGTGATACCCCCCCTCTTAAAGAGGGATATGATAACCCATTGAGAATCTTTTGATGCGCTTTCAATTTCTTGGGCATAGGAGAGAGTTAGGGTTAGGCCAAAAAGGATAATTGTCCAAAAAAATACTCTTATCGCATTTTTCATTTTTTTGCTCCTTAAGCTTCGATGGGAAAAAGATAATCCAGATAAAAAAATTCCCAATCTGTATGAGATTAGGTTTTCAATTATAAAGAGAGAAATGATTTTATGTCAAGGGAAATATAGATATATATCAAATTTCTATATATGATTTTAAAATTTTAATTTTGAAAAAAAGATGAATAAAAACCAATCAATAAAATCACTTCAGGCATAAAAACAGGCGTAAAAACAGGCATGAAAAAGAGAGGTCAAAAAAACTTGACTATATATTTTAATTAAAATATTATAGTAATTTAAAGTATCCTTAAAATACAGAGGTTTTTTGATGTCCAGGCCAGTTTCAAGATATCATAAATTTTCATTTTTTCTGATCGCTTTACTTGCGGTGGTCTTTATCACAGGATGTTCTGCTACCAAAAAGAAGTTAAATAAGATTTCGGGAAGTGATCCTATTCCTGAGGATATGAAAAAGCCGGTTTCTGTGCCCATCACTTCTGAACCGAAAGCACAACTCAATCCAAGCCCTGTCTACGCAGGCTCATCTAGCCTTCTTGTCAAGAAAGACCCTCGTTCTAACACGGTTCTCGACTATTCTGAGGCTTTAAGGAAACTAGCAAAAAAGTTTGCTTCTACCTTTCCTCAGGTTGAGGGCTATATCGTTTCTGTAAAAGGAAGAGAGCTTTTCTTGGATCTGAAGTATGGCGATAACATAGCTGATGGGAACATCATGGCGGTCTTTAGGGAAGGGGAAGAATTCAGACATCCATTGTCAGGAGAGGTTTTGGGAAGATTTGAGGAGGAGATCGGAAAAATAGAGATAACAAGGATTGCAGAAAAGTATTCTAATGCAAGGGTGGTTTCAGAGCTAAAGGGTAAAAAAATCCAGAGGGGTGATAAGGTGAGAATAACCGCTACGAGGATAGAGATAGCCGTTCTTCCCTTCATCAATAAATCAAAGCAAGATCTGGACACAGATACTATAACAGAAGAGATGGTAAACGCATTAAAAGAGACAAAAAGATTTGAGATTTATGACAAGGATAAATTCCAAGTCGCCCTATTAGAAAATAATATTGATATCAAAAATTTTCTCCCATCGAGGGATCTTGTCAGGATAAAGCAGATTGTAAACTCAGATTTTCTCCTCGTCAATATCACAAGAGATTTGAAAGGGAAGCAGGTGGTCGATTCAGAGATTTTTTCCCTGAAGGATCATTCGAGCATCTTTGCTACAAATGCTATTGTGAAAGAGCTTCCCACAAGAATGGCGTCTATGGGGATGCCCCCTGCAACCTATCAACCTCGTTTTTCTACGGGTCAAACCACTGGCCAGATGAGTTCGCCAGTCAATCCCCAGTTCGTCTTTCAAAGTCAAGCTGGGAAGTATATTTTCCAGCAGGAGGGTCTGTGGAAGAGCCGTCTCTTTCAAACGGAGATAAGGAATATTGCTATTGGAGATGTCAACGGAGATGGTCTTAAAGAGGTGGTAATAATTTTTAGAAACAGGCTTGAGGTATACCAGGCACAGGGTTCAAAGCTGCAGAGAATCTACTCCTATACTGAGAAAAGAACCGATGGTTTTATTTCCCTGGATGTGGCCGATATCAACAAGAATGGGGTTGAAGAGATTTATATCTCAAACATCAACGGGGAGTTTATCAAATCTTTTGTGATAGAAAATAAGGGGAATAGTTATAAAAAGATTGCCAAAGACCTTCCTTTCTTTTTGAGGGTTCTTAAGCCATACCGCAAAGAGCCCTTTCTAATAGGCCAACCCATGGGTCAAGGATCCCTTTTCTCAAAATATATGTATCACTACACCTGGAACGGAAACAAGCTCAAAAGGGGTAATGAATTAGGAATTCCATTAACTGTCACAAGGACCGTTTACGGCTTTGTTCTTGATGATATTAACAGGGATGGACAAGAGGATATTTTGATGATTGATAATGATGATCACCTTCGTCTCTATTCCCGGAAGGGGGATTTGAAATGGTTGAGCAGGGAGTATTACGGCGGATATTCACTCTCTTTTGAGGATAAAGGGAGCAGGAGTTGGGATATATCTAAACCTACTGACCCTATTGGCTTAGAAAACATGGTTTCTATCAAGGGTCGTATCCTTATCTATGATACAGATAGAGATGGCCTGGGAGAGGTCATCATCCAGAGAAATATACCGACAACATACAAGGCTTTGGCAGGTTTGAGCGGATATAATGATTCCCAGATGGTCAATATGATATGGGATACTGCCGGGCTTATCGAGGTTTGGAGAGCTAAGAACGCCAATGGAGCCATCAATGATTTTGCCATTGGAGATATTGATAATGACGGCAAGGATGAACTGGTATCTGTTCTCGCCTTTCAAAGGGGGACATTAGACCTTAAGGAGAAGGAGAGCATGATTATTGTATACGACATGAATTGAGAAATTAAAAAATTTTATGTCAGGCGAAAAAAACCCTTGACAGCTTAGATTTTTTTTGTTAATGTTCACCCAATTTAAATAAACCTTCTTAAATCATATAATTAATAAAAATTACAGACTACGGTTTTTCGATAGGGTCACTGGAAATATAATTATGTCTTAATCAGAAAGGAGGTGAGGGGTTTATTTAGCAGTATTTTTACTTACTGGTTTTGGATAGTTATTTCAAAAATTCTGAAGGAGGAGGTTAAAGTATGAGGAAGTTTCTTGTTGTATTTGCAGCACTGACCTTGATTCTTGCCTTCACTGCAGTTGATTCCATGGCCAAGGCGAAAGTCAGCTTTAAGGGTGATATCCGCTTTAGAGGCTGGTCAATTGATAACCTTGACAGGGACGACATGGGCAATGACTCCCAGCAGGTCATGGACATGAGGGGAAGGTTCAAGATGACAGCAAAGGCGAGCGATGATCTGCAGGGTGTGTTCTATTTTGAAATCGGTGATTCATATATGGGTGAGATGGAGACTGCAACAGTCGCTTACGGCAGTTCGCAGGGGTTTCGTAATGATAACGATGCCACAATGGTAGAAGTAAAGCAGATGTACATTGACTTCAAGCTCCCGTGGAACAAGGCCTTCAACTTCCAGATGGGTGCTGTACCTGCCTATGACCTTCCGAAAGGCATAGTCATGGGAATGGACGCTGCTGGTATCAAGGGAAAGTATGAATTCAAAAATGGGAAGCTCATCGCTTACTTCTACAAGGATAAAGAAAATGTAACTCAAGCAGCAGACAGAGACGTGATGGGTGGTATTCTTTTCTATAACATTACCAAGGATATCAGGATAGGCGGCCATGTCACCTATACGAACGACAGGGCTAATCTACATGATACCCTGACCGATAATCCTGGGTCACTGGATCATATATACTGGTATGGACTCACCGCAAATGGCAAGATCCCAACCCAAGTGCCTCTCAAGTTCACGGCTGACCTGATCATTATGGACGGTGAGAGAGATTATGACGTCGGAGCAACAACATCAGGTACAAATACTCTGGTAACCGACTGGGAAGGTTATGCAGTTGATGTAACCGTTGGCGGTGATATTGGCCCTATATATCTCGAGGCTTTCTACCAGTATGCATCAGGAGACAATAATCCTAATGACGAGAAAGAAAAGCTCTGGAGAAATATCGAGACAGGAAAAGAAGACTTCAGAAGAATGATGATTGTCAGCGGATACAAAGGCTTTGATAGCGGCAGTCTCTCGGATTCTAACGGTGATTTCCTGGCTGCCGGTTATAACGGTGTCAGCATGATAGGTGCCAAGGCTGTTTACAAGCCGACCTCCAAGCTTAAGCTGACAGGCATGTTTGCCAATGTTATGGCAGCCGAAGATTCCGACAAATACGGCTCTGTCTATTATTCAACCAGTAAATTCGACAGAGATGTATACAAACGCGGCAACAAGGATATCGGTAACGAGCTTGACCTGATTGTTGACTACAAGGTCTATAAGGAGCTGAGCTTAAGGGGTGTAGCCGCCTACATGTTTTCCGGCGACTACTTCAAGGAGACAGCAGATACCGCTAGTAATACTGGTGCTTTAAGCCCTGATGATGTATGGTTCTTAGGCTATAACTTTACCTACAAGTTCTAGTCTCACTGTTTGAAGATTGGAAGGCCCATAAGATTTTTCTTATGGGCCTTTTTTTTCTTGTTTTTTTTAATTATAATCCTATATTTATATCGAATATATTATGCAATTGAAAGGGTATGTGAGAGATCATATGAAAGGGAAGACGGGACTTATCATTCTTTTTATCTTTTTTTTGGAAGTGATTCCATTGAGGGTTCTTTGTGCCGATGAGATTGTAAGGATAGCTAATCTGGACAATTTTGCCATGCAAAAGCACCAAACCTCGCAGCGTACCTACTCAAAAACATTGGAGATAGCTTTAGAAAGCGGGGTTGTAGAGAATACCATATTCGGTATAGGATGGGGTAATAAAAGGCAGATTGATAGTTTTTCACTGTCAGATAAGGTTATTTCGGAGCCTGGAGAAATAGCTTATGGATTGGGATATTTGGGGGAGAAAACGAGGATAAGGAAGGTTGACTATCCTTATGAAAGCAGGGGATGGACGGATATCCATCTTTTTGATTTGAATGGTTCAAGGGAGGTTTTGCTTGAGATTAAGGGGGGGATTGGAGAGCCCGTTCATCAGCAGGTCGGTAATATCGGTATCAAGAGGCCTGATGGGGTTATCGAGGATATTCCTGTAAAAAGGAAGGGGGCATTGGACAGGGGAAGAGGCCCTGTTCTGGTCCTGTCAGATGACTATTTCTACTATCGGAAGGATATTGGGGATATAAAAAAGCTTTTGGATAAAGAGCTTGAATGGAAGCATGGTTTTCAGATACTGATTATCAGAAAGATTGTTGAAGAGGCACCGGGTGAAGATGACAGGTTTACGATTCAAGCTACCTCAAGCGATTATAACAACTATAACGATACAGTATTAATAAGGATTTCATTTGATAAAGGGAGTTTTTCCAATAAAAATACCCCCACCATTTTCTTTGGCTGGAAGTCAGTAGATGAGATTGATGAAGGGGGGGACGGCGAGGAGGATTGATGAGCCCCTTAATGTTTTTTACTGCTGCATAGCGATAAGGTGAAAAGAGGAGGGGAGCTTTAAAATTTTTTCTTTAGGCTCAGGGTTTTTCTTAAGTTATTCTCTGCATCTTTGAAGCCTGGGTTGATTTCCAGTGCTTTCTGGAAATGGTAGATTGCTTCTTCAAGCTTTCCTTGTTGTCCCAGAGTAACACCAAGGTTGTTATGGGCTTTTGCATAGTAGGGCTTTGTTCTCAGCGCTTCTCGAAAATGGTAAATCGCTTCTTCAAGCCTTCCTTGTTGCCCGAGAACAATTCCTATGTTGTTATGAGCATTCGCAAAGTCTGGATTAATCTCTAGTGCTTTTTGAAAGTGGTAAATCGCTTCATTAAACTTTTTCTGTTGACTTAATAGCCTTCCAATTTTGTTGTGTACCTCTGAGAGGCCGGTTTCCCCTTTCAGTGCTTCTCGGAGATGGTAAACGGCCTCTTCGTGGTTTCCCAGTATACCCAGAGCAGTTCCAAGATTGTAGTGGGCATCTGAAAAATCGGGTTTTCCCTTCAGTGCTTCTCTAAATTGGTAAATGGCCTCTTCGAGTTTCCCCTCCCTAGCGAGCGCCGTTCCTAGGTTGTTGTGGGCTATGTTATTGCGAGTAGTGACCTTAAGAGCATGCTCAAAAAGGGTAATGCTATTTTTCCAGTTGATTGTCTGATACCATGTAAAAATCATCAATAACAAAAGAATTATTCCTAAAGATACGGAAAGAACAATTCTTTGATAGCGCCATCTTTTTAAGATATCAGGGACCCCCCATGCAATCATAATAAAAAGACCAATGAGAGACACGTATGTGTACCGATCAGCCATGGACTGGGAACCTATCTGAACTAGACCAATCACAGGAACAAGGGTTCCCAGATACCAAAGCCACCCTACGGGAAGATAGGGAAGACTCCTAGCATGACGGATTACAAGAAAAGATATGCAGACCAGTAACAAGAGGGATCCCATGACTTGCCATATAGGGAATATCTCTGGGTATGGATAGAAGACCGCTAGATTTAGAGACCAGATCATCTTTCCTATATAACTTACATAAGAAACAAAAGTATTAGCAATTCTGGTCTTAATAGGGAAGATTTCTAATGAACTTACAGATTTTCCGTGCTTCTCAGCAAAAAAGGTCACAATGCTTGATAAAGCTGTAAGGGCAAATAGAGGAACCTTCTCCCATATCAGATGAAGAGGGACTTTGAAATTTTTAGCTTTTGATTTAAACTCAAAACGAGATAAGGGCCAATAGTCCAGAAGAAGAAGTAAAAAGGGAAGGGTAACCAGCATAGGCTTGGACAGAAGACCAAAAACAAAAAAGAAGAATACAAAGAGATATCTTCTTAAAACCGGCTTTTCTACATAAAAGACATACGCCAATATCGTTAGCATAAAGAAAAAGGTGGAAAGAACGTCCTTTCTCTCTGCTATCCAGGCCACTGACTCCACATGCAAGGGATGCAGAGCAAAAAGAGCGGCAACAAAACCGCTCTTCCAAATTTCACCTGTCATCCTCCTGAGAATAAAAAACAATAAGAGGGTGTTGGCTATGTGAAAGAGGAGACTCATGAGATGATGATAACCTGGATTCAAACCAAAAAGAGAAATATCCAGCATGTGAGAGAGCCATGTCAAGGGATGCCAGTTGCCAGAATGTGCAATCGTAAAAGCCCAGATAATCCCTTCAACAGTGAGTCCACCCTGAACATGACGGTTTTTTGTGATGTATACATCATCATCATAGCTCACAAAGTCATAACTCTTTACTTGAGAGAAAACGACAAGAATAGCTAAAACAAGAAACAAACAAACTACAGTATCACGATATATGTTGAATTTTTTATTCATTATATGAAGTATAGGATCGTTCTCCAAAAAAGGAGTTACGATAATCAAGATTTTTTGAAACTGACAATCTAAAACTAACAGCTATCTCTCATAATATTTATTTTAAAATAAATAAAAAATACTCATATTAACCAGAGACTTAAAATATTATATTTAAAGTAAATTATTAAGATATTTTTTAGTTCTTCAAATGTAAGCTAATAGTTCTATGTCTTTGATAATCTTATTAAATAAAGTTTAACATATGAACATTAAACTTCAAAGAAATTTTCTTTAGTGCTATCTTAGACTTTCATAGGTTCAAAATACACTAAATTTTCTATAACAGTATTTCTTTATAAAATATTTTTAAATAATATTTAGAAAAACGTGCCCTAAAACTATACTTAGATTTCTAATGAAAAAACGGCATTTAAAGCTTAAATTTTAACTTTTGACTTAAAACCTTCCCTATGCTATAAGCTCTTTAGGTTGAAACCAAGGAGAGTTGAATGAGCAGGTGCAAGGTATGCGGTTATAAGACTGAATCAATCATATCTTTTGGGAAAATGCCCATCGCGAATGGTTTTATAACCAGCGTCTCTGATGAAGAATTTACTTATGAATTAAAAATAGATATTTGCACAACCTGCTTTATGGTTCAGTTAGGAGAAACTGTGAGGCCAGATATGATGTTTAACGAAAACTACCATTTCATTTCATCTACTTCTATCGCGATGGAAATACATTTTGAAGAAATAGCAAACGAAATTGCAACCATGATTTCATCAAACGAATCGCCTTTTGTCGTGGAGCTTGGATGCAACGACGGTATAATGCTAAGGCATATTTTAGCCAAGAAAATTCGGCACCTTGGAGTGGAGCCTTCTAAAAATGTTGCTCTACTGGCCAGAGAAAAAGGCATTGAGGTTTTGGAGAAATTTTTTAATAGCGATATTGCCAGAGAGATTGTCAAAGAATATGGTCAGGCGGATGTGATATGCGGCTCGAATGTTATGTGTCATATTGAAGACATCAATTCTGTTTTTGATGGAATTAATATTTTATTAAAAAATAAGGGAATATTCTTCTTTGAAGATCCTTATCTTCTTGATGTTATTAAGAAAACCTCCTTTGATCAGATATATGATGAGCATATTTATTATTTTTTTGGCTTGTCAGTTTCAGAATTAGCAAAGAGACATCGTATGCAGTTAGTTGATATGGTTCATCAGGATGTTCACGGCGGTTCTATGAGATATTATCTTAAAAAAGGTAACCAAAAGATTGTGTCGGATAGAATCAAAGAGTATCTGTCCGATGAGAAAAGATTTAAACTCTATGAACCGGATGGTTATTTAAACTTTAGAGACAATGTAAATCATATCTGCAAAGATTTAAAAAATACTCTTTTAAAGCTAAAGAGGGCTGGTAATCGCATTGCAGGATACGGAGCGACTTCTAAAAGCACTACATTGCTCAACTACGCTGGAATTGGTCCAGATATAATTGATTATATTTCTGATATTACACCTACAAAGATCAACAAATATACTCCAGGAATGCATATTCCTGTGAAGTCCCATGAATTTTTTATAAATGATAATCCGCCTTATACCCTCCTTTTAGCATGGAATCATGAAAAAGAAATTCTTAATAAAGAGGGAAATTATCGAAAAAGGGAAGGGAAATTTATTACCTACTTTCCTGAGCTATCAATAAAATAATACCTTAAGGAGGAAAAATTGTCTGTAAAAATTGAAGGGGTAGAAATTAAGGAGTTAATACTTCACAAAGATGAGAGGGGTTTTTTTTCCGAGATTATTCGCCATTCTGAAGGTTTTTTTCAGGAGAGCTTTGCTCAGTTGAGCTATTCCATGGTATATACTAGTGTTACCAAAGCCTGGCATCTTCACAAGAAACAGACAGACTGGATGTGTGTAGTGGTTGGTGATTTGAAACTGGTTTTGTATGATACAAGAGAAGATTCACCAACGTATAAGGCAAAGATAGAGATTTTAATGGGAGAAACACAAGGTCTTAAGGTTGTTAAGGTTCCACCTGGAGTGGCTCACGGATATAAAGTTATTAACGGTCCTATGTATATTTTATATGTAACAAACAGAGAATACGATCCTGAGGACGAGTTGAGAATACCTCATGACGATCCAGAAATTGATTATGATTGGAAATCAAATCCCCCCATAAAATAACGATGTCAGAAAAATTCAGCCATTTAAAATATTATAAAGATAAAACGATACTGATTACCGGTGGATTTGGATATATTGGCTCTTCGGTTGTCAGTGTTTTAAACAAGATATCATGTAATATTATTATTGTGACTAAAGAAAATCGTAAAGCAGTTAATTTTTCTAAGGGGGCTGCTCAAATTTCTGTAGTTAAAGCTGATATCAGAAAGAAAGATATTTGGAAGAACCTTTTAAGTGGTGTTGATGTTCTTTTTCATTTTGCAGCTCAAACAAGTTCAAGCGTGGCTAACGATAATCCATCTCTGGATGTAGAAGTTAATTTACTGCCTGTTGTGAATATTATAGAGACATGTATAAAAAATGATCTCTCTCCTCACATTATTTTTTCTGGAACAGTAACCCAAGTGGGTTTTACAAGTATCTACCCTGTTAATGAAAGTTTCAAAGACGTTCCTATTACGATTTATGATATTAATAAGCTTGCCGCAGAAAAATATCTTCAATTTTATAGTAATCAATTGGGAAATCATGCTGTGACATTACGACTCTCTAATGTGTACGGTCCAGGTCCCAGAAGCAGTAGCGCTGATCGCGGTATTTTAAACATAATGATTCGAAAGGCACTTCAAGGTGAGCCTTTGACAATCTATGGCGATGGAAATTTTATAAGAGATTATATTTTTATTGATGATGTCGCAGAGGCATTTTTATTAGCTGGAGTAAAAATTGATGCTTTAAGAGGGAATTATTATGTAATCGGCAGTGGTATAGGTTCAACAATTAAAGATGCAGTAAATATTATTAAAGATAAGGTTATGAAAAAAACAAAAAGAAATGTTGAGGTTGCGTTCATTTCTCCACCAGAAGATATTTCACAGATTGAATACCGAAATTTTGTAGCTGATACTAACCGTTTCAGCTCGCTTACTGGCTGGAAGGCAAAAATCTCTTTGGGAGAGGGGATTGATAGGACTATAAACTATTTTCTTAAGGAGTCTAAAGTATGAATATTTTAATATTGGGAGGAGCTGGATTCTTAGGAATTAATTTGATCAGACGGTTACTACAGGAAGATCAATATAATATTACTGTTGTTGATTCCCTCGACCCTCGATTAAAAAGCACCCTCGATAATTTAGATGAGTTCATGATGTCCATAACATTTATTAAAGGCGATATGCGAGATAGTGACTTGATGAAAGAGGTGGTGAGAGATAAAGGTGTGATTTTTAACTGCGCTGCTCAAACATCTCATTCTCTATCTCTTACAGATCCTTTTTTTGATACTGAAATTAACTGTTTAGGCAACTTGACATTATTGGAAGCTATCAGGAAATATAACAAGAATGCTTTAGTCATCTATGCTTCTAGTAGCACAGTAATTGGGAAAGCCGTTGGAGAGGTAGTGAGTGAAGCCCATGGCGAGTTTCCTTTGGATATCTATTCTGCAAATAAAGGCGTCGCAGAAAAGTATCATTATATATACAATCGTGTTTATGACCTGAAAACTCTGGTTCTTAGATTTGCAAATCTTTATGGGCCTTATGGTAAAGGTTATCCCGAGTTTGGCTTTATAAACTATTTTATTTCTCTCGCGCAGGATGGTAAAAAAATTACTATCTATGGGGACGGCAAGCAAACGCGAAATGTTATGTATGTTGAAGACGCTGTAGATTTGCTCTATCAGTGCATTTTTCATAAAGAGATTTTTGGGGATGTTTATTTTGCGGTCCATAGAGAGCACTACTCTGTTCGAGAGATCGCAGAAGAAATTATATCAGTTTTTGGCCGAGGAAAAGTTGTGAGAATAGATTGGCCAGACATAAAAAAGCGTGTTGAGATTGATAGCGTGATCATTGGCGGAGCAAAACTCTTTTATGAAATACAATGGGAACCAAAATATACCTTGAGAGAAGGATTAATTGAAACAAAAAAAGTTATCGAGGCAAAAGAATTGAGAAGCAAAAAAAAGGATAAATAACATGAATATCTGTATTACAGGAGCCCTTGGCCATATCGGTTCAAAGCTGATTCGTAATTTATCTATTTCGTCTGTCGACAAGGTTTATCTCATCGATAACTTTTTTACCCAGAGATATTCCTCGTTATTTAATCTCCCATCAGGAATAAATTATTGTTTTTATGAAATGGACATTCTATCAGATGAGATAGAACCAATAATCAAAGATTCCAGTTTTGTAATTCACCTCGCTGCTATAACGGGTGCTGAATCAAGCTTTCAATATGCCGACTTAATTGATAAAGTCAACAAAAAAGGGGTTGATCATATTGCTCAACTCTGTGCAAAATATAAACGTTCCTTAATGTTCTTTTCTACAACAAGTGTGTATGGTTCTCAAGATGATAGAATTGATGAAAATTGTAAAGAATCGGACTTAAATCCTCAAAGCCCTTATGCAGAGTCAAAGCTTTACGGCGAGAAATTTTTACAGTCATTAGTTAAAGAAAAAGGATTTCCTTTTATTATACTTAGACTCGGGACGATTTTTGGATATTCTATTGGAATGAGATTTCATACTGCTGTAAATAAATTTATATGGCAGGCCTCTTCCGGAAAGGATATTACTGTCTGGAAAACTGCATTGAATCAAATGAGGCCCTATTGTGGTTTAAATGACTGCATCAAAGCTATTAATTATATCATCAATAACAAAATTTTTGACTGCCAAATATACAATATTGTGACTACGAATTTAACCGTTAAAGACATTCTCGATGCAATAAAACTCTATATCCCAGATATTAAGATAAAATTTGTTGATTCCCCAATTATGAATCAGCTCTCTTATCATGTTTCTAATAAAAAATCTTTAGAACGAGGGTTTACGTATTGCAATAGTTTTAATGAAGGCATAAAAGAAACAATAGAGAAATTACAGAATATAAATTTTTCTATTATTAAAAATAATATGTAGTATGAAGGAGTCAGAAAGAAAGAATGTTTGTTGCTAAATAATATTTAATTTTTTTAAGAGGCGTTTTTAAAAGATGAAAGTTGATTTTCTTGATCTCAGCTCGTCTTATTTAGAAATAAAAGAGGAGATAGAGGACGCCGTTAAAAAAGTTTTAGAAAGTGGTTGGTATATTCTTGGGGAAAACGTTGAGTTATTTGAAAAAGAATTTGCATCGTATTGTGGGAGTAAATACTGTGTATCTGTAGGGAGCGGCCTCTCCGCGTTAGAGCTGACATTAAAAGCTTATCAAATTGGAACAGAAGATGAGGTTATTGTTCCTGCCAATACATATATAGCGACTGTTCTTGCTGTCAGTAACGTAGGAGCAACTCCCGTATTTGTAGAGCCGGATGAGAAAACCTATAACATAGACCCAGCTAGCATAGAAGCTGTAATAACAGAAAAAACAAAGGCTGTCATCGCAGTCCATCTTTACGGCCAGACAGCAGATATAAAAAGAATCAAACCAATTTGTGAGAGATATAACCTAAAGCTAATTGAGGATGCTGCTCAAGCACATGGGGCTGAACATTTTGGTAAAAAAGCCGGGGCTCTTGGTCACGCAGCAGGTTTTAGCTTTTATCCGAGCAAGAACCTCGGTGCTCACGGTGATGGAGGAGCTGTGACTACGAATGATAGATCTGTTGCTGAATATATCCGTGTTGCCAGGAATTATGGTTCAGAGAAGAAATACTATAATACAATAAAAGGCGTAAATAGTCGGTTAGATGAAATTCAGGCCTCGATTTTACGAATAAAATTAAGATACTTAGATCAGTGGAATGCCAAAAGGAATGAGATCGCTCATTACTACACGGAGCATTTAAATCCTGATAAAAGTAAAAATTTTATTGTGCCCGAATGTCTGAAAGAGAATAAACACATATGGCATCTTTTTGTTGTAAGAACAGGCAAGAGGGAAAAATTGATTTCATATCTTAACAAGCATAATATCGGTCATCTTATCCATTACCCTATTCCGCCTTATAAACAAGATGCTTATAAAGAATCTAAACATCTAAGTAAAAAATTTCCCTTAACAAACAAATTATCAGATGAAGTTATAAGCCTTCCCATAGGGCCTCACCTAACAAAGGGACAGGTAGAATACGTATGTGAAGTGACAAAAGATTTTATTCAGAATGAATTATGATCTAAAGTATTCCTTCAGAATGAATTTTATTATAATTACCTGAAAAGATACTTTAGCTTCTTAGTACTGTAATCTCAGATAGGATCAGAAAGTGAAAACTGCTAAATTAAATTTTTCTGCAGATCATCAGCAAACTTGAAAGCCCTTTTCATACAAATGTCTGCATCCATGTAGATAAATTCACCAGTTCGTCCAAGTGTTGCCAGACGTTCATGTTGCTGTATGCAGGAAAGCAATCGGTCTAAATGCACTTTATAATCTTTACGATATACCGGATAAGCATAAGGAGTCTTTACCAGAAAGAGTTTCTTGACATCTCCAGGTCCAAGAAAGCCGTCCTCTGATAAGCTTCCAATGCACATATCAAATAGCTCCTCTTTGCTTGCAGTCCATGCTGCCCCTTCTTTTAGGGTTGGAATTTCAACGGCAATAATATTATCAGTGGGTGGACTGGTATGTGGACTAAATTTGTTCATCTCTGTAATTCGATTATAAGGACGATTCAGTACATATATATAGTTACAATCCAAAATATCCTGTTTTTCTGTAATCATTCCTAATACAATCAATGCTCTATAATCGAGCTTCTCAGCTGATAGGAGAACTTCAGATCCAGGGGAGGGATTTAGCATCTTAATTAGGAGGTGGAGAGGAATCGTCGAAACGACATAAGAACCCTCTGTTTCTTTCTGCTGACCATTTTGCTTATAGTAAACACACGCTTTGTTAGAAAGCTCAGAAATTTCAGTTACTTGGCAATCTAAATGGATATTACCGCCATTTTTGGTAATTTCTTTTGCGATTCTTTCAGCAATTTCCCCAAATCCTGTTTTAGGGTAGTAAGTGGGCAACATCTCGCGCTCGATCAGTGAAGATCCATCCTTGGTAAAGCGTCGGTGCAATAGGAGGCGGCAAGTATTAGCAAAACTCATTCGCGTATGCGTTGGAATAGAATGAGAAGATAGTTCCCTACAGGATACTTTCCAGAACTGTTCAGTATATGGTTTAAAGAAAGTTTGATAAAGATGTTCTCCGAAGTTTGCAATTGCCCAATCTTCTACTGTTTCCTCTTCTTTTTCAGAAGGATTGTGTTTTCGTGGAATAATCTTGTTTTTCAGAAAACTCAAACCTGACCGTAAACCGGAAGTAATACCCATTTGAAAGAGAACATTAACAGATGTTAGTGGGTAATCAAGATATTTACCATTATAGTAGAATTTTACCTCTCTGGGCTTGGGTTCTAATTTCCTATCAAATAGATTGAAAACTGTATCCAAGATTTCTTCATTTTCAGAAAAAAAGGAATGGGGTCCGAAATCGAGACAGTATCCATCTTCACGAACTGTACCTGCAAGACCTCCTACAAATGGGTTTGATTCAAGAACATCAACTTGAATGCCATGAGTCATCAGTTTCCAAGCTAAGCTTAGTCCTGAAATACCAGCTCCTAAAATTACAACATGGGGTTTCATAACAAAACCACTCTTATTCAAAAATCAAAAAATTTACTTTTTCAACAAATTATTAGAAAATTGGAAGAAAAATATATTATTAAATTAAAAAGGTCAAGCAAAACATAGGAAGTATAATAGAAAAATTCGCTTATATATTACAAGATTTTTCTTAATTATTCTCGATAAGTGAGTTTCTATTCATCGAGAATCCTCTATCGTTGACATAATACTTTCCAGGTTTTTACGTGCTTCCATATCTTCAGGATTAATCTTTAACGCTTCTCGAAAATGAAAAATAGCTTCTTTAAGCTTCCCCTGTCGAGCCAAAAAAACCCCTAGATTGTTATGTGTCGTTCCATTATCAGGGTTTATTCTTACCATTTCTTTAAGATGGAAAATGGCCTCATCTATCTTTCCTTGATTGATTAAAGCAACTGCTAAATTTTTATGTGTTGTCTCATTATCAGGATTTATTCTTACCGCTTCTTTAAAATGGAAAATGGCCTCCCCTAACCTCCCTTGATGCGCCATAGCAGTCCCCATGTTTATCTGTGCATACTCATTATCAGGATTTATTTTTATCGCTTCTTTAAAATGAAAAATTGCTTCTTCAAGTTTTCCCTGTTGGGCTAGAGCAAAACCTAAGTTATTATGCGTATCTGTATCATCAGGCTTTATCCGCAATGCCTCATGATAATGAGTAATAGCTTCGTTAAGCTTTCCACGCCTTGCCTGAACGACCCCTAAGTTATTGTGCGCTAGGTAGTTATTAGAAGTTACATTGAGCGCATGTTCAAAAAGAGTAATGCTGTTCTTCCAGTAGCCTACCTGAATCCATGTAAGTACCATAAGGATTGAAAGGATTCCCCCTGCTGATAGGGAAAGAAAAATCCTCTGATATTGCCATTTCTTCAAAACATCAGGAATACCAAAGGCAATCATGATAAAAATACCGATAAGGGATATATACGTGTATCGGTCAGCCATGATCAAACCGATAACAGGAACAAGCGTCCCAACATACCAGAACCATCCCACAAAAAGATAAGGGAGCTTTTTTATCTTCCGCATCACGAAAACAGTTATAAAAAGCAAAAAAAGGAGAGCTAAAAAGGCATTCAACAAAGGTAAATTATTGCCAGGATGAGGATAAAAGACAGCCAGGTTAAATGGCCAGATCATCTTTCCAATATAGCTCAGATAGGAAATAAGGGCATTTTCAATCCTTATATTCAATAGAAATAATTCTAGAGATTTTACAGCCCCACCATGCTGCCGAGCAAAGAAGGTCACAATGCTCGATAAAAAGGATAGAGCAAATAAGGGAATCTTCTCCCATATCAGATGAAGAGGTATCTTAGCTTTTGATTTATCTTTGTTAGACTCAAAGCGAGATAAGGGCCAATAGTCCAGAAGAAGAAGTAAAAAGGGAAGGGTAACCAGCATAGGCTTGGACAGAAGCCCAAAAACAAAAAAGAAGAATACAAAGAGATATCTTCTGAAAACCGGCTTTTCTACATAAAAGACATACGCCAAGAGAGTAAGCATAAAGAAAAAGGTGGAAAGAACGTCCTTTCTCTCTGCTATCCAGGCCACTGAGTCCACATGCAAGGGATGCAGAGCAAAGAGAGCGGCAACAAAACCGCTCTTCCATACCTCTCCTGTCATCCTCCTGAGAATAAAAAATAATAAGAGGGTGTTGGCTATATGAAAGAGGAGATTCATGAGATGATGATAACCTGGATTCAAACCAAAAAGAGAAATATCCAGCATGTGAGAGAGCCATGTTAAGGGATGCCAGTTGGTAGCATATGTAGTCGTAAAAGCCCAGATAATCCCTTCAACAGTGAGTCCACCCTGAACATGACGGTTTTCAGTAATATATCTATTGTCATCATAGTTAACAAAGTCGTGGTTCTTTATCTGCCAGAAGACCAAGAGGGTAGCAAATATAAGAAACAAACAAACTATAGTATTACGAGATATTTTAAATTTTTTATCCAATATTTTGAAATAATCTTGAGGGTGTTGTATTCAAATAAAATTTATAGGTTTTTTAAATTGTGGTAATGTTTAGATTAATTAGATTAAATAGAGCTTATCATATAGATATTAAACTTCCAAGGAATTTTCACTAAACTCTCGATAGAAATGTAAAAGACATTATTAAAAATTCTTTAATTTTCCCATAATTATTGAGTAAAAACTCGACTTTTTTTAATCAAGATATTATAATTTTTCGTATTTTTTAAAATGTCTATATTCAAAATAAGGAGAAAATTATGAGCAATAGAAGGACAAAGATTGTTTGCACGATTGGTCCGGCTACTCGTTCCAAACAGAAAATAAAAGATATTATTAAAGCTGGAATGAATATGGCAAGAATCAATCTTTCCCACGGAAAAATGGAAGAGCATGACAGGAATATAGATATAATAAGAAAGGTTTCCAAAGAATTAAATGTGCCTGTGCCCATACTCCTTGACCTTCAAGGACCAAAAATCAGGGTAGGAGACTTAGAGGGTGGTTATGTTTTATTAAAGAGGGGGAAGGGGCTTATTATTACAACAAGGAATATTGGTAAGGGTCATGACCAGATTGTCTCAACTGGATATAAAAATCTCCACAAGGATGTAAAGCCAGGAGACACTATTCTCTTGGATGATGGAATTATGAAGTTAAAGGTTAAAAAAATAAAAGGAAGGGACGTAGTCTGTCAGGTTATAGACGGGGGTGTCCTTAAGCCCCATAAAGGCATAAATCTGCCCGGAGTTGATATCAGTGCCTCCTCAATGACAAAAAAAGATTTCGAAGACCTAAATTTTGGAATTGAAAAGGGTGTAGATTATATCGGTGTTTCTTTTGTCAGGAGGGCTAAGGACATAAAGGAAGTAAAAAGGGTTATGTCAAAGAAGGGCAAGTATGTGCCGATAATTGCTAAGCTGGAAAAACCCGAGGTTCGGGATGATATAGATGAAATCTTAAAAGAGGTCGATGGTGTTATGGTTGCAAGGGGGGATTTGGGTGTAGAGATGTCTCTTGAAATGGTTCCTATTGCGCAAAAAGGTATTATTCAAAAGGCCAATAGGGCTAGGGTGCCTGTAATCGTTGCTACCCAGATGCTCGAATCGATGACCAATTCTCCAAGGCCTACTAGGGCAGAAGTATCTGATGTCGCGAATGCCATATTTGATGACACTGACGCTGTTATGCTCTCAGGAGAAACAGCTGTGGGTAAGTATCCAGTTGAGACGGTGAAGATGATGTCCTCAATTGCTACTGTAACTGAGAAAAACGCCAGCCAAAGTTTTATATTTCGAAGAAGAACAGAAGATAGGGGAGTCTTGACCCAGCCCGATGCCGTATGTAATGCCGCATTTGTTGCAGCGCATGAGATAAAAGCAAAGGCAATCGTTACCTTTACGCAGTCAGGTTATACAGCCCTCTTAATGTCAAAGTATAGACCCAACATACCCATAATAGCTTATACCCCTCATGAAGAGACAAGAAGGAAGATAAATCTCTATTGGGGTATATTGCCAAAGATTATGCGACCTATAGAAGGTACAGATGAATTGATTATGGAATTAGAAAAATCTCTTATATCCGATAGGATTGCAAAAAGGGGTGATTCTTTGGTCATCTTGCTCGGTTGGCCCTTGTATGTAAAGGGAACGACAAATCTAATGAAGATACATACGATAGAAAAACGATAAAAATTAATATATTGGCAATGCCAAGAGAGAATACTATTTATAATGATAAAATATATGATAATTTACATTAAGTAAAATTATTTAAGTATTTAAAATATAGATATAATCTTTAATTAAAATTTGTAACGTATAGCATCATACCAGAATAGATATAAAATATGTTAGTCAAAAAGATAATTAGGGTCGAGTTCTGGGTTATCATTTTTATTATTTTTATTTCCTTAGCTGTCTATTATAACTCATTAGAAAACTCCTTTGTTTACGATGATCAAGGATTGATTGTCTATAATAAATGGATAAAAAGCCTCAAAAATATAAAATATCTTTTTTTAAAAGAATACCTTTTCAAATTTAATGAGTTTAGCTATAGACCTTTTGTTACCCTTACTTATTTTCTGGATTATTCCATATGGAAATTAAATCCTTTTGGTTATCATCTTGTTAATATCATTCTTCATACCCTCAATGTAATATTCATTTATCTCTTTTCATACAGGTTTTTATTTAAGAGGATCCTTCCATCTGTGATTGCCTCTCTCATCTTTGCGGTTCACCCTATTCTTACAGAAGCAGTCAATTCTATAAATTACAGAGAGGATCTATTAGCCCTCTTCTTTTTCATCCCCTCCTTAATGCTCTATATAGTTGTTTCCAGGAGATATTTCGAAGAAGAGGGTAAGGAGAGGGGATTAAGATATATATTTTACTATTCCCTTGGATTATTATTGTATCTTTTCTCTCTTCTCAGCAAAGAGATGGCCTTGACCCTTCCTTTTATACTCATCCTATACGATTTTACATTTAGAGGTTTTAAGGACTTTAAAATTAAAGAGATAATAAAAAATTATTCAGGGTATATATTAATCACAATCTTTTATCTCTTCCTAAGATTTTATTATTTCAAAAACCCAGAAGCTCTGGTTCATTATACTGGAGGGAGTTTCTGGATAGATTTATTCACATTGCCGAGAATCGTATTATCTTATATTAAGCTAGTCGTCTTTCCTCTTTATCTGAATGCGGATCATATAGTTATACCATCAAAATCTCTCTTTGAATTACCCGTGATTATCACTACATGCATATTGATCCTTTTCTTCCTTCTGATCTGGAAGAGTTACAGATTTTCTCAAAGTATATTCTTTTCATCTTGCTGGTTTTTTATAACATTACTACCCGTATTAAGTCTCGTTCCCATTGCAAACCCTTTAGCTGAGAGATATCTTTATATTCCTTTTGTAGGGTTTTCATTGGTTATGGGAATATTTTTTACAGCTCTTTTTGATAGAAATCTCGAAAAGAGAGTAAAAAAGATATACCAAGGCTTTATTATTTCATCTGTGGTTCTGCTTCTCATTTTCTATTCCACCATAACCATAAAGAGAAATTCGGTATGGAAGAACGATTTTACCCTCTGGTCAAAAACTGCTCATGATTCTCCTATAAGTTTCAGGGCCCGTTATAACCTTGGCCTCGAGTATGAAAAAAAGGGGTTATTAGACGAGGCTGAAAAAGAATATAGAATAACATTGATGATAAATCCCAAACACTATAAGGCCCATAAACACATTGGCATAATCTATTTGAAGAAAAATATGCTGGATGTTGCTGAGTTTGAATTCGAGGAAGCATTGAGAATAAAGCCGGACTACGCCGATGCCTATTTTTATTTAGCCAAAGTATTAGGGAAAAGGGGGTTGATTGATGATGCCATGAGTACATATCAAAGGGCATTAGAGGTCGACCCTGAATATTACGAAGCAAAGGTGAATCTCGGCATTTTGTATATCAAAAAGGGATTTATTGATAAAGGAATAGATGAATTTAAAAAAGCGCTGGACATACAGCCAGATTCAGTAGAGGCGAGGGCCAATCTTGGGAGCGCCCTTTATCAAAAGCAGAGGTTTAAAGAGGCTGTATCTCAATATGAAAAAGCATTGGAGCTTAATAATAATCTGATAGAGATTCATTATATCCTAGCAGATATCTATATTTATAAACTTAATAATAAAAAAAGGGGCCTCAATCATCTTATGGAGATTTTAAAGAGAGAAAAGGATGGGAAGATAGTGGTAGAAATAAAGAAGAAGATTCAGGAGTTAGAGATTAATCATTAAGCTTATATTGGCTATTTATGGTTTTTGGGGTTCAAATAAAACTGAAGAAGGGGATAAAAAGGAGATTCCCCTATACTCCCTTCTTTTTAATTAATACATCAGAATGGCTCTTAT
>Ga0307378_10003933_pt1 | contig 21540 bp, 22 predicted proteins | sample UN1MG_FD_202238 | JGI IMG/M metagenome (GOLD analysis project Ga0307378, IMG submission 202238) | Soil microbial communities from Risofladan, Vaasa, Finland - UN-1 | ecosystem: Environmental > Terrestrial > Soil > Coastal area > Acid sulfate soil | place: Finland: Risofladan, Vaasa | collected...
ACATAGTTTTTTGCAATACTAAAGACCCAAGAACTAAATTTAGATTTTGTTTCATCAAATGTTTGTAGTTTTGTGAAAATTTTAATCATTATTTCTGATACATCATCATCAAGGTCATAATATTGCAAATATTTATTTTTCAGAAAATTCTTAACGGAGTTACTATATCTATTATATACTATTTCTTGAGCTTTTGAGTCTCCCATCAAAATATCTTGAATTAGTTCCGTATCTTTTTTTACTTCTATCATATGGTTTATGTAACTTTTGAATAAAATAATCTTCAGTAGTCAAACCTCTTGCGTTATAAAGTGCGTTTAAAACTGCGTCATAACCTTCTTTTTTTCTTAATTCATCAAGATCATCTTCAGTAGGTAATTTGACTAACTTAACCCTTTCTTCGCAGTCAACATAAATAGTTTGTAAAATATAAAATAACTCCACACTATTTTTAAATGCGTCAGGGTCTAATAAAATAACAACATCAGGTTTTAATTCTTTCAGTTTCATAAACAATGTGGTAGAGAGAGTTTTCCCTAACATCGGAATGATGTTTACAGGGAAAGAGAGCATCTCAAACGCACCTTCAACAAGATATACAGTAGAATCCCAATTTACAAGACCTTCATTAAAAATAATTAAATCCTTATCAGCAAGAGGGTTGAGATAAGGTAATTTTTTTCTAATCTTTAGGTCAGTTCCATAATATCTACCAACAAAATAATTAATTTCTCCTTTTGCATCGTAGGATGGAATAATTATTCTCTCAGCATATTTTCCAATAATACAAAAACCAAGCCTATATTTTAAAATAACATCTCGGCTTATTTTTCTTTCATTCACTAAGTAATTATATGCTTCAAAATGTTCAGGATTTGTCACATCCATTTTAGAAAACAAAATCATTTCATCTGGTAATTTTACCTGAATATATTCTTTTTCTTCATCATCATAAATGTAATCCTGATAAATTCCAGCATATGATTTATACAAGTCATAATCAATACTACTACCAAATTTTCTTATAAGTCTTCCTAATGAACCACTAAATTTAGGTTCATCACATTTCCAACAACGAAATAATCTTTTACCAGTATTAATTTCCAAATTAAATTTACCATCTGGATATGTAAGTTCTTCTCTTTCTTGACAACATGGACAATTTACTTGCAATTGTTCTGATTGCAAGTATCCATTAACATCACCAAAAATATTTTGAATTATGCTATGAAACTCCTGACCTCGAATTGAACTCATGACGTAAATATTTCATTTAACCATTTATTCCTACAAGCAGCATGATACGCACCACACGCCTTATCATGAAATTCGGTTCTGTTTCGATATTTCATCGCTTCTAATTTACATGCCTCAAATGTCCAAGGTTTGATAACATATTTCATGTGACCACAAATCTCATCTAACCACTTATTAAGACGTGCTGCTTCATAAGCAGAACGATTATTCTTTTTAATATTTCTTAAATTCTTCTAAAAACGGAAAGAATTTAATTAAACGATTAAGGAAACCGGGACAATAAATCCTAAAATTACCAATTTGTGATTGTGGGTTAACCCCCATTTTAAGATAATTTGTTTGTAATTCATCAAATAAATCAATTACAGCTTTTTTTATTTTGTTATCAACAACAATTGAAGTACCACCTCCGTTTTCACCTAATTGTAATTCAAGACTTTTAATTTTCTCTGCTTGTAAAACTAATTGTTCTTCAAGCCATTCAACATTCTGTGTGCCAACAACAGGAGCTTCTGGAGTTTCATCAAGTTCAAGTAATTCATCTTTCTTATCAAGAGATAAATCAACATCTTGAAGTAATTCACTAACTTTTGCTTTTGCTTTTATGTCTCTTTGTTCTTCAGGAGTTAATACTGGTTCTGGTTTCTTTGCAGTAGATTTTCTCCTTACTGGTTTCTTTGCAGTAGATTTTTTCGTGGTTTTACTCTTCGCTAAACCAACTACACCTTTTCTTTGATTTGTCATATTATTCTAATATTAAGTTTGTATTCAGATGTGCAACCAATCCAAATTCGTGATTCCAAACAAAACCATCAGCAGCTTTTGTTGAACCAACAAAACCTTTCTTATGATGCCATTCTTCAGTACCAGTTAAACTTGATAAATATCTAATTGTAACACCTAAATCTTCGTTCAATGACCTTGATTTGTCAAGAACAATGTAATTTACATTTCTTTTTCTGTGAATATGTCCTAAATGCCATTCATGGAATTTAGTTTCGCTCCAAAATGGTTTAGATGGAACATCTGTTGCCATTAACATTGGAAGACTTGCTTCTTTTTCTTCACCACCATGAGTTAACCCAAGCAATACATTACCAAATACATAATATTTCCTTGGTGATGCATGATTATCTATATTAACAGCAGAGTCTTGATTAAACCAAGCATTAAGAACACTACCTAAATAATAACTACGTTCAAAATCATGATTACCCGGGATAACCACCACATCAACAGGAACACCTGTTTGTTTCAATAAATTAATTGCATCAATAAGTAATCTACAACCAATATCAAATGTTTTTTGCCATCTAAGGTCTTCATCTTGTGGTGTGCCTTTAGTTGTTGTGTTCACCATTGTATCACTATTGAAGAAATCATTTCCAACAGGGAAAAGTATTCTATTATAATTAAAACCACTAGCACCTTTTAAAAGTTTTTCAATTGATTCCATAAATCTACTACGTGCTATTTTTACATCGTAGTTTTCAAATGTTTCACCACCCCATGCAAGTTTACCTATATGTAAGTCAAATATTGAAATTTCAAGTAAATTATTATCCTCATCAACACCCTGTTTCAATTTAAGATTAGTATGAAGTACTGGTGGATTATAATTTTTTGTCATTTCTTGAAAAACTTCACCAGCTATTCGTTCCTTAACGAATTTAATGTCACGTTCCAAACGTGCTTTTACTTGCCAATTCTGGTATGTTTTTGCCACCCACTCTCCATCTTCTAAAATTTTCATAGTGACATCCCATTTATTAATTAAATAGTCTTTTACCTTCCAAGTCTTAGAATTAACATTAGCACCACCTAATAATTGAGGAAGAGTGTGAATATGATCTACAGGATAATTACCTCCACCAACCCATTCGAACTCAGCATCATTCCCATTTTGTCTAAAACTTTCACGATTCCCTGTTTTTGGAATGTCTTTAGGTTTGTTAGGTTCGGATGGTCTTTGATTATTTTGATTACTTTGTGTGTGGAAGGAATTTTTTTTATTTATGGAACTGTTGATGTATTTTATGTATGCATCATTAAAGATGTTATATTGTTCTTCGGTAACATTTTTATTTTTTGTACTTGTACCATAAACTTCTCTTTTTACGTTTTTCAGGTAAGTATCGGCAAATCCAGAAATTTTTGATGCTTCTTTTACTGATATCTCGTGTTTTATTGCATAATTAATAATTTCAAGTGCGTTTTCAAGTCTTACTCTTTTCATTATATATTTTTTAAATAAAATTATTTATGTAATGTTTCTTGATAATTTTGTCAAACTTAAAGCAAAAATACCAAAAACACAAGATTTTATATAAATACATTCCCACTTTTTTTCAAAAATTTAATATTTTCTTCAATTTGCTTACATTCTGAAAGAAAGGACACTTCATGTTCAATTGACATATCGAACCATTCACCTTCTTTTTTTAAATAAGAATATTTGCGATGTAGTGTTCGTTCGATTTTATTAGCATATTCTGTCTGAAACGATTCTATGAGTTTTAATTTGGAAGAATTTCCAGTCTGCAACGCACATAATCTACGAGTAGGATGTTTAGATACCCCAATCTTATAACGACTATCTTCTAATGATTGAATTAAATAAACATATTTAATCATATTAAATGAATAATTGGAAGCGATTTACCACTCTCAAGTCCATTAATATCTTGAAATCTTTCATCATATTTGTATAAATCAAAATGGTTTTCGTTTAATGCAATCAATTCGAGTGTATGTTTCGTAGAAGTATTATCCCTTTCCATTGGTAATTCTGAAAAATAATTTATTGATTTAATTTCCTCAACTAACAAATTTGAGAGTAATGTATATAGAATTTTATCACCAACCTTAATATCACTACCGTTTTTATATGTTTTTATATTTAACTTCTCTAATATTTCTTCAGTTACGATATTGTTATCATTCACCATTTTTCTGTTTGCCAATTTTTTAAAAAACTCTAAATTATATATTCTCTTTCCCATTTTATTTTAATATTCCTAACTGTTTCAAACCCGCAACACCTACCGCGTATGAATCAGACATATCAAAACACATGTCTTTTGGGTTAGTACTATTCTTTTTGTAAAACCATTCGATTTGTGGTTCTAATTTACACACTTTTTTCCAGATATATAATTTCTTTTCATTACGATATTCAGGTGGGAAACTAAGTGTTTCTTTTATTTCACCTTTTACTTTACTAACTTTCACTAATTCGGTGCAAAATAATTTTCTGGACTCATAAACACTAATTTTCATTGGGAAAATTCCAAATATTGTTGAAAGAATATATCTACAAATCCCATTGAATCCAAATAATAATGAAACAGTATTAGCATTATTACTACCACCTAATGGTTCTTCCACAATAATATGTATAATCTCACCATTTAATTCATGTAAAACTCTATCTTTATATTCCAACACATATTTTTTAAAGATTTCAGCTTTATATAAATCTCTATTTTCAATAGGTGTGTTTTTATCGGTTTTTAATGCAAGATGTTTTAGTTCAATAAGTTTCCCTTTATTGTCCCATAACGCACTACCAATATTCGTTGTACTGATGTCTAATGACCAGATATATTTTATCATATTTAATTATTTATGAAGCTCTTCGTAATTTACTGTTTTTGCTTCTTCAATTAATGTTTGAATCTTTTTGGGGTTATCTAAATATAATATTATTAAATTTTCAATAACACCACCAATTTTTAAACTCTTACCTTTACATAACATTTTAAACTTACCATGTAAGTCACCATCAATAATAACTGATTTTGGTTTTGTTGAGGTAAAAATATCAATATTCTTCATATCTATTATAAATTTATAATAAATACTAAGAAATTATAAAAAATTATAGATTTCGAGAATTATTTTGATTTTTCTTTTGATTTAAAAATCAAGAGCAAAAACAATTGTTCTGGCAATTGTTGCGTTTTTAGCTACAGGGTCATTTAATTTTCCTATCGCCACAAGGTTTTTATTACTATCGTATATACCAATTTCAGTAAAATAAACAGTTTCAAGTCCATCCCATGTTGAATTTGATGTTGAGTTAAATTCGTTTAGGGGTAAATTAATAGTAATATCAGTAGTATAAACATCTGCTTTGATTTTAGTAGAAACATTCCCAAAGAAATATGTAGCTTCTCCAAAAGGTAAATTATTAGTTTCGGTTTCTCCGGGGTAGTTTAAATAATTCAAATTATATGGTATATATATTAATGGATTAGTGTATTGCAATAATGGTATTTTAAATACAACGCTTGTGAGTTTAGAGGCAGTTAAAAAGAAAGTACTACCACTACTATATCCACTTACTTGAGGGGTAATGTTAATCTGTTTCCATTGTGTTGGGTCGGGTTCAACATCAGCAAAACTATTAAAAGCACCGTTACTTACCATTTGTACTAATGCATGAATTTTATGTGCCGTATATCCTGTACCAATAGGATTTATAATACCAGCAGCAATTTCACCAGCTAAGAATTTAAAATCGTTTGAATCTGGGAAATTTAAGTTAATTTCCTGAACATAAGGGTTATTTGTACCCAAAGCAATTTTTTTAATGTAATTACAATGAATTGCCTGACTATATCCATTAACTGTTTCACCAGTTATTGGTAATAAGATATATGATATGAATACTGTATTTCCTTCCATTATTTCATTTTTTAGTTTTCAGCAATAGTCCCACCAAAACAATAATCGTTTGTGTGATTAACATCAGTAATCGTTGCTGTTACAACACATGAACCCGCAAGAAAATAAAATGTAGATGTTTTACCTGCTAAACAACAACTATTAATATAATCATATGCACAAATACTAAGCATACCACCAGTAGAGGTTGTACATGCACATCCACGTGCCCTATAACCAGTGCTTACTACATTGTTTCGACTTATGGTAGTACCAACATTAAACGGTATCCATCCTGTTGACGTTCCACCTGATACATAACAATAACATTGAGATACAATACAAACTTTACCTACATCTTGATTAATTGGTGTTGTCCAAGTAACTGTTGTAGTTGGTGTTGAAGATGTTGTTTCTGTTCCAATACCAGCATAATAATCAGGAACTGTCCATGACCTATTTGATTTATAAGACATAGCAAAAAGCAATTCTTGGTCTTCAATTACAAATATTTTTAAATCAGGAAACATTTTTCCAACAACAAATCCTTCTGAATCTGCAAGGTCATAGTAATAAAGATTAAGACCTGTGAGTAATTGTTGTCCACCAATTGGTGCTAATGTAATTCCAAGTGTTTTTGTTGTTGATTTATGCCACATTATTGTTGGAATATCCACAGTTGGTGTAGTTTGAAGAAATCCTTCTCCGTATACATTTGCTGGACTACTATTCGTATAATGAATCACACCTAATTTCTTTATAGTTGCTGCTTGATTTTGAATATATGACACAAATCCACCAAATGTTCTATTTTTAAATTGTGTATATTTCAAATTACCAGCTTGTACTCCAGCAATTTCTTCGGTATAAATTATTGATAAATTCCAATAAGGAAAAACGATTGTAGGACATTGATTATTTTCCAGAAAACTTAATACAGTTTCATTAAGATAATCTGTTGGTGACATATTAAGAATAGTATCACCACTATAAGTAAGTTCATTATAAAGAATCATTGCACCAGCATTATATGCAGGTGTTGGAGATACATTATCAATATCAGGTAATTCCCTATCAACACGTACTGTGACACTTCCACTTGCTAATGTACCACCACTAATTTCAGTAATTCTATAAAATAAATGTGGTCTAGGTTCAATTTTATTAACAGTGAATCCTGTTGTATGTTCAGTATACGCCCATTTAATAAATAGAATATCACCAACAGCAGGTTCTTCACCACTTGTGCCATATGTTGGTGTTTTCAATAGCGTTAAAACTTTCCCACCACCAACAGATTGCATATCAATCATTACGTCTGGTTGTTTTATGTGATTACTATCTATAACATATTCAGTATTGTTATTAGTAAAAAAACCCAGAGATTCAACTTGATTTTCCACCTGATATGCCGTTGAAGGTACGTTTGTCATTTCAACATATGGGTCACCGCTTAAATTTCTTGGTATAAAAGATATTAAATTAGCATTTTTATCCGCAGGTCTTAATATTGTAGAATTAAATGCGGTATATTCACTATCACCATCCTCAACAATTGCTTTATTGAATTTATAATCAATTTCACTATCACCAATAGCATAGTATTTAAAATCCAAACTACCTTTAGATAGTAATTCTCTACCTTTTGATGTTAATTTGATGTTTAATACTACGGGGTCTTTTTTTCCTATAAATGCCATTTATTTTTTACTTTTCTATAAATACAAGTAATTTTATTTTAATTTTTAATGTTGGGATTCCGATATTGCCAATAAAGTGCTTGGTTTACAAATTTCAAATATTCCACCACATTGATTACTAATTGAACTTAATGTAATTTTAGCAGAGTTAATATAATCATCACATACATTATCAAAATGACTACATGCTGTTACACAAACACAATAATTACTTGGAATACATAATGAATCTATTTTTATTGTATTTATTGTAGAACACCAATTAGTATCTGCAACTAATGCTTCCACATGACTATGGGCGAACCCACAAGGAATAGTACTTCTCATAATACAAGAATCAGCAGTAATTGGTTGCGCTAATCCCACTGATGTTGAAGAACGTGTACAAGCTGTATATGTTAAACAGAATCCCATTCCTGAAGTTATTGGTTTACTTGTTGATATTTTACCACCGAATGAATTCAATCCTTCTGGAATAGAACTATCATCACTAATACTATCAATATAAACATAGATAGGACCGTCTGTTTGCTTAGTTTCAACAGTACCATATCCAACAGCACTTATAGCATCATCATTCCTTGCAAATGCTCTATAATATACTGTTGTGTTTGATGGTAATTTAGTTGCATCTTTATCCCAATAAACACCAGTACCAATATCACTAATTGTTGAATCTTTATATATTCCAGAAGGTAATATTGATGTTAATTTCAAATTTGTTGATGTACCTAATGATGGATTTGTTGTCCACAATATACCATATTCTACGATTATTGTTGGGTTTCCTTTATTTCCAATCACATTATTAGTAACAGGGAAACTAGTTTCGGTTGCAGTTCCAGCTAAACCAGTTTTAACTGTTGGTGCTATTGGTGGAAGCTCAAGAGTTGTTTTTTGTTTAATTGTACCATAATATGTAATACCATTAACAATCATATATGCACGATATTGATATAAAGTATCTGGTGAAAGACCAGTTATTGTTTTAGTAAAATAATTAACTCCTAGCGGTCCTGACGTAGGTGGACTTGGTTGTAACAGCCAACTACCAGTTATACCTGTTCTATATTGCATTGCATAATATTGAATATCTCCATAACGCACAATATTTTGACCACCAGTTGCAACTATTGTTGTTTGAGTTACAGATGTTGCTATTGTGGTTTCAATTGATGGTGGTGGTAGTGGTGCAACAGGAGTATGAATTAAACGAGTATTGCCAGTATAACCAGTCGATGGTGATTGAACAAATGCACGATATTGATAATCAGTATCATATTCCAAACCAGTTAATGTCATACTAAAGTGATTAAGAGTAAGCGGGTCTGTGTCTGATATTCTTGTCCAATCGTTTCCCACATCTTCTACTTCAAAATCAATTCCTTCAGTTAAATTCTCTAAACCAATTGGTTCAGAAGTACTATAATAATAATTAATTTTCTTATAATCAATACCATATTTACTAAGTTCTTCATATCCAATAATATTTTTACCACCAGTTGTAAGACTACCAAGAACACCTAGAGTCGTTTCAACATATAATTGTGTTGGTGGCGGTGGGGGTGGTAAAATTTGTTGAACTATTTGAAATTTACTTCCATCATCACCAAAAAACTGAACCAAATCATTACCTCTCATATCTTTTGTAAGATTTGATGGATTTGCTACATTAACACCTCTTTTATACCAATGTTTTTGTTTAGTAAATACACTATTTCTAATTAATAATCCACCTCTTTTAAGAATTATAGTTGCGGGTAATAATTGGTCAACAAATCTCTGAAAGAAAGCATTATATTTACTTAAAAATGGATATAAATTCTGAAAAGTATATCCATTAGAGTGTAATGGATTATCATCTGAAAGTAATGCCCTATCCAAATAATCTTCATATATTCTTAATAACGCTGGATACCATCCACCTTTAAAATCAGTTACCACTTTTCTGTTTCTAGCATTAATCATTTTTCTTTGAATCAATTCAATAAATTCAAGAAATGATAAATTACTTATATCACCAAGACCAAAATTATCTCCAACAACTGGTGTAAATGCACTACTATCTGCAACAAGATAGTAAGTACTGATTACATCTCCATATTTTATACCTTTCGGTAAAAATATTTCGAAAGGATTTTGTACATTAATATTATAATCCAAATTTGGTTCTAATGCAATTCCATTAATTAAAAACTTAACATCATTTGTATTTGTTACTTTATAGTTAAGTTTATATACATATTTATTCGCACTAGCATTAAAATAAATTTTACTTGTATTGAAACTATCAACTCTAACAACCTCACTTCTTAAATTAATATCATTACTACCTGCAACTTCCATATATGCAACTTGTACTGTAGGATTTGAATTAAGAAAAGTAACAATATCTGGATTCTGAATAATAATTCGATTTGTTCCACCACTTGAATTTGCTGGGTCAAGAATATAATCCGCAGTAAATTGGGAAGTACCTTTGGTAAGTGCAATTCCATTAATTGTTAATTGTAAATCGCCTCGTGGATAACTTGGTAAGTCGAGATAAATACTACCATTTGTTGCTTGAAGTCTGGTGACAATATATTGAATAGTAATTCCACTAATTGATGATGTTGTTCCAGAATTAACAAAAGTTGCTTGAATAACATCTCTTCTACCACCACCATTAATAGCAGTTCCACTAATTGTAAAAGTATTTGCAGTATAATTAATAATATAATCTGCTTGATAATCAGTTAATGTTGTGCCAGTTTTAGGTGCATTTAATAATATACCATTATAACGAACCTCAAAATCTCCTTGATTATTATATGTTGTTGGAATCTGAAAAGTATTCTCTGAATCAGCATATGGTAATGATATGTTTACATATGAATATGGTAAAGTATAACCACTTGAATTAGCTTCAAAATCTTTTTGAATGTATTCCCAAACATCATATTCAATACCACGTGCAGTATCCAGTGCAACATCAATTTCTTTTGTATTGATTACAAGTTTACTATCTTCTTGATAATATTGTGGTGTCGTGTTGTGTATTCTGGTTGTCCCACTTGCTTGTACCCACGATTTTTTATTATCAACCGTTGCAGATAAATTAAAACCAGCCATTCTAAAAACATCAAGATATGCTTGACCACTATCTGTATTTCCACTAAGCTGAAAATAGAAATCATTTGTTTCAAGAGGTGCTATAGGATAACCACCAATATCGTATGGTAATGAATTTGAAGGAAACTCTGCTTGTGTTAAGGGAACAGTATTAGGATTTATTTTCCCATCAACAGTATAAACATATTCAGTTATGTTAATGAATGGTTCTGGTATTCCAATCAACAAAAACATTGATTTTATTGCATGACGAGTACCTTTTGATTTCCAGAAATAACTAGTATTATTTATTATTCTTCTCCAGAGTTCAATATCGATTTCTGCTGGTAGAATATTATCATTTAAGTTTCTTTCATTATCATCAATAGTTAAAAACCCATCAACTAATTCTTTTTCATTTACTAATGAAAAATAATCCCAACCAAAAGTATTTGACATATTTTTAATCAGTTGGTCTGGAATATTATTGATTTTATCATAAGTTACCTTATTAATATGTACTAATGAATCAATAAATTGTCTCATTTGGTCAAATTCCCTACCATAGATTCTTAATAACTTATTCACCTTACCTTCTTCAGTAAAGTCATAAGTTTTAAGTGAGGATGGAGTTAGAAATCTAGCTATTAAGTCTGTTTTAATTTTATCATATTTAGCACCAATAGTTAAAACAATTTTCAAAAATTTCTGATAAGCTGGTGTGTTAATATCGATATTATATTTATCACCAGTTGCCCAAAGTATTTGCGAATCACTATATACTATTTTTCCATCTTCGAGTAATGTTGGGTCTTTCAAAATAAAAACGAATCCGTCCGTTTCTTCTCTTTGAGAAATAATGTTTTGTTCATATGAACTAAGAAGTGCTCTAAATTCTTCAAAAATAATATTATTTGGTCTAATGTGGAAATCAAGACTACCTGTCGTACCAATACCATTTAAAACAAATGGATTACCTTCAACTTCTAATTTTATGTGATTTGCTTTTGTTATACCAGAAACAAACACACCTGTACTATCCACACTATTCCCACTATAACCAACAATAGGATACAGAGTATCACCTTCAAGAGTTGACCATATTACATATTTTAAATAAGAATCATTTAAATTCTTTAGTTCATCATCATCAGGAATAGTTTCATTACCTTCATTATATATAATTCCAAAAGTATTATCAAGATATTCAACTGGAACATAAAATGTTGTAGTGTTTGAAACTTCATTATATGAATATTCTTTATATGTTGTGTTACCACCTTGTATTGATTGTGAATTAGCGAATAATGAACCGGGGTAATTTAAAATAATATTCTGAATACTTACCCTTAAAAATTCGTAAGCTGAACCAAATCTAACAAAAGTGTTTAAATCAGACTTATCAAGATTAAGTACAACATTTGTACTATAATAATCAAAAATTTCAGACTGTTTTTCATTAACACCAAGCGTTTCTAATGTAACAGGACGAACAAACGAACTTAACGTATTGGTATAATCAGTAGTTTCTTTCCCATCGAAATTTGTTGTGACAAAAAACTTTCCAAATGAAAATATAGTATTAGAAGGAGTATCGTTAAAATACCCACCATTTAAGTTACCATTAAGTTGATTATTTATTACCTTTACTTTTGCCACAGTTTATGATTTACTATAAATACGATAAAAAGAAATTCTAATTAGTTTAATATAATTATTTTTCACATAATCATTCTTTATAATGTATTAAAAATCAACAACTGAATCAAAATTTTGAGTTCCATCAATATTTGTTCGTTTTTCCTTAACTTCGAAAAGCGGAACATTACCCACGTCATCTTTAATTTCAAAAATATTAAACTGTTTTGTAATAACTCTATTTTGGTCATAATATGTAAGGATACCATTATCAACATCTTTAATTTGTTCACCAGCCACATAATTACTAAGAGTATCGATTGTATTTGCAACCATATCTACTTCAATTACTAATGGTGAGAAAAATGTGTTTGATATTAAAATTGTTTGATTTGGTGTTCCAATAAATTGCGATGCATTTGGTTTAACATCACTTGCACTACTTGGTGTTAATTGACAGAATAATAACGTACCTGTATCATCAAACCTATATCTTATTGCACTTTGACTTGTATTACCAACGTTTTCAGTAACAGGAACAACCCTATTTGTTGTTACCACATAACGAACAAGATTCCTTATTTTATTGTTACTATCTGGGTCAACATATTCAATACGATATCCTTGTAAAGCATTATTTGTTCTAAGATTTTCAGGCAAATCATTAGCATCGAGAACAATACCTTTAACACTTGGTAATGAAGACAATACACTACAATCCATAATAATTGTATCGATTTTCTTTGGTTTTAAATAAATAGTGTAAAGTCCTAATTGACCAAATACTGTTGCTGGTAATCTTAAATTATAGAGTCCTTCTAATAAGTTTTCATTACCAACCACTTGTTCATCTTCAGGTAAATAATTATAAGACAAGATTTCAGTAGAATCTAATTTAAATACATCTGTACTAAGTGTCTCCCTATTAAGAGCATAAGTATAATAAACATCAATATCTTCAATACTTACATCTGCGGGTCTTGTTATTCCATAGGTCCCAGTTGCCATTGTTTATTTGTTTTAATTAATTATTCGTAGTATGTTGATTTGCCATCTTATGTATTATTTATTATATTAAAAAATTTACCACCAGCATATGTTGTTAAATCAATTAATGTTTTTATGTATTCCAATCTATAATTTTTATCGAATGCTGATTGTTCTGTTCTTACTATAAATACATCATTAAAAATTTTAGGGTTACTAATAATTTTTTCCTTATTTACGTTTTTATAGTAAGGTACGTTAATAAAATCAGGACTATTAGTACCTACTGGTGTATATTCAAAAGTTGTTGTTTCCATAATTAAAATAAGTTACCACCACCTATAGGTAAGTGAGATTCTAAAGTATATGAATATGGAATATAATTATCAGTATATTTAATACCACCAATATAATATACAACCATATGATTTTCAACAGAATTATTATAATCCACACCATCCCTTGTTAGTGAACCATCACCAAAATATTGACGTGAAAATGGCACACCCACAGCATACTTTTTCAATTCATTTAATCTACTATTAACTGTGCTACCTCTTACGTACATATCTCTTTTAAATATTTAGAATTTTTCATCACATCTTTCTCATATTTTTCAATATAATCAATTGCTTCAGGAAATTCTTTAATTACTTTACTTCTAATTAATTTAACATAGTTCGGCATATATTTAGTTTCTAAATACATGTGAGTATATTTCATCATATTTCCAGTGATAGCAGGACCGTTCTTAATTATTGATTTATGAGGTAATATCTCATATACTTTGAAACCAAACTTTAATTTCGATAAATAAAGTGCTAGTTCTTCACAAACCATTCCAATATAATTAATTTTGAATTTCTTTTCAGTCATAAAACCCTTCTTTATTGCTTCAGCTATTTGAATATAATCATCTTTTATTCTCATTCTCAACCCAACAGTACCACAACTATAACATCGACCATCATATAATTTGGGGTCAAAAATATTATCTTTAATTAGATAGTTTTTATATAAATTCACATAGGTGTTTGAATAATTAGTTTTTTTCGGTATTTTATCTTGAACAATAGCATCATAATTATTTGAATTAATGAATGATGAAAATAAATCGTCAAAAATGAAAACATCTGAATCAACATGAATAAAATCATTACTCATTTGCTTTATAATATCAACCTTATAATATGACCAAAACTTAAATTTATTTTCATTTTCAATTAAATTAATTTTATCATAAGGTATATATTTCACTAATAATTCATGTCCTTTCTTATCACAATACATGGTGATTTTCCCATAATATTTTTTTAATGTAAAATAGCTTAATAAGAACGAATAAAAATTTAAAACTTTCTTATTGTTTTCACTTTTCTTTAAATAAGGACTACCTTCATTTAAATGTGCATATGATTGTATTATTTCCATATCAAATATTTATTCGTAACCAACAGTTACCCACCCTCTATTATATGGACTACTATCGGGATTCGTTGTTTTTTGATAATTCGTACCATCATAAACACTATTTGTTCGTCTAGTTAAAAATACATATGCATAATTACTAATAAATGTCCATTGGTTCATTTGTATCATTGGAACGTTTGATGCTGTTCCATCCTGAACCGATAGAAAATCAGTATGCGCAAGTCCATTATCATGTATAATAATTACATTAACAGTACGAATTTGAGTTTGTTGTATTGAGGGTGGGAAAATCGTTCCGGGTGGATATGGTAAGAAAAGCCCAATAATACCACTTGAGGCACTAGTATCCATATTCCAAGCACCAATTGGTGATGTTATATGCTTAAGTTCATTGTCAGCCAAATAGCTTTTAAAGTTAGGCATTGTTATGTTCTTAAAGGGACTTCCAACTTTACCAAAAACTAATTTATCGGTATCAACTGGTGTTCCTTCTAAAAGTCCAAATAATTTCTTGTCTCCCATAATTATTGGTATGTAAATTTATCGTTATTATAATCTGTAAAAATAGAACCATCATTATCCGTCAGATAATATGTTATTTCTGGCGGTACTGGTGGAACTGGAGGTATTGGTGAAACATATTCAACATATGCATCAAAAAATCCAAAATCATGTGCTAATTGTTTCAATCCAAATTTTAAATGGTAAATAGCATATAAATTAGGAATAATTATTACACCACCAGTATTTGTTTTTCCTGTAGTTACTGCTTGTAATATTGTTTTTTTTAATCTCTCCATTATTCAACATTCTTCCTCAACAATACTTTAATATCTTTTTCTGGGTATTTTATTTCAAACATTGAATCCCTTGTTGAATAAATTGTGTTATTTTCAATTTTAATTTCACCTGTGCTAGTATTCGTAATTGCTTGTGCAATTGTATTATTTGAATACTGGTCACCTACCTTATTAAACACTTTAATATTAATAATATTAATAACACCATTTACTCCACTAATCTTATTTCCCAATTTACTTAAAAATAAATCTTGATTCATTTCATGAGAATTAATATCCAAATAATCTCTAACTATTGAAATTATATTATTGGCAATCTGATTATCTGCGGTATTAGTAACATAAACATCAATTTCAAAACCTAAATTATATATTTTACCATTGTTGATTTCAATATAATCATTAACCATCCTAAATTCCGTTAAATATTCAGCAATATTAGTATTCATAATTGATGTACTACTGTTATCTAATTTACCTTCAGCATTAATACCTAGAGTTGAAATCAACACTTTATTATTTATTTTAAATGTGTTAATTCTGAATGGTGAACCATACTTCCCGGGCATTTTATAAACCTGTATTTTATAATCAGTTAAACTAACATCCCTATTTTGACTAGAAAAATTATATTTAACTAAATACCTTATTTGTTCTGTGGTTAATCCATCGTTTCCACCAATAGCTGGAATAGGATTTGTTGTATTTAAACTTCTACGAACAGCTTGATTATATTCACTACGAGAACCATTAATTTCTAAATTATATGCACCAAGTTGTGTTAACACATCTGCTCCAATATTAGAAGCGATACCACCACCTGTCCTATATTTAACAAATAATGTATGATTTGCTTTTAATCTCTCACCCAAAGCTGTATTATTTAAAAAGTTTTCAAGAAAATAACGATTACTAACTCCTTCTTTTAATAAACCATCTTTAAAAGCATTGACATCTGAATCACCAGAACCAAAAGTTAATTTGCAGAAACCATTAGGTGTATATTCTTTTAAGAATTTTTTTGTAACATCAATCCATTTACCAACCTTTAAATTATTAGTGTTGGTATTTGCAGATGAACTATATGAATCTTCAACAAAAACACGTTGTTGTGCCAAAGCATCAACCTCATAAAATTTTTCACCTAATTGTACATAATCAACTTCCGTTGGATTTGTTGACCAATTAGTACCTTGCATCAAATATACACTTTCAATTTCAATAACATCTGGGTCAGGAAGCGTAAATGAAAAAAATGGTGTAACATCACTAATATTAATAATTTTCTTGAAAGTACTTGTACCACCATTTATGACAACTTCTCTTTTTGTAACATTATAACTAACAGGAATACCATTAGTATCAAGTACGGGTATAATACTTCGATTAGGGTCACCTAAACTACTAAGCGGTGAATTCCAATCAATATTTTCTTGTGTTTCAAATATTTTACCACCACCAAGTACTTGTGCACCCGCCTTTAAAACTGGATAGTAAGTAGTATTTGGTGTATTTCCAAGAACAGGCACACTAACAGTGAAATCAACAACAGTAACACTTGGTCTTCTTGCTGGGATATTGAATCCCATATTTTTTGCTATATTTACAATACTAGCTCTTTGTTGTGCATATTCTAATTGAGTTTCTTGAAATGCTCTATCAGTATTAACACTAAGATTGTTAGTAACACCTGCGTTTAAATCGATAAGCATAGCACCAACGTTTGAATCAGTGAAATCTGAAAATATTTCAGAATATGTTTGACGAATCAAACCAATTAAGTCGGTTCTAATTTCTCCGAAAGTTCTGCTTCCATATTGAATTACATTTGTTATTTCTGTTGCCATTATATTTTATATTTTAAAAATTCAAATCAATATTACCTTCTTCATTAAGTGCTCCTTCTTCATAAGTAAACTTAATATTAACATTAAGTTGATTTTCACTTATAGGATTTCCTTCTTCATTATTATTCCAATTAAAAGTTACTGAAGTAATTTTAACTTCAGGAATATATAATCCTACCGTATTTTTTATTTCTTCTTCAACATCACTAGCAGTCAGATTATCATTAGGTTCGAAGATGTATTTCAAAAGATTTGTTCCATAATCTGGTTCATAATACCTTTCATTTCTTTGTGTCAATAATAATAACAATAAATTGGAACTATATGAATCTTTACTTACTTGATTCATTTGAATAAAACTCCTAGTTTCGTTATTATCTTTAAAAGGATATGTAATATTATACGAATTCATTATAATTGATTTTTTTATAAATACTTAAACAAAAAAATCCCGACAAATTTGTTTGTCAGGATTCATATTCTAAGTCTAATTATTATCCTTTTCTTTTTCCACCTTTTTTTGTTCGTGCTTTCTCTGCATCTTCTCTTTGCTTTTTATCGTCAAAAAGACTTTTAATTGATTCGTGTAAAGAAATTATTGTATTATCCCCATACTTTTGAAGTACACCAGTATGTGTATTGAAATTTGGTTTTTCCAGAGAAACAGCATCACTATCACTTACACATACTCCAGCAAGACATTCATCAATTGCTGTTTCTTGCATATCAAGGGGTAAACCCTCAAGAATTTCTTCATTTAAAACAACCACAAAATTAACTCCTTCTGTAAGAACCTCTATAATATCATTTGCTTTTACGATTTTATATAATTCTTTTTGTTTATCATTACAAAGAACTTCAAAAATAATCCATTGTGGAATACTAGTTTTATTTCTAACACTATCAAATAATGCAACTACGTCATTAGACGCTTTTTCAATTTTAGCCATAAATTTATTTTATTATTGGTTTATATTTCGATTTAATTTCTTTGATTTTTAATATAAGGTCAACAAATCTTGGGTCTTTAGCTTCAAATTCTTCATCAAATCGAGATTCGAGTCCATCAGCGAATTCAAACATATCACCAATACTTGCTTTTACCATAGCTTCAATATCCATCAAAGTTATTAACTGTTGATGAACCATATTTTCATGGTCAGCAATTTCCTTATTTTTTCTCTCTTCATCTTTAAGAGCTTTCATTTTTTCCTCATACTTAGAATTAAGTTCTAATGCTTCTTCTTCAGAAACAGCTTTACTTTCTTTCGATTCCTCACTACTAGCTTCACGTTTCATAAGACTTTCCTTAAGTTTCTCAATGTCGGCTTCAGTACCATTTCCTATTTTACTCTCAGCCAATTTATTGATTTCAAGTATTTTTTTCGCTGCCTCTGAATTAAATTCTTCATTTTCCACAGCATTTTTTAATTTTTCTAAAAAGTCACTCATTTTGTTTAGTTTTTTATTACCCAATAGTTTCTATTTCAATTCCACTAAATTTTAATACTTCATGGGTATTATTATAAATTATTCTTTTCTTATATTTATTAATTCCAAATCCGATTAGTTTTCCATATTCATCACGAATAAAAACTTGTTTAATATCAATAATTTGCTTGAAAATATCTGAATCATCATCAAGTTCATTTGTTTTAAAATGTAAAGGAATAAAAAACTCTAATTGTCGATGTTCAAAACCAATCTTTTTCACATGAAGAAATTCTGTTAATTCTTCAATTTTATTTAAAATTTTCTGATTATCACGAATACCAAGAATAGGGAATTTGAAAGTCTTTGACTGGTTTTCTAAATCAAGAACTTCAAATTCTCCATTATTTTTTTCTTTAACAACATCAAGTGCATTAACAATACCAACCTCAATTGGTATATTATTAAAAATATACATAATTTCCAAATCATCATCCTTTGTACGTCTTTCTTCAAACTCCATAGCAATAACCTCACCTAAAGTTTTCCCAACATGCTTATGTTTATCATCAAAAAAACCATAGTGTTCATATCGTCTACCCCAACGGTCTTTCATACCATAAGAAGTTCCATGTTTATCAGCAGCAACTGCCATTTGATGTGGAGTTGCTGTTTTTATGAACTTATCTGCTTTTTTTAATACTTCATAATAGTCTTTAACATATTTTTCATCGGTTTGTCCAACATAAAACTTTTCAAGCAACTGATTATGATTACGCATTCTCTGAGTGTGTTTATTTCTTTCATCCAGATTGTTGGGGTCAGCTTTAAGGATTTCTTGCTCAGTGTTATAAAGAGCAATACCGAGTGTAACCATTATTAATCGATACTTGAAGTAAACCCAAAGAATTATATTTTGAAAAATTTTAGGCATTATATTTTAATTTGTTCTAAAAATTTCATAATTTTTTGTTTTTGTATGTGTTATTATTAATAAATACACACATCTTAATTTATTGAATTACTAACCCCCTAATGACCACTGATTTATAAAAATTAGCACGTTCTTTTGTCACATATTCTAAATTATATTTTTCTTTGAAATCCTCATATAATTGTTCACCTAGACGTTTACGTAAATCAGCATCTAATATCAACTGTTTCAGATATTTCTTCCAATATTTATGGGCATTTTTCTTATTAGGGATTAATACACAATTTTCCATGTGCCTACCATGTACATTATATGGTGGAATATCACTACAAACAATAGGAAGTTTTCTTGTCCAACACTCAACTTGTTTCAAATTAGATTTTTTTATGTTAAAATCATTATCTGCAAGTGGTGCTAAAACAATATCTGTTTCATCTAATACTTGAGCATAAGTATTAGCTTTCTGAGTCCATCTTCTTCCAAAATTACCTTCATTTTCATACCTAACATTCCTTTCAAAATTCATAAGCCATTGAAGATAATCTGGATTTTCAATTAAATGGTGGTTATCGGTTAAGATTTTTTCATAAATAAGATATACGCTTTCCTTAGACTTAATGTCTCGTTGTTTACTACTAAAAACTTTATCTCTATATTTTTCTTTAATATCATCAGGAAGTCTAGGGATTTTATCTACATCACCTCTTGATTTATTAATAGCTTTCACTACTTCATGTACCCAAAGTCCTCTTTTTTCAAGCTCAGTTTTGAAATCTTGATTAAAAGTAATATCAGTTGTACTACCTTCAGTATCCCAACCAGCAATAATTATTTTAAATTTATCTCTAGTCTCTGAATTTGCTTGTAAATAATTTATAGTATTTTCTAATTGCTGAACATCACCCATGTGAGAACTACCGGCTGCATATGTTATTCTTACTAAACCATCAGGGTCTGGTTTCCAATTATTCTGGAATTGTTTCATCCATTTAGGGTCAATACTATTGAAATAAACTTGAACATTATCTTTACCAGTTATTTTACGAATTTCATCAGCAAAAATATCTGTTGTTGTTGTGACATAATCAGCAATTTTTAGATTCTCTAAAATAGGAACATGTAATTGTCTTTCAATACTCATACCATAAAATGGATGTTGTTTATGAAGTTTCCAATAGTCATCAATATCAACAATTAAAATAGTTCCAGCTTTTTTGAGTTCTGTCGCTAATTTTAACATTTGAGCAGTATCACTTATAAATTGACGATGATAATGTATGATGTGAAATGATTTAAGATAATCAACGATTTTAGGGTCATTAAAATCAAGCTGTGGATTTATTTCAACATAAAAATCATCACTATGATTTCTTTCCAGTTCCATTGCAGGTGTTAGAGTTCGAAAATAATTTACACCTGCTCCATCCAAATTATAAAACAATATTCTAATTTTTCCGTTCATATTATAATTTTTTATAATTGTATTATATATAGTAATACGAATATTCTAAAAAAATCTTGAATAATAAATAAAAAAAGCCAACAAATAAATGTTAGCTTTCTTATAGTGTGTGTATTAAATTAATCCCCCTTAAACTTTCTTTGTTATTTTTCCCTTTTTTTGTGACTCCACAGTAACTTCATCAACCGCTTCAATAATAGATTTTTTAACTTCAACAACCTTATTATTAGGTTTTTTTGATTTGGGTTTTCTAATAGCTTTAGGTTTTTTTGTGATTCTAGCAAGTTCAATG
>Ga0307378_10003935_pt1 | contig 21536 bp, 32 predicted proteins | sample UN1MG_FD_202238 | JGI IMG/M metagenome (GOLD analysis project Ga0307378, IMG submission 202238) | Soil microbial communities from Risofladan, Vaasa, Finland - UN-1 | ecosystem: Environmental > Terrestrial > Soil > Coastal area > Acid sulfate soil | place: Finland: Risofladan, Vaasa | collected...
TTCGTGTGTGATGCCCACGGCGAGGAAGGGACGCTTGAGTGCCTACGGTCAGCGCACGGGGCGGGACAGATACACCGGTGCCCCGGCTGCCACGATTGCGCCCCGTGCGAGGAGTGCGGGGGGACGGGTGAAGTTGTCACCGTAGAGCAGTGCAGGATTTGCGTCGGCACCGGCAAGGAGAAGACCGATGAAGACTGACGAGAACCTTGCGCTACATACCTCACCGGAATTGTTCGGCACCGTCCCGGTAAGCGCCACCGCCCTCGTCCGCGCAGGCCGCCGCGCCGTGTTAGCGCAGGTGGTGGAGAGGGGAGTCGTGTGCCGCAACGGGTTCGACACATGCCCCGAGTGGTATCCCGGAGAAACCGCCAAGTGGTGCGACTACTGCTGGGCGACGGCGCAACTGGAGGAGAAGCCATGAGGGACGACAAAGGCCGCTACGACAGCAAGAGCGAGTTCATGCGCTGGCTTAAGGCGCAATTCCCTGCGTACAACGAACAGATGAAGGACGCAGCATTGAAGGCGTGGTGCGCTCGTGACCTGCACATCACCCGCGCTGTCGAGGCCGAGAGGGAACGCGCAATCACTGAGGCGCGGCACGTCATCCACATGAACCAAGTCAACGGCGGGTGGACGTGTAGCCCGACCGAGATGGCAATACAGATTACCGCCGCCATCCGCGATTGACACGCGGTGTTTCTAACACTACATTCTAGGTGCAGCCAGGGGAATGTGCCCCGTACTACCAGCAAGGAGTGACGCGTGATGACAATCGCAGACATCTCTGATCTTTTGTCTGTCAGCGGCAACAGCCGCCGAGGAATGAAGATCCTGACTTTTGGGCCGACCGGCTCTGGAAAGTCCCCCCTCTTAGCCTCCTTCCCTCGCCCCCTCGCAGTCATTGACTGCGGGGAGGGCGGGATTCAGCCATACCTGAAGCCACCGAAGATTGTGGACGGGAAGCCACAGGTGTCGCTGGAACGGGTGTTCGCGGGCGAGGAAGACATGTGCTTCACGGTCCAGGGACCGGAGGAGATGACCCGCGCCATTGACTGGATCTTCCAGCACGAGACCAAGTTCTCAAGCCTCGTGATCGACGGGTACAACCTGAACTGGGAAGATCACATGGACTACTACAACGCACAGTTTGGAGGCGACATCCAGGGCGGCCAGTGGCGCATCGTCAAGGGCCCGTGGAAGGCCCGGCAGAAGAAACTGATGCGCTCGAAGATGAACATCGGCATCTCCTGTTGGATGCGCGACATCGCGTACGAACAGGTGGCCAGCCGACCGGGGGCGAAGGCGACCCTGAATATCAAGCCGCAGGAGGTAGCGGCCATCGAGAAATCGGTACCGTACACCGTGGACATCGTGTTGCAGATGCGCGTGGTGACCGACTCGAAGAACCGCCCGACCCCGCGACACGAGATCGTGGTGGTCAAGGCACGTCGGCCACGGACCATCGACCCGAAGGATCTGTTCATCGGGAAGATCACGACGTGGCAGAGCGACCGGACCGAAGACCTGTGGGGACTCGCCATCGCTCCCTACGTGGACGACTGGAAGGACGGCGAGATCGTGGACTACCTGGGCATGGACGCCCAAGAGGCCGTCCGCGAGGAGCGTGAAATGTTGGCAGCGGCCGAAGACGCGGAGGCTGGCCGCCTAATCCGGGCCATGTGGTCCGCGTACGAAGGAAAGGAGTTCAAAGACATGGCCGGTTTCGGGGACTGGTGGCAGCGTACCGTGGCCCCGACGATCAACAGCATCACGCCGGGGTCCCAGAAGCTGGTGGTTCAGGCGAAAGAAGACATCAAAACCAAAATGGAAGGAGATAGCAAGTGATCGACGTATTTGGTTCCGCAGTCGGCCGCAAGCAGGAGGAGTCAGTCTCTCGCGAGTTGCCCATCAAGCAGTGGTTCGTCGCTCGCATCGCCACGCAGGGCGGTGCCAAGCCGCACATCAAGGACACGAACGACGGCATTCCGTTCATGTTCAAGACCGGCTTGTACTGCGTCGGCGGCGACGGGAAGGTGGTCAAGGAGAACATGTACGGCCTGTACACCTTCTTCAACGCCTTCCTTCGCCCGAACTACAAGGACCAGGGTGGACCCAAGAGCCAGGACGACTACGATGCCCTGAACGGCAGGCTCGTCGGCTTCATGAACGCCCTGCTCTCGCCGGGCATCGAGGATAAGGAAGCCCGCTGGAAGAACACGCTCCGGCAGCTTGGCGACTACGCCGTGAAGCTGGCCGAGTCCAGCGACCCCGAGACCCGATGTGACGCCAACACGTTCACGCTCGAAGGCGGGATCGTGGACAATGCCGCCTACATGGCCACGGTGTTCGTGTTCCTCATCAAGGAGTCGCCGCGCAACGTGATCGTCAACCAGCGGCTGGACACCGGCAAGGATGGCGACCGCAACGACCTCGTCGTCGGTTCGTTCAAGGACGCCATCACCGACAACGCCAAGGGCCTCCAGATGTTCACGTCCCGCGACGGGGAGTCCTACGAATTCTACGGCGCCGAGGCGGAGAGCGCGGACCCCAAGAACTTCTAGTTTCGACGAGGGGGCAGCCGACCGTCACAGGAGCGCTCCGCGCCTAATTGGTTGTCCCCTCACCTGAAGGAGAAAAACATGTTCGCAAGAAAGACTTTGACCCCTACGGCCAAGTTCACCAACGCCATCGCGGCGCTGGACGCGGCCAAGCGGTTCGTGGCCGAGGCTGCGGATGAGTTGCACGAGGAGCGCATCGGGTTGCAGGCTCGTTTGGAAGAGACAACCAAGACAGCCAACCGAGCCGCCGCCGTGGCCGAGAACCTGTCCAAGCTGCTGGGCGAGTGATGTTCCGCGGCAGCGTATACCTCGCGGGACCCATCAGGCAGACGGGGTCCCTCATCGAGGCGATTGACTGGCGAGAGAAGGTAGCCCAGGTCCTGAACGCGGAGGGGATCGAGACGTTCTCTCCGATGCGGGCCACGGCGCATCTCCGGCGGTGGAAGCTGGCTGGCGACGGGTCCGACCCTAGCCACGTGATGACCCGACCCTCCGGCATTCTCACACGCGACCGGTTCGACGTGAAGCGTGCAGACATCGTCCTCGCCAACTTCCTGGGAGCCACCGAGGCCAGCCTGGGGACGGCCATGGAGTTCGGCTGGGCAGACGCTTGGCAGATACCCGTTGTCATGGTGGTCGAGGATGGCAACCAGCACGATCACGCGATGCTGAACCAAGTTGCAGGCTGGCGAGTGCCAAGCCTGGGCGAGGCCGTCGCAGTCATTCTGGGAGTCCTCTGATGCCCGCAGTCTGTTTCACAAAACCAGGTACGCCGGACACGCTGTCCTTCGAGGATGCCCCGTCCTGGTACGACGAGAACACCGAGGTGCCGGAGGAAGCTATCCGGTGCATCATCGAACACGAGGGAGACCCGCGCCGCCTGGGGCTGAACCTGTCCCCCTCGACGCTGTGCGAACGCACCACGTGCAAGCGCCAGTTGCTGCTGAAGAAGTTCTTCCCGTACGCCATCGACGGCGCTGCGGAGTGGCAGGCGGAGGAAGGCACGATCTGGCACAAGGCGTTCGACGCCGTGGTCCCCAAGACCGACGACCGGTGGTACCGCGAGGTGCTGCTGCCCAACAATCTGCTTGTCAGTCTGGGGGCCAACCGGTGGAACAAGCTGGTGGATGACGACGTGCTCCGCTTCTGGAAGTACACCCCGACGCACTCTTCCTGGGAGGTGCAAATCTTCCCGGGCGTCTGGGTCAACGGACGAGCGGACAAACTGAAGAAGGACTTCAGCGAGATCCAGGACTTCAAGACCAAGGCGTGGAGCGGCTGGAAGGACCGCAAGACCAACGCGCACAAGATCCGGCACTACCCGCCGGGCGACGACGAGCGCATTCAGTTGGGTGCGTACCAACGGATGGTCGAGGTGCTCACCGGGACGCGGCCGGAGAAGCTGACGATCCGGCAGATGTACCGAGGCTCGCGTATCGCGAAGGAGTCCTGGAAGAAGTACTCGCTGGACCCGATGTCGAACGACGAATTGGAGTCGAAGATCCGGCAGCACGTCGAGCAGTTCACCACCTGGGCCACCGAGATGAAGTCCCTCAAGGACGACGCCGAGAAGGGCGGGAAGAACCCGCTGCCCGTGCTCGCTGCCTACATGGACCGCGTTCCGCTGGACGGCGAGAAGATGTTCAACGGACTGAAGTGCTCGCTGTACTGCACGCAGATGCCCTTCTGCTACCAGATAGCCAACAAGGTGCGCTTCGAGACCAAGCCCGACGAGTGTCGGATCATGGGAGACCTGAGATGATCGCTTTGACTCTTGTCCTGACCGCGGCGCAGCGTGAAACAATTCTGGTGAACCCGGAGCACATCGTTGTGGTTCGCCAGTGCGTTGGTGACGCCGTAGTGGGGTCTACGGTAGAACTGGCCCACCGAGGCGTAACACTGTACGTCGAAGAGGAACAGAGTGACATCTTCGACCGCATCATGGCTGTCCGCCGATGACGCCGTACGAGAAGACCGTCAATCTCTACCCGCGGTTCGCGGAGAAGCCGAACATCGGCAAGTACGACACGTCCACGCTGTACCTTCCGACCCTGGGACTGGTCAAGCCGGAGGCGTGGATCTTCACCGAGAAGATCGACGGCACCAACATCCGCATCGTCCTGTCCTGGAAGGACGCCGACTTGGCGATTCGCATCGAGGGCCGCAAGGCGAACTCACAGGTCCCCGGGGACCTCATTGCGACGATCCTGGTGATGACCAACAACCGCCGGAAAAAGCTGCTGGAGCAGATGCCCCAGGATCCCGACTCCGGGATCACCCTGTACGGTGAGGGCTACGGCCCTGGCATTCAGCAGCACGGCGGTGCGTACCGAACGGACAAGGGCTTCGTGCTGTTCGACGTGGCCAAGTGGTCCTCGGGCCCAGCCAAGTACGACCAGTATTACTTGCCCCGTACGCACGTGGAGATGTTTGGCGAGGAGTGCGGGCTGACTGTGGCGCCCCGGGTGTTCCCTGGGCTGGGCCTCGGCCAAGTGACTAAGCGCGTGCGCGAGGGGTTCCCGTCCTCGCTGGCCCCGTTCAAGGGCGGTGAGCGGCAGGCGGAGGGCATCATCGGCTCAGCCGAGGGGCTGTACCACTTTTCCGATGGCGCCGTACGTCGTCTCAAGTTCAAGCTGAAAACCAAGGATTTCCCGTCATGAAAACCCTACTCATTCTGCTTGGTGCCAGCACGCTGGTGCTGGTCTTGGTTGCCCTGTTCCTCGTCGGGCCCTTCCTCCTGATCTGGTCCTTCAACACCCTCTTCGGCCTGGGCCTTGCTTACTCCGGATGGAACTGGCTCGCCGGGTTTGCCCTGATGGTGCTGCTGCGCGGCGGGTCGGCCGGGGGGAGCAAGTCATGAAAGACGACGGCACGCAACGCGAGTTCGATACGGGGGCCATACGGTCCTCGCAGCAGGGCCGCATCGACCCCGAGGGGTTCCTGTCCCCGCTGAGCATCGAGCGGTACTGCGAGTACATGCTCAAGCATCAGGTCCAGGCCGACGGGAACGTCCGAGAGAGCGACAACTGGCAGAAGGGGATGCCCCGGTCCTCGTCCATCAAAGGCATGTGGCGCCACTTCTTGCACTTCTGGCAAAGGCACCGCGGCTGGCCGGTGAATGACCCCAAGGCCGCGGCGAACATCGAGGAGGATCTCTGCGCCATCATCTTCAACGCCCAGACTTACCTGCACGAGGTGCTGAGGGAACAGGCCGAGGCCCGGCTGAAGGACGAGAACTCGCCGGGCTTCTATCGCCACGACGCCAAGCTGGTGCGGACGAGAAAGGAGAACTTCGAGATTCTGCCGTGTGGTGACCCCGAGTGCGGGTGCGCCACCCTCACCCAGAAGAACTAGCTGTCAAGGAAAACACATGAAGTACCAACCCTGCGGACCCGCCGCCCACGGACGACCGATCCGCTTCGTCTACAGCCAGGCCGCCCAGGCCGGATGCCACGAGATGGAAGTGGTCACCCATGGCGGTGACGTGGTGGCCGGTGCTCATGAAATCTGGCGGGAGTCCGGGTTCACGCTCTCCGACCTGGAGGTGCGTGGCTCCGTGCTCCCGCGCAAGGGCGACGGGTGGTTCACCGCCAGCATCGACCCCCGGACCCCGCTGACCGGACCCAAGACAGAGGGCTACAAGAACATGGCGGCCCTCTTCCCCATGGTCCAAATCGACCTTGTGAGGTCTCTAGGCGCCGTTCCTAACGTGCCCCAGGTCAGGGTACGGACGATGGCTGAAGTCCTCGTGGCGTTCCAGGAGACACAGCCAAAGTACCTCTCCGTGGACATTGAGGGCAAGGGCACGGACATCCATTTGGTGGGTATCGGCTGGTCCGAAGACGCCGCGTACGTCGTGCCCTGGGCCGGGAGCGAAGAAGAGGTGAAAGCCCTCGACTTCATGCTCCAGAACTCGACCCCGATCCTCCACAACGCGGCCTACGACGTGCCGGAACTGGAGGTAGCCGGGGTGGCCAAACCCGCCGAGTGGGAGGATACGATGGTCCTCGCGGCGCTCTACAACCCCGGCATCAAGAAGGGCTTGCAACAGCAAGTCCTTTCTTGGGTGGACGGGGCGACGGCCTGGAAGGGCCTGGTTGACCACAAGAAGGGGTACGACTGGGACGGTGGACGGAACGGCAAGCCCTGGCAGTACCGGGCCATGTGGACCGAGATCATGACCCGGCTGGGGCGGACTGCGCCGAAGACCCCCTGGCAGTGGTATTGCTTTTACAACGGCCTGGACGTGGCCTACACGTACCGGCTTCACGCCCAGCTTCGGCGGTTCCTGGAGAGCCAGGGCCGGATGGGCTACTACGACGATCTGCTCAAACCCCTCCACCCCTATCTGGTGGACATGGGCCTACGCGGCCTGCCGGTGAATGAGGAGACCAGAAAGAAGCTGGTCCGGGAGTGCCGGGCGGAGGAGAAGAAGGCGGCCAAGGTCCTGGAGGAGAAGGGCATCGAGGTCCTGCGCCTGGAGAGGGACTACTGGGACACCGAAGTCCAGAGGCTGAAGACCGAGACACTGAAGGCCGGGCTCACGCTGGGCCAGAACAAGGAGTACACCTCGGCCCGCAACAAGCTGCGGACGAGAGAGAAGAACTTCCAGGCCGGGTTCAACCTCGACTCACCCACGCAACGGGCGTCCCTGGTTTACGACCTCCTTGGACTGCCGACGGTCGGCCGGGAAGGGCGGTCCACCCAGGCGAAGGTGCTGGAGGAACTGCTACGACGGCTGTGCCGTGTGGACGAGAACGGCGAGCCCGATCCGATGTGCGTCCCCAAGACGGGGACGGTCGAGAACGCGTGCGAGATCCTGGAGGCCCTCGTCACGGGCAAGGAGAACGCCACGTGGCGGCGGAACTTCCTGTCGATGCCCCTGACCCCCGGCTACGCCGAGAAGTGGGCGCGACTTCAAACCGAGTACCACCTTCATCGAGCCGCCACCGGGCGGTTGTCGAGCGGAGCGAACCCCGATGACGACGACAAGAAAGTCAAGAAGCAGCAACTCCAGAATGTGCCCGAGCGCCTGCGTGCCCCGGTCGAGGCAGATCCGGGGATGGTCATGGTCGGCGGAGACTGGTCTAACGTGGAGTGGGCCGTCGTCCAGATCATGGCCATCAAAGTCCCCGACTGGCTCAAGAAGAAACTCGGCGTCCCCCTCGACTTCCACAAGCGGCTCCTCGACCGGTTCCTAGCGGGCAACCTCGACGCTCACCGCTACCTGGCGAGCTTCGTGTTCCAGAAGCCCGAGGAGGAGATCGACCCGAAGACCGAGCGCAAGCGCTGCAAGCCGTACACCCACGGCCGCAACTACAAGGGCAGCGAGGTGGGCCTGGCCCACGCGGCCGGGCACACGGTGGCCATGGCGAAGCGGGCGTGCAAGGCCCACGCCAAGGCGTTCATGCCGCAGGCCTGGTGGCAGTGGGCTGAGGATTTCGTGGAGAAGCACGGCTACATCGAGACGGCCTACGGCTGGCGCCGGTGGTTCTTCGAGATGACGCCAAAGCCGACCGAGATCCTGGGCACGCACATCCAGGGCAGTGCCGCTGACCTGTGCAAGTACGTGCTGCTCGACATCTTCAGGACCCACCCCGAGACCTGGGAGATCCTAACGACCACGCATGACTCGATCCTTATGCAAGTGCCGGAGCAAGATAAGGATCGGGCTGCACAGTGGCTGAAAGACAAGATGGAACAGCCGATCCCGTTCCTAGCCACCCCGGATTACCCCGAGGGTGTGCGTTTCCCGGCAGACGTGGCGAGCGGGCCGACCTGGATGGACGTATGAACGCCCAGGATGCCCACTGGCTGGCCCACCACACAGACCGCCACGTGCGTCGGACACGAACCTGCGAGTCCCCCAAGTGTGGGGCCTCGTTCGAGACCCGGGAAGTGCATCGCCTGCGCTGGGCCGAGTCCAGTGCCGACCGGTGCCCCTGGTGCATCGTCGGCAAGGGGCGCGGAGTCAGCACCTCGTATCGGTGGTACCGCGGTACGAGAGAAAAGGAGGAACCACTGGCAGACGAGCTTGGTGCCATCATCCGGCGATACGAATGCACCAACGGGTGCCTGGACAAACGCAAAACCCCCCGGCGGTGGAACGCCTGGGAGATGCGAGCCGACGGGGCGGACTCCCCGGACATAACGATCTGCACGGTGTGCCGGACAGGAGCCCGGACGCGCTTACGAAGGAGGAGAAACTGATGCCCATCTACACGTACCGGCTCAAGCAGGGCGGACACACATTCGAGGCTTTGCGGGATGCCCTGCTGCCCGAGCCCACCACGCTGGGGGACATCGACGAGGAGGCCATCGTCAGCAAGTTCAATCCCTACCTGGAGTGGGAAGTCGAAGACGAGATCGAGCGTGTGCCCTCCGCCCCCGGCGGTTTCCGCGGCCTGCCGACGCCGAAGTTCCACTCATGAGCAAGGAGGTCACGGTCCCAACTGTAATTCACCCCAGGGTGGCCCGCCATCAGGTGGAGTTTTTGACCCGCTACTTCCAGGTGACTGGAGACGACGAAGGGTACCGCCTGATGCGGGTGGTGCTCGATTACATGGAGAGAACCCGATGCTGACTGAACGCTGGCATTTTACCGTGGCCTGGCTCGTGTGGATCGGCCTGTTCTTCATGATCGAAGGCTGGGCCATCTGGGGCAAGGCAGATCACGCTACCCTGACGAACCACATTCGGGAGTGGCTCCGTCACCAACCCTCGTGGATCCTGGTCTCGGCCTGGATCTTCATGATTGCCCTGACCCTGCACTTTCTGCTCGACCTGAAGAGGGCTGGCTGATGGGAATGGAATACAAGTGCGATGTGTGCGGGCACGTGGTGCCCGCGACTGAGCACCACAGGCTAAGACGAAATTGGTCGTTCGACATCTTCAAGGATGCTGGACGCGGGTGGTGGCGGTCCCTGGACATCTGCCAGAACTGTATTGACGAACTGCGCCGTAAGGCAGCAGAACGCAGAGGAGACTGATGCCGTATATCACACCCGAGCATCGCACGGAACTGGAAATACGCAAGCCCCTTCGGGCAGGCGAGTTGACCTACGAACTGTACAAGATGTGCAAGGAGTACCTGGGCGAGCGGTTCCGGTACGACGACATCGCTATCGTGCTTGGCTGCATGGAGTCGGCCAAACTGGAACTGTACCGGCGCGTGGTTGCACCGTTCGAAGACGAGAAGCTCGAACAGAACGGAGACGTGCGATGACCGATGCGCCCCCGCCGAGGCCGAAATGAAGATGTACCTGCACAACAACAAGGGCCAGAAGCTGAACCGGGACTACATCACCGTGTCCTGGTGGCGCTGGCAATGGATGCGGTACTACCCCTGGGTCTACCGCCTCGTGACCAAGCTGAAGAGGAGACTGACATGCCAGTGACAGGATGCGCGAACTGCGCCGAGATGGACGAAGAGTGCGTGACCTTGCAAGACGAGCTAAGGGAACAACAAGAAGAACACACCCAGGCGATCCAAGGGCTGGAACTCAACCTGGCCGAGATCAGGGAGGCCATCGGATTTATCAAGGGCTACATCGAAGACATCGAGAGAGAGCTTCCATGAGATGGCTCGCTGCCCTTGTCCTCTTTGCGGCCGTGTCCGTTAGTAACGGACAGACGGTCATAGCGCCCGAGCACGGGCTGACTTGGGACGACCCCAACATCACGTGGGAGTCCTGCCGCCTTCCCGAGTGCGTGCCGGACGCCTGCACGTACTGCCCGTGCGGGTGGCCGGATGGTTACAAGCTGTACTACCGACTGCCGGGCGTAGAGATGGTCTACGCCTACGACATGCCGGTGTACCGCCCCGACTGGCCCGGGCAGGGGCCGGTTCCCAATGTACGCACCAACATCGTCAAGCACTTAGACTTCCTAGCAGGCACCGTCGTCTGCTTCGCGATCAGCGCGTACAACGGCGCAGGGGAGAGTTGTCTAACCGCGGAGACCTGCGTGATCTGGCCGGACTACATGCGGATCGGTTTCATGGAGACTGGACACCACCATTCCGACTTACCATAAGGAGAGACAGAGATGACGACATGGGCAAAGGTCTTGCTCTGGTACACCCAGAACAAGGACAAGTTGAAGACGTTCTACCAGAAGAACAAGACGGTGGTGTTACTCGCCGGGTTCTTCCTGGTCATACCGATCCTGCTGTTCGGCGGGTACCGGTACATCGTGCAACTCTGGGACCTGATGCGTCCCTAAAAGAATGGCCCCCCGGGAGACTGGGGGGCCTTTTCAGCGTGAGACGTGAATGGTTACGCTGTTCGTATCTGCTTGCGAGTCTTCTCGTCCCGCGTGAGCTGCTTCTCCTTCTCAGGATCGACGCGCTTGATCTTCCCGTCCTTGGGGCCGAGCTTGACAACGCCCTTGGGTCTGAAAGATTCGGGGGCGTCCTTGCCGGTCAAGGCTTTGTACCGGCGCCGGGAGACCTGACTCTGCGTCTCCTTGGGCATGACCTTGGTGGCACTCGTTACCTGGGGGTCGCGGTAGCCCGTATACCTCTTCCGCAGTCTGATGGGCTTATCGGATGCGGGCATCACCGGACCTTCGGGGGCTTGCGCTTGGAGCCGAAGCCCCAGTTGCTGGCCGAGTTCGGGTCCTTGGCGCCCGACTCTTTTCGCATCTTACGCTCCTGCTTGGAGTTGACCTTCTGCTCCTTGCGGGCAGCGCGCTTCGCCGGGCTGTCCCAGTTCTTGGCCTTGTTCGGGTCCTTGCCACCGTCGCGCCGACGCATGTCCTCCTCGTACGCGGCGTTCTCCTGGGCCTCGGTCAGCGGCCCCTGGAACTTGTGCTTCTTGTGGTACCGCGTGATGGCCTCCTGTTGGGCCTTGTTGATCTCCATCTCTAACTCCTTGGAAAAAGTTCGCGGGTACGGACACCGTCCGGTCGCGAGGTTTTGTTGCCGGGTGATCCGCCTTCATCGGCATCGGGGCCGACCCTGACGGTGGACACATGCTTGAGGGTGCCTGGCCCGTACCGGCTTACGCCTGTCTTGCGAACGCCCTCAGTTACCCGGCGCTTGCGTTCTGCAATGCTGGGCAGCTTTTTAGCCATTGGGTTCTCCTTCGATACCCGCCTTCGCCAGCTTGCGTAATTGCTTCGCCGTGTAGTACGGGATGACTTTTCCGGCCACCTTCTCGACGGTACGCAGTGAGCCGTAACCGGTGAGGCAGATCACCAAGAGGTTGTAGATCGTGGAGTCCAGGTCCACCACCGGCAGGTTGAGCATCGGCCCGAACCAGTAGGTGTACGTAAGGATGAAGCCCCACTGCACGGCCAGGAGCGGACGCCAGTTCGCGGCCAGCCAGTGCGTGCTTGAGATTTCGGCGTTGACGTTTTGCTGCGAGACGATCTGCGAGTCGATCAGCTTCTCCATCAGTTTCGCACGCATCTCCGCCTTCTCACCCTCCCCAATGGACAGGTCGTCTACCTGCGCCATCAGCTTTCCAGCGCCCTCCATCAGTTGACCCCCGCCCATGCCCAAGAGCTTGGTGGCCAGTGTCTTTAGCGGATTCATGTGCCCTCCTGCTGCTTTTGTCGGGTGTTCGGGTGAACCTGCAAGTGAATGTGTGGGCCAGTGCCGTGAGGCTTGCAATACGCGACCACCTTGTTCGGCCGCCAGGGGTCATACACCCAGATGTCATTGAGAAGGTCGCAGACCCTCTGCGCCTCCTTCTGCCCGCCAGTCAGGCCGAGGATGCTGATGTCCATGGCGCGGTACGGGGGGCCGACTACGTGGATCAGGGTCGTCGCACCTACAAGCTCATTTTGAGCCGCCGAGCGGTGGACCGAACGAACGGTGATGGTCCCGTCCCTCCACAGATTCACCAACTGGCTGAAGATCCCGAGGAGCCGCGGCTCCAGGCTTAGAAACTCCATCAGAATCTTGTAGCTCATTGTCACGTTTCGCATAGGATAGTACCTCTAGCTTTTGAATGACTCCGTGCGGGTAGATGTCCGACCCGCGGCAATCGTTGTTCTCTTCCGGGAAGAGGGTGAGACAGAGCACGAGTGCCCGGTTACGCCCCCGCCCCTTCCAGCCGTGAAAGTGGCCGGTCGTGACGCAGACGGCCATCGCTGCTTTATCGGGTTCGCCAATGGAGTCGCCAACGATGTCGAGCCACTTGATCCGTATCACGTCTCCGTGCTTCATGCCGGGGAACCTTTTCATCCCACCACCTTCTTGCCGTACACGTAGCAGACGCCGTCAAATATTTCGATTGGCTCCACGTGGAACGTGCCGCCCTTCTCGACATGCACGATGGCGAAGTTGTGCGACCAGTTGGTCGGTCGCCCCTTGAGGAACGGCTTCCGCGGCTTGCCGAGGAACCCGATGCACCATGCCGCGTGAACGCCCTTGCCCAGCAACGCCCTCTTCGCAACCTGGTACGAGTGGTGGTGCGCGTACAGCACCGAGGCGCTGAGGTTCCTGACGTGGGCCTGCGCGTGGTTCTCGCCGCCGAAGTGCCCGCCGTGGTAGATGTACAGCTTACCGAGGCTGGCGTAGTCGCCGTACGGCACGTAGGCGTAGCCGCGCTCTTTCAGCCGGAGCAAGCGTTCGGTGGTCATCCCCGGGTCCATCAGTCGGCCCAGTTCATCCCGCCACTCCTCCAGCATGTTGTCGATCCACACCTCGTGATTGCCCTGGAACTGAACCTTCTTCTTGCAGCCTGCGACTGCGAGGGACGAGTCAACGAGATCCTGGGCACGGCTCACTGCTTCGAGGTCGGCGTACAGCGCGTCCACCGTCCGGGACAGGCTGGGCCGCGCCCGGCGTTTGTACTTCCAGGGGCTCACCGAAGACCACTCCCCGATGTCTCCAAGGTCGCCGTAGCCGTCGGGCTTGACGAGTTCGGCGGCTTGCAACATGCAGCTTTGCGCGGCCGGGTCAACGCCTCCGTTCGGGTCGTCCTTGGGAGCGTTGTGCTGGTCAGGTCCGAAGAGCCAGGTCTCGCCTGCCGTCATCGGAATCTGCCACGTGTAGTCGGGCGTCTGCTTCAGTTTCAGCATAAGTCTCCCTTAGTCAACCAGATGGTCGAGCAAAATCTGCTGATTTGTCTTCACGTCTTGGTGGATCATGTTCAGTTTTTCGTCGAGTGCCTTCTCGCGGACATCGAGTTCTGAACGTGGAACGTACGTCTGTTGAAGCTGCATGGGGGTCACGTGCTTGGTTACGTCCTCGGCGTGCGCCACAAGAACAAAGAAGGTTCCTACAGCCCCGAGGAACAGCGTCCCGAGGGTAATCGCGACCGGTAGTGTAATCTGCTTTTTGAGCCACTGCATAGTGTAGTCCTGATTTGAATGTAGTGTTAGAAACGGTGAAGGTCAATCTTTGGTTGTTGCCTTGCGGATGCCTTCCTCCTTGGTGCCGGGCAGGTCAACCACGGTCAGCGTGAGTTGGTAGCCCAAGCCGCGGCGGGGAATCTCGTCCCGTAACTCCTTGCGGTATCGTTGCAGCTTCATCAGGTTGCGTTCAGCGGCGGTGATTACGTGGCTCGCCTGCCCTGTCTGCTTGTCCGGCACGCCCTCTTGGAGGTTGAGACCGGAGAACCAGCGCCACAGGCGGTCGAACTGCTTGTCGTCAAGGTCCTTCATCACCTCTATCTCCCGGTCGATGTTGCTCAGGATGCGCCCCATGCCGGTCGTGTTGATGAGGCCAACCATGAGGCCCTTGTTGAAGTGGTAGTCAATCTCGCCCTTGCGGTTGATCTTGCGAACGAACCAGCCGCCTTCCTCGGTCATGCCGATCTTCTCCATGGCCATGCCCATGCTGTTCAGCTTCTTCTGGTCGCGCTCTTGACCGGAGAACAGTTCGTAGTCGGAGGCCGACTCGGTGAACTGTTGGATCAGCGGGTGGATCATGGTGGCCATCTGGCGCCATCCCTGCTTCCGGGCTTCCAGCATTGCCGGATCGTCTTTGGAGATTCGGCCACTCAGGATGTCCAGGAACTGAAGCGAGCCGATGGGCAGGTCTACCCCACCCAGGACGTACGCGTTCCCGTCCTTTTGAAGGACGATGCGCTTGCCGGGTTCTGCGCCCCACGTGACTTCTGTGTCCTTCCGGTCCAAGGTCAGCATCTTGGCCTGCACCGACATCACGCCAGTGCGGGCGAACAGAGACTCGACCATCAACGGGACGGTCTTGCGGTAGAAGGTGTAGAACGGGAAGATTCGTTTCATCAGGCGTTGCTCCATAGGAGCGAGTGCCTGGTAGTCGAGCATCCATTTCTTCGCCAGCCGCCCCGCATCATGCGCGCCGTGCCCCTGCCGGAGGAAGGTGAAGAACAACTGTTGCCGGGACCACTGCTCGAAGAATGCGTTGGACCGGAGGATCTTGTTGACCATCTTGTCCTTAGCTTCGGCGAAGGCCGGGCCCACACGCCCGGTGATTCGGCCGCGGCTGTGGAACCTCTCGGTGATGCCGCTGAACTCGGCGAGCAGACGGGGGTCGATGTCGATCCCTTGCATGGAGACCTCGCGGAGCAACTCGCCGCGGGTCCACTCAGTGCCGAAAGCATCGCGGATCTGCACCGTGTTCATATCGTCGAAGATGGCCTGGGCCTCGTTCAGGAGGGCCTTGTTGTCCTCGGCGATGTTGCGAAGCTGCTTTCTGCCTCCCTGGTAATGCTTGCGAAGCGTCTCGGCGATGCCGTACACGTCGTCCTCGAACCCACCCGGCTGGAGGGCTACGTCCTTCATCACGCGCATTCGCATCGCGTTGCGATGACCGGCGGAAGTGAACGCAGTGGCCGGGTCGGTGTTCTGCCACGCCATCCGGCGAGCAAATTCCCATGCCCGGCCATCGAGCGCCATGTCGAGGTGTGCACCTGTGAACCCGAAAGCCACGTTGGAGTACATGTTGCGGATCTGGAAAGACGGGTAGCCGCCGATGGCGGTCAGCCCCAGCTTCATCATGTTCATGAACGCGTCCCACCCGCGCAGGATTAGGCCGACCTCCGGGTTGCCGAGGGACATTTCCAGCATACGGCCCATCTGGTTGTGCAAGGACTCCGGCAGGAAGATGGGCTCGCCCGTGCGCTCCTTGGTGAGGGAGTAGATGCGCTCGCCGCGCCGTGACTTGTACTTGATGTGCCGGAAGGGCTTCAGTTGCTCGCCGTTGAACGCAAGTACCCCTGCCAAGTTGGCCCGCGGGAGCATATCGTCCACGGTCAGGTCAAACTTGGCCAAGGCCTGGCGCATTCGGATGGCGTCTTCCGCCCACCGGGCCATGATGCTGTTCTCGTCGGTCCTGAGCCCGGCGGCCTTCTTGGTGGCCTTCCATGCGTCCGGGTCGCCCAGCGTGTTCAGCGCCAGGTAGATCCGCTGCGACATGCGGCCTTCCACCTTGTTGATCGGCAGGGCCTCGAACGCACCCTCACCCAGGAGCCACTTGCGGAAGAACAGTTGCATGTCCTCGCGGGTCTCCAGTTGTTCCAGAAACGGCAGCATGTCGAGCCGTTCGGGGTCGGCCGGGCCGCCTTCGACCTTCTTCCACAGGATGCCGTCTTCCATCTCGACGGGTGTTCGGCCGCCGCGCTTCAACTGGTCGTTGACGTAGTCTTCGATCACGTCGTCTACGAGGTCGAGGTTGACATTCGGGTGTGCCTCAAGCTCGCCGATGGACACTAGGTGCTTCTCCAGGATGTTCCGGGCAAAGCCGTCATTCTTGGAAAGCTGGTACGCAGCGTCGGCCTGGAATGCCAGGGCCCGCTTGCCGTACGCAACCTGCGCCCGACGAAACACGTGCTCCTTGGCGTTGGTCACGTAGCGCAGCTTCGGCAGGCCCGTGTTCTGCTTTGCCATGTCTTCGAGCAACTCTACCAAGTCGTCGCGGTGCATGGGGGACAGGAACGCTCCACGGTCGCCGATGGCGAAGACCGCGTCAGCCCGGGTCTTCTCCAGTTCTGTCATCCGGGCGATGCGCTGTGCGTACGCGTCCGGGTCAGTCTTGCGAAGCTCAACCAAGTCGTTCAGCCACGGGGTGATGCGCTGGTCCAGCGCTTCCACGCGCACTTTGCGCTTCGCGATGTCCTTGACCAGCTTGTTGAGGGACTTCACTCGCTCTTTCGGGAGCGAGTTTGCCAGGTGAGTGGTGTACTCCAGCAACTCGTGATGCGGGTTCTTTACAAACACCTCGCCGCGCTGGACGCGCTTCGCCTCGGTGAACATGGGGATGAGTTCCAGTTCATCCGGGCCAAGCCCACGGCCTTCGGCCTGGGCCTTGGCAATCTTCTCTGCGTTGCTCTTTTTCGCGGCTTCCTGGGCCTGGTACGTGGCAATATCGTCGGCCTCGGTGATGCGCTTCTCGATGCGCCGGGCGACGGCATCGGCCTGCACGCCGTCATAGCGCATCAGGTTTTTGATGTCGTCAAGGCTCTGCCGAGACACGCCGACCACGGCTTCCTGGGCAAGATCCTCGTAAATCTCGGCCAACTCGGAGTTCAGGTCGGCCAACTGCTGCATCTTGTCCGTGCTGCCACGCGGGGCCTGCCCGTGGATGTCGTCCAGCACGCCAAGCATCACGTCGTTCTCTTTCTTGGACAGTTTGCCAATACTCTTCAGCTTGCCGTCGATGCGTTCTGTGGCGCCCACGGCCGTGCCGTGCGCGGACCCCATGATGGCCAGCATCTCGTCGATGTCGGTGAGTTCGGGTGCCATGACGCGGGCAATCTTCCTGGCGCGCCCGGAGATGCGCTCCAGCGTCTCACGCAGCAATCTGCTCTGCACAGACCCGGCAGGCAGGTCGGCAACCTTCATCAGTTGGTCGCGGAACTTGAGCATGGCCCGGTTTATCTGGCGACTCTGGGTGATGCGGGCCGCGATCGTGGCCTTGCCGGGCGCACGGCCAAGGTTGGCGATGGGCAGACCCATCCACCGAACCTGCATCCGGGGAAGCAGGAGGTCTGAATCTCGCCGGGCCTCGGCGAGCAACATGGTGGACGCACGCCTCCGTGCCGGGTTGAGGACGGTGAGTTCGCGAGCGAGCTTGGCCGTGTCCTCCGGGGCTGCCCCGGCGATGCGGAGCGCGTCTGCCTTCTCCAGTTGCTGCAGGATCTTAGCGAGCCTGGCGGCCCCCTTCTTCGACAACGGCCGTCCCAGGGCTCTGATAGCGCCCGAAGCGCCGCCTGTGAGATACGTCGTGGGGTCGAGGAACACGTCGGCCGGGGCCGCCGCAAAGGTCAGGGCGTACGGGTCCATGATGCCGCCCTCTTTGAGAGCGAACAAGCCTTCGCCGGTCTTGGTGAACCCGACGGGTATCGGCATCCCTGCGGGGCCGATAGGCAGGAACGTGTACTTCCCGCCAAAGACATTCTCTGTGATCTGACTGGCTTCGAGGCCGTTCTTGATCCCCAGCTTGCGAGCTACGTCGGCGTAGCCCATCTTCTCGCCCTCGATAGGGCCAATGCCGGAGAACAGTTCCTTCCCGATCCGCATGTATGCGGCACGTGGAAGCTGGAAGCCGGACGCGTCGGCGGCGAATGCACGCTCCGCAATGTGCTTCAGCTTTTCTTTACCCTCGTCGGTTGAGAACTCCTTGTAGGCGGTATAGAGGGCGGCCTGGAGGGCCACTTCCGGCCTAGCCAAGGCCCGACGGTAGCTCGTATCAAGTTCCAGCCTGCCTTCCGGGTCGGCCTCATCCTCGCCGATGAGTTGCCCGCCGAGAGTGTCGATGAAGGCGTCACCAACCTTGCGGAGTGACCGGGCCTCGGCCGATCCTTCCGGGGCGACCTGCTTGACCACCTCGTCGAACACGCCCGCGGACGCGAACAGGCCTCGGCTCAACACGTCTAGCGTACCCAGGAACACCCCAACCGGGCCGTTCATCGCGTACACCTTCAGCTTGTCGAGCCTTTCCTGCGTCACGCCGCCGCGAAGCAACTCTCGCTCTTTCTGCCAGTTGTCAGCCTCCACCTTGACGTGGTCAGGCACATCTCCCCCCTGCTCCTTGAACCGCTGCATGATTCGGCGGTAGGGGTTGTTGGCCTTGTCTCGCGCCTTGATGCGCTCTTGCCGGGCGATCAGTTGCTTCTGCCGGTCGTCCTCCGACTGCGGCAGACCGGTGACCGGCTGGAAGACTGGCTTCTCGAATGGGTTGTCAGGCATGGGGGCCTCTTATCGTTGTTGCAGTTGTTCGATCGCTTGCGTGTAGGCGGCCATAGCCTGCGCGAAGTCTTCGCCTTCAAGCAGTTGCTTGATCTGTGCGTTCTCGACGCCGCCGCGGATGAGCCGTCGGCGGACATTGCGGAGCACCTGATGCGGAGCCAGGAGGTCTGACTTCACAAGGTATCCGCGCTGAAAGTCTTCGAGGTCCTGGAAGGCGTCCTCGATGTCCATGCTGGCCTGGGCCAGAGTCCTCTCCGTGGTACGCTGCTTGGCGTGCTCGCGGGAGGGGGACGGCGGCCGTTTCTCAGGCGTGCTCTCCGCCGGGGGCGCGTCCTGGACCTGCGACCCGCCCTGCCCGGACGCCCCGGACGGCTGTCCGCCCTGCATGACCATCTGCTGGAACCCCTCGGGGGTCAGCCCGATGGCCATCAGGTCCTCGTGTCCGCCGGAGTAGTCGAACGCCGAGGCGTTGCCGGACGTGATGGCGGCCTGCGCCGTCTGCCGGGTGCTGTCCAGCTTCTGGAGACGCTGCTGCTCCCTCTGCATCTCCAACTTTTCTTTCTGCTCGACCTGCTTGCGCTGCTGCTCGAAGCTCTCGGCCTCGGCGACCCATTGTTCGAGAGACTCCTTGGGCACAGGCTGGCCCTGCTCGTCCTGCACGGGGATGCCATACTTCTGAGCGCCCTGGGCAACCTTCGCCCACTGCTCGTACTCGGCGGCCTGTTCCTGCTGCTGCTTGGCCACCACCTGGCTCAGCGTGAATTGGGCTTTCTGAGCGAGGATACTCTCCTTCTTCTGGCCGACCCCAAGAGCCTCGTTGAACGCCTCCTCACCGGCCCTGTAGAGACGCTGCTCACGCGCTTGCGTTAGCGGCGCTGTTGGCTGCCCGGGGTAGTACCCGTTGGGGTTGTAGCCAGCGAGCGTGTCCGCGAGAATGCGTCCGGCCTTTAGGAGCTTGGAGGAGGTCTTGACCTTGCCGCCCCGTCGCTTGAATTTCTCGATGCGCTTGTCGATCTTCTCGGAACTCAGCCCCTTGGCCTTGAGGGCAGAGCGCTGCTCCGCCTCCTGTTCGGGGGTCTCGACAATCGGGTAGCGAGCCTGCTCTTTGTCAACCCGCCGCATTGCGGCCTGGCGGGCCTCCTCGGCCTTCTGTAGCGTATCCTGCTGGAGTAGGTTCATCTGGGACTGGAGTTGCTCAAATGCCGCCGCCGCCGGATCGACCGGCTCCTGGACGGGGGGACCCGCGGCTGCGGGCCCCCGCTGGGTTGCGGCCTGTGCCAGTTGCTTTGCGAAATCGGCCATCGTTACTCCCCGCCACGGTCGTGTCGGATTTCGGCCCCGCGGGCGGCCATGTCCTCGAAGACGGGCAGAAGTTCGGCGCGCAATGTCGGATCGGCATTGACCCGTTCGGCCAAGCCCTCACCGTGCTGCGCGTAGAGGTTTACCAGGTACGGAGAGCCGTCCTGGATGAGGCACGTGCGGGCATCGACCCAGCGCTCGTCCTGGAGGACGGCCCTGGCGACCCAGCACATGAAGGCTCCGACGAGTCCGGTGACCTGCCCGACGCTCTTCTCAAACATCGAAGGCTGTGCAGCATCGGCGGCGGAACGACTCATCATATTCTCAAAGCCAGTCTGGCCCATGCCCAGACTCTGGTACAGCGGGTTGGTGAACCCCTGCGTGATGGCCTGGTTAATCATCATCTTGCGCTGCAACTCTTCCTGGTCCGCCTGCGCGAGTCGTCGAGACTCCTGGCCGATACCAGCCTGCCCGACGGCTTGGCCGATAGCCGCACCAACACCGGAGCCGCGGAAGCGGGCGTTGCCCGCGAACTGCTGCTGCTGCTGCTGCGTCGAGCTTCGGATGTTCGCCAGGTCCTGATTCATGAATCGCCGCTGCGAGTTACCCTCCTCAGTCATCATGTTCTGCAACATCTGCTGCTGCTGCCATCCGAGGGGCGAGTTCTCCAGGTAGTCCGGCGTCCACGCCTTCTGAAAGGCGCCTTGGACGTTGCTTCCACCACCGACCGGGGGGCCGCCTGCGGGGCCCATCTGCGTAGCGGGGCCCATCTGCGCAGCGGGGGCAGATCCGGCGCCTCCAGCGGGAGCGCCCATCCCGGGAGCGCCCATCACGGGGGCACCCCCGCCCAGACCCGCCTGCCCCGCGGCCGGGGTGCCCATCATCGGGGCGGCCCAGTTCTGAACGGCCTCACGGGCTTTCACGGCCGGGTTCTTAGCCGTGTCACGGGCACCGGAGACCTTGTCCTTCATACCCTTGACGGCCTTCACTGCTTTTAGTATTCCGAGCATTACTCTTCCTTTTGGTCCTCGACGGCGGCCTGGGCCTCAGACAAACCATTTGCCTGTGCCAGAAGCTGAGCGACTAGGGACTCGACGGTCGTATCGAACTGCGCCTCGAACAGGTCAACGGGGATCTGTCGGACCCCTGCCAGCCTATTGTCCTCGCGGATCTCTTCGACGTTGAAAACTACTTTTACACTGCGAACTGCGTACGTGGGCATTGCGATTCCTCCGTGCTATGCCAGTGGGGTGTTATGGCCTCTCGTAAGACACGCCGTACAATAAAACCCTTGAGGGTGTAACCCAGGCGTCCGAGGCCAATGTTAGGTCAATCTGTGTTACTGCTGCGGTGCTGTTCCACATATGGGTGAACACCTGCCAGGTGTGTAATGCCCCCGCAGTGAATGAGGTCTTGAAGTCAATAACACCCTCGCACCTTGCCTGTTGTAGGCTTACACCACTATCCGCGTATCTCGGTATCCAGATGTTGCCAAAGGAGGGAGCCTGAATGTTCTGCCCTGCTATTCTAAAGATGTTCGCAGTGTTCGCTTCG
>Ga0307378_10003937_pt1 | contig 21530 bp, 20 predicted proteins | sample UN1MG_FD_202238 | JGI IMG/M metagenome (GOLD analysis project Ga0307378, IMG submission 202238) | Soil microbial communities from Risofladan, Vaasa, Finland - UN-1 | ecosystem: Environmental > Terrestrial > Soil > Coastal area > Acid sulfate soil | place: Finland: Risofladan, Vaasa | collected...
TGGAATCTCAGGGCGAGCTGCTCTAGCTCTTCCATTCTGCCAAAACTTTGCGGACAATCTCGGCGGAGGGGCTCTCAATCTGCTCAAAGATCTCAAGGGCGGATTCAGCCAGATCGATTGCCTTTGCTCGCTGGCCCAATTTGTCCAAAGATAGGCTCATATTAAAACGGTCGGCACCTTCACCCCGCCGGTCTCCGATCTCACGAAATATTTTCAGTGCCTGCTCCCAGTATTCGATGGCCTTGCGTGGCTCGCCCAGATGGAAGTGGGCAAGGCCCAGGCTACCCAGGCGGTTTGCTTCACCCCCTCGGTCTCCGATCTCACGAGATATTTTCAGTGCCTGCTCGTAGTATTCGATGGCCTTGCGCGGCTCGCCCAGATCGGCGTAGGCCATTTGGCCCAGGTTGCCCAAGCGGTTTGCTTCACCCAGTTGGTCTCCGATCTCACGAGATATTTTCAGTGCCTGCTCGTAGTATTCGATGGCCTTGCGCGGCTCGCCCAGATCGGCATGGGCCAGGCCCAGGTTGCCCAGGTGGTTTCATTCGCCCCGTCGATCCCCTATCTCGCGAGATATTTTCAGTGCCTGTTCATGGAATTCAATGGCCTTGCGTGCCTCGCCTAGATAGTAGTAGGCAATGCCCAGGTTGCCCAGGTCGGCACCTTCACTCCGCCGATCTCCGATCTCGCGAGATATTTTCAGTGCCTGCTCATGGAATTCGATGGCCTTGCGCGGCTCGCCCAGATCGGCATAGGCTAGGCCCAGATTGCCCCGGTGGGCACTTTCACCACGCCGGTCTCCAATCATACGGTCAATTTTCAGTGCCTGCTCGTAGTATTCAATGGCCTTGCGTGGCTCGCTCAGATTGTAGTAGGCACTGCCCAGGTTGCCCAAGTGGGCACCTTCTGCATTTTGATTATTTATCTTGCGGACTGCAACTAGCGCCGCGTCCAACCATTCAATATTTCTGAGAGGATGCAGCCGCAGATTCAAGATGGTGCCTGTCATGGCAAAGTTGCTGCAAATTTCGGCTATTTCGAAGCTTTTGGCTGCGCTAGTCTCCGCCCATTTTTGCCCGGCCTGGATGTTCTTCCAATCTGCATCGAACAGTGCCAAGCCCCTTGAAAAACTATCCCCACCCTGGAGGTAAAGGTCGCTTGCCTTCCAAAGAAGCTCTTGATAATGCTTCGCGTGCCTCTGCTGCGCAAGTTCGCGTGCATCAGTCTCCAGGCGCGAGTCGGCAAAATCGCGCGCCAGGTCGTGCAGCCTATAGCGCCCTTCTTCGTCGAAGGCAGAGGGCAGATAGTCCACCAGGCTCCACTTCACCAGCTCGCCCAGCCGATCTTCAGAGGATTCTTGATCCATCTCCCAGACTGCCGCCACACCCATCAGATCGAAGTCCGCGGGAAAGACGGAGAGCAAAGACCACAGCCTTTGAAGCTCCGGGGTGAGAAGATCATAGCTCAAATCAAAGGAGGCTTCCACTAGCTCCAGGCGCTTCCTGGCATCTCCCAGCCTTTTGATATAGGTCGAAACGCTCAGGTTCTGCTTCTCCTTCAGAGCGTAAGCGGCATTGCGCAGGGCCAGGGGCAGGCAGCCGCACAGATTCGCTAACTCCTCGGCGTGCCCGCCTATGCGCCCGGCAATTTCCAGAAGTAGCTTTTTGGCATCTTCAAGAGGCAGAACGCCTAGGTCTTTTTCTTTCATGTCTGCAAGGGCAAACTTGTCACGAGATGTGATGAGAAGAGCTGAACCCGCCGGAGGGAGCAGTGGTTCCACCTGCTCCCGGGAGGCGGCGTTATCAAGCAGGATCAGGGCCCTTTTGTCAAAGAGGACAGAGTGATAAAGCCCAGCTAGACCGTTCAAGTCTACAGGAAGTGGAGCATCGGCTCCTCGGTAGGAGCGAATGATGTGAGCCATGGCATCGTCAGGCTTCAGCGGGCTCTTGCTCATGCCCTGCATATCCAAGAAAAGCTGGCCATCTGGAAAGCGATCCTTGACCCTATCAGCAAGAACCAATGCCAGCGCGGTCTTGCCGACGCCTCCCAGGCCGCGCACACCAATGACGGTTGCACCACTATCAAACATCTTGATGATATCCTCGATTTCGTCCTCACGACCCTTGAAGTCGGGCGGTGGGCGGCGAATCTGTTGAGGGACAAGCGGAGCTGCGGCTAAACCGGACTGCTGAATTATTACCTGTTCGGCCTTGTCAACATTAATCTGATTTTGAACCGACTGGCTTTTCTGATCGAAGTTGGGATGGCCGGTCATTTTGGCAGATCTATTTGGTTTCGATGTTCACTGAACCATGCACATTTTCGATATTGGTCTGAGTGCCGACGGTCTGTCCCCTCTGATCGAAGGTGGTGTGAGTGGAAGCGGCACCTTTCTGCATTTCATCTAACAGCTTTTTCATATCTTCAGCAAAACCTGAGTCCGCGTTCATCTTTTCCGTCAATATGCTTTTGAGAGCACTCTGTCGATCCTCTGATTCGGGAATCTCCTTGGCGCAGGCTAAAGTCTGCTCTGCGTAGGAGTCTCCTTTAAATTTATCCCCCACAGTTTGGCAAAGCTCGACGATTTTTCCCCTCAGCTTCTCCCCGGCAGTTTTTGTGAAAGCTTCTGCGCCTTTGGCCAAAAAGGGAGCTGCTAAGGCGGCTAGGCTGACTGGATCTAGTACCATTTCTATCGTAATATGATTAGGCGTTTTAAAGATAAGTTTATTGGATTGCCAATAATTATTTGTTCAAAAAAGAGTTGAGAGGTTCTAAACCTTGTCCAGAGCCTCGACGACCTTGCCGAAGATAGCCTTGATATCGCCTACACCGAAAGGACGGTGGCGACGATGTCCCTTCCGTTGTAGTAGTCGATGAGCGGCTGAGTCTGGACGTGATAGGCCTGCACTCTCTGCTTGACCGTATGATTTCCTGCCCAGTGGCAACTGAACCTTTTACACCGTGCCTACCGTTAGCACTTCCAGCATACAGAAATAGAAATCTTCCAAATCAAGGATATAATTGTCGGAATTAGGATCAAAATGTGCTTGCCAATGCTTAAGATCTTCTTCTGATAAATATGGGGCTCCTATTTTAGCGTGCCATTCTGCATTACCTGTAATATAGCGTTTTGCTTCTGGAGTGAGAGGTGAGAGTTTTTGTATGGCATGGCTTGTAGTAGATACATCTTTTAAGCCTGCCTGTAAAAAAAGCCCATGCATTTTTCGCCCGATAAAGTTATCAAATACAGGTTCGAGGGGATTTTCTTTAAGAGCTTGGGCCGCCGCTGCTAAGATTCTTAAAGACAACTGAGGCTCGATGGGATTAACAATAAAAAGGGCACCATCAAAATCTTTAGCAGCAATTCTTCCACCTTTCTTAGTCACCCTCTCCATCTCTTCCAAAATCTTAACATAATCTGCAACATAAGCAAAACAGTTGCCGAAAAAGATCAAATCAAAGGTATCATTGTCAAAGGGGACATCGTGGAAATTCTCTTTTCGAAACTCAATGATGTTACTAAGAGGATCTTTTTTCAGATTTTCCACAGCATAATTTATTAAATCTGGAGAGAAATCAACCCCAATAACTCGCCCATTGGGCTTCACCTTCTCTGCTAGTAGATGTGTCCATAGACCTGGTCCACATCCTAAGTCCAGTACTACATCACCTGGTTTAAGATTTAAATCATCAACCGTTTCACGCCGTTCCTGCAATTTTGTATTATGGTGGTCGAGAAGCCATCCTACATTGGTTAACTCCAAGCCATCTTCACCCTTAAAAGATTGATTCGTTTCTAACATAAAATAATCTCCTTAGTATATAATTACATTAGGTCCAAATAATACTTAACTCTTTCCATGATTTTTTTTAATAAGTATATAATGACTCATTAGTTCTTAATTATGACAAAAATATTGACAACAAATACTAGTAATATTTTTTAGACCCTATGAAAAAACGGTGTGCAGAGGTAGAATTGGGGTGCGATTTTATAAACTCCGGTATGAACTAAAAAACGTTTGGCAACAATCTAAGCCAGGGTTTTAAAAAATGAACTCCTGATTAAAAATGTTCAAAAAAGATTTGTGAGAGGTTCTAAACCTTGTCCAGAGCCTCGACGACCTTGCCGAAGATAGCCTTGATATCGCCCACACCGAGGACGGTGGCGACGATGCCCCTCTTGTTGTAGTAGTCGATGAGCGGCTGGGTCTGGGCGTGATAGGCCTGCACTCTCTCCTTGACCGTAGCTTCAGTGTCATCTGCCCTCTGGTAGAGATCGGCGCCGCATGCATCGCACTTTCCTTCGACCTTGGGCTTATTGAACATGATGTGGTAGGTAGTTCCGCACTTGCACATCCTTCTGCCAGTGACGCGCTTGACCAGTTCCTCATCGGGGACATCGATGTTCAAGACTACATCGATCTTCTGGCTGAGGGAGGGAAGGATCTTGTCCAGTGCCTCTGCCTGGGGCATGGTCCTGGGGAAACCGTCCAGCATCCAGCCGCCCTTAACGTCATCCTTGGCCAGCCTGTCTTTGATGATATCAATGAGAAGCGTATCCGGAACCAGCTTACCGGCATCCATGAACTTCTTGGCCTCAATGCCCAGAGGCGTTCCGTTGCGAACGTGCTCTCTGAGTATGTCTCCGGTGGAGACGTGCTTAACTGCATACTTGTCGGCGATCATCTTGGCTTGTGTGCCCTTACCGGATCCCGGCGGACCGAGCAGAATAATATCCATTCCATATCCTCCTAAATTCCCTTGTCAGTGCAGCTATTGCCGCTTGTGAGCGGTGAATTGATACAATGCCATACTTTAAAAAACCTTTTCTACGCCGCCATTAGGATCAAGGCGACAGCACTCATCAGTGCGCCCGAGAATACCGGTATGGAGAAGTTATCGTCCAGGCACCGATTGCGAATGACGATGGCCACTGAATCGGCAAACGTAGCGCCCGCAGCTCCCGCAAAATAGACGGGGAAGGAAAGCCTCGTCAGGCCCGAGGCCAGGTAACCGATGGCAAGACAGGCGGTGAACGTGGCGGCGACAATCGGCAGGGGCTTGACGCACCACAACTCGTTTCTGCATCGCACATTGGCATTCACCAGAATGGAGCCGGCAAGGCCGCTCACCGTATCTCCCAGGGAGAGAAAGAGCATGGCGGTCACGGCGATCATGGGCGGGAAGAGCAGCACACACAGAAGGCTGCCCGCCATGTAATATATGTAGCCGGCAACCCTGGTCTGCTCATGATCACGTACCTCGGGAAGCCGGATCTTGCCTTTCAGCCTTTGCACCTCAAGCAGCAAAGATACGGCCAAAACTAGTGCGATTGCTGCCGCCGTAACCGTACGGCCTAAGAAGACGATGCCAATGGGAACAGATAGGCCGGAGAGGTGAATGGCCTTTCTGCGGATCTCTTTGACCAGCATGCTGCGCCATTCTAAGGCCAGTTCAGGCACGATCCATCTCCCTTTGCATCATTGTTACTGTTTCTCTTCTGTCCTTTTCCCTCTTTTTGAGTTGCTCACTCCTTTTTTCCAGAGGCAACCGCGTCTCCTGCCTCCTGAAACTTCAGGTCGCCGCAGAGGAGTGCAGCAAGCTTGTCTGCCACCTGCCACCGGGGGACCTTGACCTGCTGCATGGAGTCGCGGTCCCGAATGGTAACGGTGGCCTGCTCGAGCGTATCATAGTCTACGGTGACCTCGAAGGGAGTGCCTATCTCATCATTGCGTCGGTATCTGCGACCGATCGATCCGGATGTATCGTATTCCACGCGCATGCCGCGCCCTCGCAGCTCCTGCAAAATGGCCTTTGCCGGATCAGCCAGCTCCTTTCGGTCCATCAAAGGCAGGACTGCCACCTCAATGGGGGCCACAGACGGCTTGAATCTGAGCACGGCGCGCGCTTCTCCATCCACGGCGTCCTCATAGAATGAGTGATCCAGGACGGTGTAAATTATCCTATCAATGCCGAAGGAGGGCTCAATGACGTGGGGTACGACCTCTTCTCCCCGGATCTCCTCTTCCACGATCTCAAAGGAGAATAGGGTGGGATCGATCTCAATGGTCTCGCCATCTACAGTCACACGGACTATATTACTAGCCTCCAACTCCTCCCTGGATAGGGCCTTGAGAGCTTCGCCCACCGCCTTGGCCTTGGCCTTGAACCTGGGTCCCAGGGCCTTGAAGTCCGGCTTAACAATAGTCTTCTGCCGTTTTACAGGTTGATCGTAGTGCACGAATACGCTCAGGTTAACCTTGCTCACATCCGTATGGGCTTTCAGGTCATAGTCCGTCCTGTCCGCCACGCCCACGATCTCAATCCAGCCCAGGCGGTCCAAAAAGACCTCCGCGTCCCAGCAGTCCGCTGCGTAGTGAGCCATCTCGTCCGATTTATGCTGGCGCAGGCGCAGCTTGTCCGGAGCCACGCCCACTGCCAGGAGGAACTGATATGTGCGGGCCACGTAGTAGGCCAGAGCCTGGTGCGCCACAATGCCCCTCTCCACCGCCTGGCCAAAGGTCATCTCCTCCTCCTCGCCTTTCTCTTGCGCCGCCTGAGAGTAGAACTTCGTCTTGATGTCCGCGACCTCGGCGAAGCGGGGGTGGGTTTTGTCTCGTGGATCTATGAAGATCTCCGCCTCGGCTTGAGTGAACTCCCGCAGCCTGATCACGCCCTGTCGGGGCGAGATCTCGTTTCGGAAGGACTTGCCGATTTGCACTGCGGCAAAAGGCAGAGAGTCGCGGAAGTAGCGCAGCAGCCGGGGGAAGTTGATGAACATACCTTGTGCAGTCTCCGGCCGCAGGTACCCTGTCATCTTGTTTCCTGGGCCGATCATGGTCTTGAACATGAGATTGAACTCGTATATCTGGGACAGCTCTCCTCCGCACTCCGGGCAGCCGATCTCATTGTCCTGAATGCACTTGTAGATCTCCTCGTTGCTGAGTGCATCTGGCACCTCGATGATGTGCTTGATGAGGTGATCGGCCCGGTAGATCTCTTTGCACTCGTTGCAACTGGTAAGCGGATCAGAAAAGCCGCTCAAGTGGCCGGAGGCCTGGTAGATTCCCTCCACGCCGATGGTAGGCGCTTCGATCTCCGCGAATCCCTCCGAGATGACGAAGTACTGTCGCCAGATGTCTTCAATGCGCCTCTTGAGGGGCGCGCCCAGTGGGCCATAATCATAAAATCCAGCAGCTCCGCCGTAAATCTCAAAGGCGGGCCAGAGAAAGCCGCGCCTCCTGGCAAGTTCGTTTACCTTCTCGTTCTTGTCCATGCCAATCCTCGCTGTGGTTTAAAAGCACCGGGGGTGATTTAATCTTTGTTATGCAGATCGCACTTTTCCGAAAATTAGCACCTCGCTCTCTCATGTGAGGGAAGAATCGAATAATTGTTTTGCCTACACTAAACGGCGAAGAGCCTGTATTTCATGCAAAATGCCAACAATGCCAACGGTGCTGGAATATAAAAAAGAGACTGTAATTTCTTGCTTGGTGCCTCACCCGATAGCAGAAACCGCCAATAACATCCCGAAGGCCACAGTCACGCTGAAGAGAAGAATTATGTCGCCGTATTTGTTATGCATCAACCCTTTCAAGCCGGATAGTATGCAGTTAATCTCCTCATTTCTATCCCCCCATTTCTTCTCCCAAACTCCACTCACCCTTTGCATATAGCACACTTGGGCCGTCTGGATTTAAGTAGCTATTTTTCACATTGACGTTTTATGAGGGCTTATGCTTCTATTTTAGATCATATGAGTGCCATATGGCCCTTGTATAGGTATTTTTTGAGAAAATATTTCCCATGCGCTCACATTTTAGGTCACAGCCTAAGGCAATGAGTGGGAAATTATGTGCAATCCTGTTATGCGTATCAAAAAAACGGATTTTACTTTGAAATCCGACTGCAAAAAATGAAATAAAAATAAAGGATGGGAATGGGTTTGTCAATAGGCCGGCTTTTTCCATCCTAGCCCATTGATCCCATCAGTTCATTCTCACTCAATTTTGATCTCTTTGCCCTTCCTCTTCTCTTTTTTGTCCAGCTCCAGTGTCAAGACGCCATTCTTGTAAGAAGCTTTGGCGCTGTCCGCGTCTATGGCTGAGTCGAGATAGATCATCTTGTAGAACTTCTTATCGTCATCGGTTTTGATTTCCACACTGTCCTCGGCCACATCCAATTTTACCTTATCCTTGTCCACGCCGGGCAGCTCCACGAAGACCCTGTACCTCTCCTTCTCGTTCATGACGTCCACGAGGGGCTCTCTGCCCTGGCTGGGCTCGATGCCCCGGTAGGACGGCTTGATGTTTCCGAATTCCTGGAATACTGGCTCCTTTCCCGACTCTGCCGTATAGCTGAAGCCGTAGACGAAGGGGCCGTATCGCCGAGAAACACCTCCAGGAGTCACTTCTTCGCGCACGAATGTCTCGAACTCCGGGGGCATGCTCTCTTCAAACTTCTTAATCATGTCCTCAAAGGGCTCTTTGAACCATTCCTCTTCGAACTTTTCCTTTTTCTCAAAGGGAAAACCCTTGGTAAAACTCTCGAATATATCGAATATTGACGGATATCTTTTGTCCCACATTTCATTTCACCTTACGATCACTTCTATATACTAACCTTAGGGTAGTGATAGGATATAAATTTTTTGTTCAGCCCCGAGTATAGTGCCGGAAAATGCACCGTTTGCTCTTATTTCAGGGAAGGTCTGTATAGCTTTTCGCGACAAAAGATTACGCCAGGCTTAATGCCAGTAGATGCTTGAAAACAGGAATTGCAGATGAGAATAAGGCGAGATAAACGCCGATCCACAGCGCCCTCCTCAGAGGGACAGAGCCGCTAAATTGCGGTCGCCTTATCTCGCCTAAAGCTAATGCGTGAGTTTTTAACCAGACAGCACTGGAATTTCAGCACAGCGCCCGTTTCAAGGGGACCCAATCACCAGTAGATGAGGGGCCTGTTCTTGCCTATTCCTGCACGCATTCCTGCACCGCGATTTTCCCCTTAATGTGGTCCATGGCGATCTTGACATTGTGCCTGAAAAGGCACCTTTTGCCCCTACCGAAGACCTGCGCCGAATTTGCGCGGCGCCTTCCGACCCCGGATTATTGATCGATCCGAGCTGAGATGGAGGATGAAATCGATCATCCTGCGCCAGGATGATTGGTCGGACAAGCTTAATCGGCCCATAGACCTCGTCCTTTCGGGCTATTACGCGGTGAACTACAACTATATTCGTTATAGATATATCTAGTTTTCGGACCAGTTGGATAGAGGCGGCTGGATAGACGATTAGATTGATTAGATGTATGCATGGCAATCTTAAATAGGAAAGAGGGTGCTAGAGAATAATCATAGTCGGTCAGGGGCAATAAAAGCTGTAGCCGTGCAATGGATAAGGTGCGCGACTTTAGTACTACCAGGATGTGAATTTATGAGAGATGGCCTAGTTCAGTTTGAGGCGGAAATCGGCAACCTTAAAAATATCAGATCGAGGGTGATCTGGCCTGACTCGGAGGGTCCATGGATTGAAGGAGGAATGGAGGATTTTATGGTTCATTTCACCTATGCCAGCTGGACTGCCTATAACCTGGGGTGTGCCCTATCCATGGCCCTATCCAGCAAAGATGAGGATCTCGGGCGCACCATCTCGGATCTGATGACCAGGATGATCTCTTCAATGGGCGCTATTCGATTGGCAGAAATTCGTCTAACGCCTGATGCAATGGAAGAGCTGAAGAGGGATCGCCTCGAACCCTGAAAGACAATTTCAAATTGCTTCCTTTTAGATGCACATAGCTCCGAAAAGTAAATTGTAATTGTAATTGATTGCTAATTGGTTGTTCTAAGGGCGAAATGCTGCTCTACAAAAGCGATTTTTTCTCTGCAAAGTGATTGTGGCTTTAGAGAGCGAAGGCATCCATAAAGAGATAAAGCGGGAAAAGACGGGAAAGTAGCCCGGCCAGGATTCGAACCTGGGTAAGGAGGTCCAGAGCCTCCTGTGATTGACCGCTACACTACCGGGCTTCGCCTCTAACCTTGCAGAAGGTAGTTATTAATCTATCGATCTGCAGCCCCCTCTGCCTCGGGGCAGGTGAGGAGCACCACCTTATCCTCGCCGGACAGATCCTCTCTGGCCAGTTGCAGGTTTCTTTGGGGCGCTAAACTCTCTCTGCCTTTGAGAAAATCATCCAGAGGATCAAGCTCAAAGCTCAAGGCCCTTGTCTGATAATGCATGGGTACAGCCACCGTCGGGTGCAGCTGTCTCATCGTCTCATTCGCGCCGAGAGCATCGATGGTATATCTTCCGCCCACCGGCAGAAAGAGCAGATCCACGGGGCCTATGGCTTTTGATTGGGCCCGGCTCAAAGTGTGCCCTAAATCACCCAGATGACAGACTCTTATGCCGTCCAATGTAAAGCAGAAGATGGTGTTAGTGCCCCGCAGCCGTCCTCTCTGCTCGTCATGATACGACTTTATGCCCCTGATGTCCATTCCCAGGCTGATGTATTCGCCGGGGCCGAAGATCACCTGCGCTCCGCTTCCCGCGGCCTCGACATTGTTGTGATCCATGTGGTCGTGGCTTATGATTACAATATCCGCGTCAGTGAACGGCATGGTGTAGCCCACCTCGCTCTCATGAAATGGGTCCAGAAGCACAGAAAGACCGTTTTCGCTCTGCAAAAGAAAGCAGGAGTGCCCCAGCCAGGTGACAATCATAAACTCAAATAAAATCTCCTATTAAAAATCCCTATCGATTCGGGCATCGATAACGGCATGAACCACTCCGGGAGAGTACTTCTTGACCCGTACGCAATTGAGGATCTCGGCCCGGCAGCCTGACGCGGTCGCCGCTTTTATCACATCACTTATGGCTGCCTCAGGATACCTCCATGAGGGAACTGTCTGGTGGTAGTGCAGTATGCCCCCCGGCCTTAGAGCAGAAATGCCCATTTGCAGGTATTGATCGGTTACCTGGACCATGCCCATCACTACCCTATCGGCGACGCCCTCCGGAGTCACCTTTGCACAGTCTCCCAGGACCGGCTCTACTATCTCTTCCACATGGTTTTGCCGGATATTTTGGCAGAGATAATGGTATGCGTTGGGATTCAGCTCAATAGCCGTGATCTTTCTTGGCCGGGAGTGAACGGCCATGGGGAGAGTGAAGTAGCCAATCCCGGCAAACATGTCCACCACGTACTCCCCCTTGCCAATGCGGCTCATTCTAATGCGCTCCATGAGGTTACCCGGTGAGAACATCACCAGGCTCGCATCTAGATTGAAGATCACTTTATTCTCTTTATGCACAGTCCGGGTACTGCTGCCAGCGATGGCTCTTCGCACCGGCTCTCGAAACGGGCCAAAGATGCCTTCGTCGGCTAAAACCGTGCAGCAGCGAGGATAGAAGTCTAAGAGAGCCTGGCCGATATAGTGCTCATATGGTGTCAGGTCGGGATGAATCTTGACTACTATTACCTCTCCCAGTATGAACCAGCCGCGAGGAAGAAGCGGGATGCAAGTCATGGGAATCTTTCCTTGCAGGGCATGGGAGAGATCCGGCACTCTCCTGTAGAAGGCCGGTTCCTCTTGCATGACGAGCTCGCAGCCGGAGACTGGCCTGATGACTGGGATCTCTACATGGCGTTGCCTTTTTATTACCTTGCGGCTCCTATCAAAGACTCCAAGAGAGACTACCTTTTTTAGAGTCGCATTTGCGTCATTTTTCTCTGCTCTTACCGCCAGTCTAAGTTTTTCGGGTGTAGCTCTGCTCAAAGCTTACCCCTTCTCTTGTCAGATTGAACATCAAGACTGAGGTCTCATTCTTGCGTGTGACGTTGTAATCCTTGCCATGGATCTGCAGGCTGGTGTCGAAGCCTTCCGGTGCATAAAAGCTAAGGCCGACAGGAATTGTCGTCCTGTTGCCCTGCAGATAGATCTTAACGCTGGCATCGCCGCTGGAGTTCATTCGTACCATTGTATTCTCTCCATGGGAGATCGTCACAATTCCTCCTCTAGCGCTGATGCTCTGGTCGATATCTCGAGGCAGAGCCATCTCCATATCATTGGTAATTCCCTGGGGGTTAGTGATGTTCAGTCCCAGATAACTTTCGTTGCTGGAATTGGAAAGGTATGCGGAATACGCAACCAATGCGGAATACTCAACCCGGACCGGTGCTGGTTCAGGCGTTGGGCCTAAGGTTGGGCCTGAGGAGATCCATATAACTGCAGCAAGAACCAGCAAGATGGCTGCGCCAAGCAAGGCGACTGTTTTTGGTGTCACTGCCATCTTCTTATCAGGCAATGGGGGCTTGTCCATCTTTCTTGCTGGGGATGTTGCAGTTCCTACTATTTTTTTCGCAGGCTCGGAGGGGGCAGACGCCTCTTCATTCTCCGTTGCGAGGGGGATCTCCTCGAAAGCCTCAGGGGTATGCAGAGGATACGACTGCGGTTTAGCTTCTGTTTCTTGCTTTGTCGTATCTTCGGTAATGGTGGAAGCTTTGCTTGCAGTCTCATCTACGTGAGGGGTTTTTATCTCCTCCTCTTCTACCGATGGCATCTGGTAGTCCGGGAGCGAAGGGGTCTTCCTTCGCGTGGGCAGCACCACAGTGCCCTCCTCGAAGTTCAAGATCAAATCGGTATAGGTACCGGTAACGTCCACAAACTTGAGCGCGCGAGGAACCAGGTAGGAAACGCCTGATATCTTGACTTCTTCGAAGAACTCGGTATTCTTCATTAAACGGTCCTTAAAGGCGTAAACGGCCCCGCTTTCCATCTTGGCGTCTATCTCGCTAAGGCTGGGGAAGCGGTCCTCCTGCGCGGCGAGCTCTTTAGTAGCCGCGACATAGGCTTCGAAGAAAACACGGCTCATTCGGTTGAGTCGATTGGTGTAGCGCCTATCGAAGAGAAAGGAGAAACTATCTCCTTTGAGCTGCAAGCTCGCTTCTCGCGAATGCCGCCAGGCAGAGAAAGAGACATCCATCAGAGGATCATTTCTCCAAACCAGATAAGTATTTTATGTATGGAAAAGAGCAAGGTCGCAGCAAAATGAGGGGAATGGGTATCAAGGTATCGAATAGATCTCATATCAATCTCGTATGACAGGTATCTTTAAATCTCGCAGGCAGAACAACAATGATCCGATGAAGCATTTGGGATTGGAGCATTTTCTTCTGCTCCTTGGGGTGGGGCTATTATTATTGGGGTCGGCGGCTGCAGAGCTTACGGCCTACCAGAATCTGATGCCATCGGCAGAGGTAGGACAGATGGTAACTGTAACCGTATCGCTGACCTATAATGGACAGAATTCCACAGAGGTTGTGGTCACGCCCGTCCCTCCTCCTGGAGTAGTCGCGAACGCGGGCGGCCAGAGCATAGAGCTGTCCTCTGGGAGAACGCAGAGGGTCAGCTACCCCATCGCAGCGCAGCAGAGCGGAACTTATTGGATCGTTTCTGAGATCTCCTACGCGGAATATGGGACCAGGCGCAGTCTTCGACTGGAAGCGCCATTTACCGCTATTGCCCCAGTCGTGCCCCAGCCGCAGCCAATGCCGGGAGATACAACACCTGGCGTAGGGCCGGATGGCTCAAATCCGATGGGGGCGGACCCCTTCCCGATGCCATCTGGCGGCGTGCTGCCTGACGGAGTATCGCCACATGATGCGCAACCTGCACAACCTGACAATAACGGGGCGCCAGACAGCGGATCTCCTGAAGATATGCCACAGGATGGTTTTAACCCTGGGCCTGACCTGGGAGAACGGCCCCCTGGAGGGCAATAAACTCTGTTAAATAAAATCTCAATAAGTTTTTTTTGTTCTTGTTATTTGCTTTTCTTTATGTCCAAATCATCGCGAGTAAACAACGCTTGTAACGCAAAACCCCGTTCTTTGATGGCTTCTCTTCCGCCTTCCTGACGATCCAATATGGTCAGAGCCTGCACAGGCCGATAGCCAGCGGCTTTTATGCGATCGATGGCTCTAAGAAGGGACGCTCCCGAGGTGACCACGTCTTCCACAACCGCAACCATTGCACCCTTCTGCAGAGCCGGTCCTTCCACATAGCTCATAGTGCCGTGCTTCTTGGGCTCTTTTCGTACAATCAGGCCCGCCATCTCTCTCTTTTGCAGATGGCTTAGAACTGATATGGATGATACAATGGGGTCCGCACCCAGAGTGAGACCGGCCACGGCCGAGACCTCTGGCCGGATCATCTCCAGCATCAATTTACCAGTGAGGTAGGCCCCTTCGGCGCTTAAGGTAACGCGCTTGCAGTCCATGTAATAATCGCTAATTTTTCCTGAGGACAGGGTGACCGGCCTCACCTCAAGGGACTTGTCCTTGAGCAACTCCAAAAGCCTCTCTTTATCATTCACTTCTTTATCGCCCTCTCTTGTAAGAATAGCATCAGGGGGAATGGTAATAACTTTTACTGCTCGGCTCGCTTTCTGTGGGCCGCCTTAATCTCCGAGAGAGTGCCGAGGTCGGTTCCGTCCAGCAGATAGAGACGCGCACCCTCCCAGTCGGCCATGGCTAAGAGCGGCCCGCGTAGATCCTCGACTGGCTCATTGAGGGGCAGTCCGCCGCAAAGAATGTTGAAGGCAGGGGCGATGATGATCTCACTGTCCATCGCAAAACCGTAATGCTCTTGCACCGCAGCGCTCATGAGTCGTGCTCTTGCCCAAACAGGGCGGGAGGGAGTGCGGCCTAAAGGGTCCGGGAGCCTTACTGCCGGGTGAAGGTGCCCCGCCACCAGGCTGTCGGCGCGCATAACTTTTTCATCCGGCCAGGTGTGGCCGTGGAAATAGCCCACGCCGTCCAGCACAAAGCCGGAGGATGGGCGCACCCGGACACCCAGAGGAGCCATATCCGCCAGATTGCTGTCGTGATTTCCAGGCACGATCTCCACTTTAGCACGGGAGCAGAGACGGCGCAAGAATTCGGGAATCTCCCTCTTCTCCTGCCAGCTCGTCTTAGGGACGTTGTGCTTGATGTCCCCCAGGAGCAGAAGGCGATCCGGTTTTATCTTGGACAAATAGACCAGCAACCCGGCCAGGATCTTCTCGGTCTGGCTAGGGATAGAGACGCCTCCCAGCCACAGTTCATACTCCAGGCCCAGGTGAAGATCGGCGGCCACCAGGACGCGCTCTTCTCTCTCAACCAGGAGAAGGGGCGCATCAAAGACGGGCGAGATCAATTTATTAGCCTCTTCAGATCCGATGCAAGCTCTTCCAGGCTGGAGGCTATGGCCAGGCAGGAGCACTCTATCATGAGGTTAACGCGAGAGCTATCCGTTTCTCCGGCGCGTCGAAAGTCAGTTCTTATCCCCAGGATTTTTTTGCCCTGCATGAAGAAGTAGCCCACTTCCCAGGCGGTGCCGTCGTCCACCTGGGGGCCGTCCAGCATGGCCACCATGCAGTCGCATTCACTAAGTGCCTGCATATTGGCCTGGAAGATCTGCAGCGGCTTTGCAGAGCATGGGATGATCTCATGGGGCCAGATGATCTCTACATTTTCCAGTCTATCTTCTAAGAAGGACTTGACGCGCTGTCCCCAGGCGATCTCGCCACGGGAGAAGAGCGGGCCGGAGAGGTAGATTTTATGTCCCATAATTGCTCCGTAATCTTGCTGTGCCCTTTTGCCGTTGCCCAGGGTTCCCGGCCTCTAAGCAGCTGCTGCTTGCATCAGCCTGGCTTTAACAAAGTCTCTTTCCAGGCTGGCCAAAAACCAGCCCACCTTGGGGCCCTGCCGGTCGCCGAGAAATGCCAGATAGATGGCCTGGAAGAACTTCTTGGAGTTGAGGCCCTGCTCCTTGGCCACGGCATAGACCAGTTCGTGAATCTCGGCCGCCGTTTTCTCATCCACCTGCTCGGCCAGAACCCCCAGCCCCCGCCGCTCCTCGGGTGTGAGGTTCTTGACCGCGGCCGGAAGCGTCTCTTGCACCTGGAACTTGACATAGGCGGGAGCATACTTGTCCAGCCACGTCTGCACGTTTCTTGCCCGGCCTAAGATCTCCTCGCGCCGGGTGATGACGTCGTAGCCGGATCTTTTCAGGGCCACGAAGAGACCGTCCTCGTCGCCGCGAGCGATCTGCACCGCCGTGACCATGTGGCGGAAGGGAATCTCGAAGGGCCCGCTCTTATTGACATTGGACAGCTCAATGGCTCTTTCATCGCCCTTTCTCTGGTCGTACTCGTCCACCAGGGAGAGCAGCGGCAGTGCCGGGTCAAATTCGATGTGCTTTTCCGGCTTGTTTCGGATGATCAGGTAGCGCAGCACTTCGGGGGGCACCACGTCCAGCATCTCCTGGATAGTGACCACAATTCCTGTGGAGCTGTGCATGGCTCCCACGCCCTTGAGATGGATCCACTCGTAGACCATGGGGAAGGGAGCCGGATAGTTGTAGATCTCCTCGCTGATGCGCTTGCCTGTATCATAGGACCCACCGGCCGTGGCGTGGTCCTTGCCGAAGGGCTCGACAGTAACCTGGAGTATGGGCCAGCGTGCCGGCCAGTCCACTCGCCAGACCAGCTTACCCCCGCCGCGCATGGAGACTGTGCCCCGCGAGCCGCACGAGCACTCGTAGTCCACCGTCTCGCCCTCCAGATCAAAGCCTGTGACGTGGGTGGTGTTGGTTTTGCCGCAGCTTGCACAGATGGCATCAAATGGGCTCCAGCTCGCCGGAACTTCGCGGCCTGAGACCTCCTTGAGGATGCGGGCGATGTCGTCTTTGCGGGAGAGCGCCGTCTTGATGGCCTCCACAAACTTTCCTTCTTTGTAGAGCACATCGGCGCGGTAGACCTCGGGCTTGATACCCAGCCTCTCCATGCTCTTCAAAAATGGATTTAAGAAGTGATCGGCGTAGCTGCCGCAGCATCCTGTAGGGCAGGGAATCTCGGAGAGTGGCTTTCCGACATGCTCCGTGAAGCTCTCCGGCAGGAAGGGATAGAGTCTTCGCAAGCGGTCGTAGGTGTCGGCGATGTAGATGAGTTGCGCCTCTACACCCCTGTCTTGCAGGGCGCGGTAGACGGCCTCTGCCGTCATGACCTCGCGCATATTTCCGATGTGTACCGGACCGGAGGGAGTTATGCCCGTGGCGATGGTGTGAGGGCCGCTCTTTTCGAGCTTTTCGGCGATGACGTCAGCCCAATGAATAGACATAGCCTGGAATCGGGTAGCGAAACGAATATTAATCTTGCCCTGACTTGCGAGGGCTTTTTAAGGGAAAGGTTTGTTAGGATTTTCAAATGAAACCCCTCGAGCGTCCTTCTGCCGATGATTACTTCATGGAGATTGCCACGGTAGTGGCCAAGCGCTCCACCTGCCTGCGCAATCAGGTAGGTGCGCTCTTTGTGAGAAACAAGCGCATTCTCACTACCGGCTACAATGGCGCGCCTTCCGGCCTGGACCACTGTGATGTGGTGGGCTGCGCTCGGGATGGCGTGGCCTCCGGAACGCACCACGAGCTGTGCCGGGCGGTGCACGCGGAGCAGAATGCCATCATTCAGGCGGCACTGCATGGCATCAGCATTGAGGGGGCAACGCTCTATTGCACTCACCAGCCCTGTATTCTCTGCGCCAAGATGATGATCAATGCCCGGGTGGCAAAGGTTGTCTATCAGCAGAGCTATCCAGATCAGACAGCGCTTGATTTTTTGCAGCAGGCAGGAATTGAGGTTGTAAGGGTGAAGGAAAGGGCATAAAGGTCATTTCAAGTCACAGGCAACAAAGAATGCTCGCATCTTGTTGCCGCCTGAGCCTCTTCTTTAGGGGCTCTGCACGCTGTCGGCCTATGCTAGGCGGCGTGGTGAACGTGCCCTGCAGTTTTTGTGGCCTCCCTCCTGCGCACTCTCAGGATTGATGGCTGCATCGGCTTACCGTCACTTTATAGTTGAAGGTAAGTGCGTGTAACTGTAAGATTCAAACCTACGTTCCAGTCATCGCCTAACAGGTCCAAAATCACTTATGCCCATCTAATCTTTCCGATACACTATGGAATAGTTTCTCGACGATTGCCAGCTATTGATTAACCAGAACCGGCTAAACAGAAAAAACGCTGTTTAATCCGGAGCGCAAAACCAGACCTTACGAGGTCAAAATGGTATTTATAAAAATATCTTGGACTACTATGCTGTCCGAGGATGTTATATAACCAACCATGTATAACTTGCAAATTAGCAAGCTATTTATAACGCATCTACAATTAAATCTTGGTGAAAAAATGCTAATTGTAAAGGAATCTCCACAATCGTTTGAGGAAATTGTGACGTATGTCTTGCCGTCTGTAATCGCTATAGCAGTAGGTTCGGATAACAATGGACGCCCGATAATCGAAGGGACTGGATTTGCTGTAGAGCACTCCGGGATATTCGCTACCTGTTGGCATGTGGCATCCAAGTACAAAAAATTGTCTCTATTGGGCGAGGATGAAGTTAGGGAACAGAATATGCAAGACAACTTCTTGCGTATTGCTGTACGATTGAAGAATGGTTCATATAAATGGCGTAAGGTCGAAAAACGCACACTAATGATTGATACGGCTGAAAATCATGACCTATGCGTCTTCCGTCTCATTGACGTTGCAATACCACCTCTTGCTCTTCATCACGACGATAGTTTCAACCTGGGTGCGGAAGTGGGAGTAATCGGATTCCCAATGGGTAACAAACTCCAAGGAGACGTACTCAGACCATATGTAATTAAGACGGTTATCTCGGGTGCATTAGAGTATACAATGCAAGACGATACCAAAACACCTCAAGTAGCATTGGGTACTTTGATCTCTAATGGTTTTAGCGGCGGTCCGGTGTTTTCTACGACTGACGGAAAAGTGATGGGCATGGTTCGATCTCAAAAGTATGAGCGAGATGAGGCTGATCTTAGCGCATTTGTAAAAATGCCAGCTGGTATTTCGCTAGCGATTGTCCCAAGTTTAATAGCAAAAGGAATGCACGATCTTTATAAAATATCAACCGAAAATATACAAGGAGCCCTCTGGCCGGACATATACCCAGAAAAAATAGATTGAATACTACATTAACCATCATTGAGGCCACCGGCGGCCTACTAGTAAAAATTGGGTGATTCCATTTAGCTACCTCAATTCATACCGACCTTAAACGTCATGTGCGGGGGATGAGATTCTAGCTCCAATTTCTCAGTCTTTTATCCTGTTATAGTCAAGAACCTAGGAATTGACACTCATTTGCCAGGTCTGCTAACTCACTGATGCCGGGAATAGGTGTCAATATTTAGGTGCAGGACTATAATATGAGTTCGAGACCGACTCTCTTATTAATGGCTAATGAAATAAATAATTCCTAGATGGATGAAACGACTCGAATAGAGAATACGCCAAATAAACCTATCGAGGCCACAGTCAGGTCTGCAAAACTAGAGTTATCACCTCCGATTGCACCCACCATGAACGCTCTAGATCAATTCCTAGATGCCAATGCAACTCGCCTTTTCAACTTTCTAAAGATTATTATCTTCATGCTTTTGCTTCTCGCCTTACTTTTTATTTTGATTAATATATATTCTAAACATGGTATTGTAATCCTACCTTTTGAGATAAGTAAAAACGAGAGTCTCAGTGGCATCGCAATCGCCGATCAGCTCACCGCCGAGTTGATACGGATCAAGCAGATTCACAATATCAAATATAATGAATTAATTCTACAGAGAAATAGCAGTCTCTTCGGTACTCAGTTTACTACAGAACAATCGCTTGGGAACCAGAAAATGGTTGATCCCAAAACAAAGTTCATGGAATTCAGTATGGCGGATATAGGCACTATTGATGTTGGCTCTAATTCGTTGTCCCTCGGGAATATCATAATTGCTTTCAAGAACATCTGTCCTTACAGTAATCCAGATACCATAATAAGGGGCAGCTTGCAGAGATATGGCTCGACTATCGTTATAGTAGCTCTACTAGAAGGTAATGATGTTCAGAGTTGGACAGTAAGACAGCCCATTGATAATAATAATGAAGAGCAGCTCCATGAAATGATAAGGAATCTGTCATTTATGATCGCCCATGATCTACCACAATCCAAAGTATCGGCAAAAACTTGGAGCGGGCTCAAATACTATACTGAGGCGATAGATGCCTTTCATCAGTATAAACTGTCCGAAAATTTAAACGCTCTTTCTCTAGCAGGCAACTATTCATTAGAGGCAATAAGCTCAGAAAGAGGATACAAAGAACCATTCGATTTGCTATTATATTTGGAAGCCACATATGCTTCGATTGGAAGACAAAGCGATGCGACTGAATACTGCAATAGGACAACTAATCTCTTCCCTAAATCGGCAGATGGCTGGTTTAACAAAGGATTTGTTCTAGGTTATCTGGGTGACGATGAGAACGCTGTCAAGGCATATGATAAGGCCATTGAGATAGATCCCAACTATGCCGCAGCCTCGAACAACAAAGGTACCGCTCTCTATCGCCTAAAGAAATACGATGATGCCATCGAGGCTTATGATAAGGCCATTGAGATAGATCCCAACTATGCCGCAGCCTATGACAACAAAGGCGGTGCTCTCGAGGCGCTCAATCGCACTAGTGAGGCTAATGCTGTTTTCGACGAAGCTAAGACGTTGGGATGGATACGGCCTAATCCCAACAACGGGCAGTATGTGTAACCTGTAATCCATCCCTCTTTTTTGATATCCTTTAAACCTCAGAATATTATTATAAAGATACTTTCAGGCTCAAACCCTCTGATGGTGCGCGATGGATTGTGGACTTACTTTTGCTATCAATGATGCCGATTAATCGCAATTTCCTGATTGTAACCCAGATTTGTCAAGACTATGGGAATGAGTGGTTAGGCCTAAGAGGATTTAGGCTCATTTTGGGAGATTGTACGCGATACTATGAATAACTTGCAGGTTATAGCGCGTATCCTCGAAATTTTATGACATTTTTCGTAATCTGATATAGAATAGAATGCTATATCTCGTGCGCAAAACAAGCGCCGGTGAAAGAGAAAGGCCCTGAAGAGTACCACCCAGGAGCTGCCCTGGTACGCAAGAGCCCTGCAGAAGGCTGCCTGGCACCTGCCCGTGGCTGGCATGGTGGCGCAGAGGCTGGCCTAACCACAAATTACTGGCCTAAGCCTGGTTTAGCCATAGACTGATGCTGGCCCCTTCGATGCGGTTCACACTGGGCCGGATGGTTGCATATTCTTAGATTCAGGAAGCAGCTTTGCAGTCAGATCTGCTAAAATTAAGCATCTAAGTTGTACGCAATCGTCTATAGAGGATTTCGAAAAACCTAATTAATGGCAAAGCTTATATACTATTAATACTATAATATAAATTATGAGAACTCTTATAGACTTTTCTGTCTTGCAGGAATATAATGAAAAAGTTCTACCGCGTGGTGATAAGCTCTCAGCCTTAGCCTCATTAGTTGACTGGTACGTGTTTAGCTCCCGATCAATCGTTCCTAAATTTACCACAAAATGTTCTTAGACCAGGAAAATTAAATAATATGATGGTAATACTTATTCATTA
>Ga0307378_10003938_pt1 | contig 21530 bp, 15 predicted proteins | sample UN1MG_FD_202238 | JGI IMG/M metagenome (GOLD analysis project Ga0307378, IMG submission 202238) | Soil microbial communities from Risofladan, Vaasa, Finland - UN-1 | ecosystem: Environmental > Terrestrial > Soil > Coastal area > Acid sulfate soil | place: Finland: Risofladan, Vaasa | collected...
GCCCCGCGTTGTGCTCCATGATGCACGGGATCCACCAGGCTCCGTCCGGATAGAAGGCCACGACGTTCTTCATGGAGTAGGCCATGACCGGCACCGTGCCAAGATCCTTGAGCGTGCCGACCAGTGTTTTGCCCTCTTCACGAGCCTTCCCGAGTCGATCCTCTTCCGTAAGGAGGAAGTTCCAAAGCCGCAGCGAGGCTGCCGAATTGTCCATCCTCAACCGAAGAAGACGCGTGTCTCCGTCGCCAATATGCCGGCGCAGGCAGCCTCCGTAGTCGGGTTCCTGGAGCCCCGAACTGCTGAGCTCCTCATACCGACGATCCCACTCGTCGAGAGTGATTCGGCTTGGCGAATCCGTCATTGAACCATCTCCAGATCCTACTCGACGAGAGTGATCCGGCTTGACACATCGATCATCAGAACATCTCCAGGAACGCCTCGATTCGTCCGAGGGTGCGGCTCGACTCGCCTTCTTCCCCGGTGGCGACGTCGACGTCCAGCACCGGCACGTCGCTCCACTGGCGCAGGCGATACAGCTCGGCGTGCCAGAGGTCGCAGAACGGGTATCGCCGGAGGATGATGCCGCGCACCGAGTGAGCCGACAGGTGCTCGCCGAGCCACTCGTAAAGGCGCGTGTTGGGGCGGCGAAACACGTCCGGAATGGTGTCAAAGTAAATCCGAACCAGTTCATCGAGCGGGTCGTCTTTCAGGTGGCGGCGGTCAACGAGCGCCGGCAGCGTGCGCTCTCCGCCTTCGCTGGCATCGACGACGATCCGCCCGCCGGCTTGGGCGACCAGGTCCAGAAAAGCATCGTCTTCTGCCGGAAGAGGGCCACCGATCACGCCCAGAGGAATGCCCTCGGCGGTCTGCTCGGCGCCGCCTTCCACGGTACCAGAGGTCAAGTCGCCACGCAAATCGACGAGCATTTCGGCCCATCTTCGGGCAGACGTTTCCGGGCGCAACTTGAGAGCGGCCGTCCGTCGATCATCGTACCGTTCGATCATCGAATCGAGTTGCCGGTCGGTCGGCTTGCGACCGCCGACCTGCACGAGAAATCGGCCCAGCCGTTCAAGCTCTTCGCGGTAGAGCCGGCGCGCCTGGGGGCTCTGCCAGGTCGAAGGAACGTTGAGCAGAAACGCGGGCACGTCGCCTCTCGTGTCCAGATACGCCGACGCGTAACGCATCTGATCGCAAACGGTCGTCAGCACGAGGGCCTCCGGGGTGGTCTTACTCATCGCATTCGCGACCAGTGCCGCGGCACATGGACAAATACCGCGATGGGTCGCGTCGTGGGTGTGGGCCGTTGTCCGATCCAACGTCAACCAGACGGGACGCACTCCGTGCGCGGCGATCCACTCTGGAGGTACGAACGGGCTGAAGTAGCCGACATTATCCATTGGTTGCCCCGGCGCGTATCGTTTCAAAGAGGCCTTCGACGCGGACGGCGATTCGTGCCGAGTCGGACGGCGCGTAGTCGGTTTCGATGTGCAGGTAGGGAATGCCCAACTCCTCTTCCGCATAGCGTCTCACCCGGCGCGATTCCACGTCGTAGGTGAGGCAGGCCTGCCAGATCAACTCGATCACGCAATCGGGACGGTAGGTTTCGGCCAGCCGGCCAAGCGATTCGAGCCGCCGGTCGTTCAAGGTCATCACCGAACAAGGCAAGTGGAAGTACTTGTCGGCGAGCGCGTCGATCGGATCCGCCGCGTCGAGATCGACGTCGTCAAGAATCGGTTTCAAACCGCTGCACGTTTCCATGGCAACCACAAGGCCCCCGCTGTCTTCGATAATCTCGAGGACCCGTTCCGCACCGTGGGCCATAGGCACACCGGTCATCAACACGCGCACGCGAGGATCGGGTGTGCAGCACGGCGCCTTTTCGCTGAGCAAGTCGTAAGCCTTCGAGTATTGCTCAAAATCGGCCGGAAGCCCGGAGATGCTGCTCTTGAGGTCGAGCAACTGGCGCCCGGTGAGCGGCGGGTTGTCGGCCGCCATCAACCGTGCCAATCGACGCCGCAACGAGCGTTCCTGGTTCATCACACCGGTCGCCTTGCGAATGCAATCGTCCGTGATTGTGACTCCCCAGCGCTGCTCCAGGAAAGCGCGAAACTTGCGTAGTTCGGCACGCCAATGGTCCAGAGCATCGGGGTCGTCGACCTTTTGAGGCAGTTCGAGCACGTAGAGCGGTCGGGTCTCGGCGAGCAGCTCGTACATCTTCTTCTTGCCGTCGCAGGTCGTCTCGGCGACGATCAGATCGGCCATCTCGAGGAAGGGGTTGCTGCCCTCGACGTGGTATCCGTACGTCGACTTGATCAGCGGGCAGAGATTGGCCGGCAACTGGGTCTCCGCGGCGGGGATCGTCTCGGCAGATCCACCGCACAGGCAGACGGGTACACCACCGCCGGCAAGAATCAGCTCGCGCGGCGTGTACTCGCAGAGGATCCCCACGATCGGCCGTCCCTCGGCCTTGGCCGCCCGGGCGTATTCCAAACAGTTCGCGATCATCCGGCCAAAATGCTCGCAAGGAGTGCCGGCGGCACCGGTCGGCGACGGCGAAACCGAGCGGCACGGGCTCGGTTTACATGGGCTCTTCTCGGCCGGTTCTGAACTCGAGTTGCCGCCGCAGGATAGGTCGGTCATCGTCGATGTCCCTACGTGGTGAGGTGACTCGCGGAGATCAGTATACCAGGGCGGCAGGGCCGCCGGGCAATACGAGTTCCCGCTCGGCCCGAGTAGTCTGCTCCCGTTGGTCGCCGATCCTTGTAATGAACTTCACGATCCTTGGGAGTGGTGGCCCACCCACTCCGTTATCCCGTCTTTCTGGCAACGAACCGGCCCTGGATGATTTTTCCCTGATGGGCAAGGCTTTGCATGAACTTCATTTCTTCAGCCACGGCGCCAAGCATATCCGCGTCGAACCCCAGGATGCGCAGGGCATCGTAGGTCAACTGACGATCGACCATCTCCAGGTAGAGATCGACGCAGGGTGCAAACTGCTCGGTGTTCCCGTTGACGACGACCTCACACCCATTTTGAGTCAGCAGCTCGGCATAACCGGCAAGGGTCTGGACGTCGGGGAACTTCATGAATTTCAGGAAACGTTCCATTTCCGCGTCGCTCATCCCGGGCGCGCCCTCGACCCAATCGGTAAACGCGATCTTTCCCCCGGGCTTCACAAGCCGCGCCGCTTCCGCGATCAGGGCCGGCTTATTGATCACGTAGCACCAGGCATCCTCTCCCCACACGAAGTCGGCGAAGCCGCTCTCCAAACCCGTCGCGCAGGCGTCGGCCAGAGTGAAATCGACGCGATCGGCAAGGCCCTCCTCCCGGCAGCGGATGCGACCTCTCTCGATAACGGCGTCCGTGGCGTCGACGCCGCGCATTCGGCCCACGTCGCGAAACCGCACGAGGAACCGCATGCCTGCACCGGTACAACAGCACAGATCCACTCCGGTCGTGCCGGATTCGATACCCGCTGCTTCCGCAAGACCCGTCGAAGACCGGAGTCCACCGATGTGAATCTGCTGGCCCATCAGCAGTTCCCAAAGATGCCACTCGGGTCCACGGTAGACCGCCTGGACGTCACTCAACTGGATGTTGTTTTTGGATTGCATGTGTAGGCCCTCAAAGAAGAACTGACGGACGACTCGGTAGCTACTGACTCCGTTGCCTTCCACCGCCGGATGGAGAACGGCATTCATGGTAACTGCAAGGGCCTCTCCGTCAAGTCATCTTAACACATCCTGGAGCCTCGCTACCCCCTTCTACGCCGGTCGGCTGAAATACTTGACCCCATCTCAGGGGAGCGGTAGAATGCCGGAATTGTCCTATTGAGCCTTACATAGCCAATGCACCGAGGGCTTCCACCGGAAGCCCGGCAACGAAGGGTCCGGTCCACGTCGGGTGATCCTTGGCAATGCAAACATCAATAAGCCGGTTTGCACGGAGCTTGCACGGTTTTCGCTCAGGAACCGCTGCACGGACGCAACGGTCAGCACGCGATTGTCTCTATGCCTCGCTTAGCGACGTTCTACTTCAGACCGGTGCGGGTTCGTCGGGCGAAACTTGACTCAAACGCAACAACGTCCGCATACGAAGAGCGTGTCGGACAAAGTCCGCCGTCGGGCGGTGGTGGTTCTGTCGACGTCTGCGCGGACAATGCCCCTTGGATGACGACTCGGCGAGATCCAACGATGTCTGCCTCAAAGCAAAGCCTCCTTCGGAAGATTCCCGCCGTCGAAGTCCTGCTCGGCGAACCGCCGCTGCAGCAACTCATCGAGACGGTTCCTCGCAAGCTTGTGGTCAATGCGGTTCGCGCAGCGGTCGAGCACGCGAGAGATTCCATCCTGCACGGAGGCTCGGAGGACGTGGACGAGGAAGCACTTCGTCGTTCGATTGTGGCTGATGCGATGGACGGCGTGCAGTTCGCATCGCAGCCGCAATACCGCAAGGCGGTCAATGCCACGGGGGTGATTCTTCATACCGGCCTGGGACGCGCCGTTCTGGCTCAGGAGGTGGTCGCCCGGATTGCCACGGAGCTGGCGGGATACTCGCTGCTCCAAATCGACCTGGAAACCGGACGGCGCGGCGCGCGCACGCCTCGCATCGAACGGCTTCTTCACGAACTGACCGGAGCGGAAGCGGCAACCGTCGTCAACAACAACGCGGCGGCGACTTCGATCGTGCTCAACACGGTCGCACGCGGCAGAGAGGTGATCGTCTCGCGCGGGCAGCTTGTCGAAATCGGCGGCTCCTTCCGACTGCCCGAAGTTATGGAAGCCAGCGGTGCAAAGCTCGTCGAAGTGGGAACGACGAACAAGACCCACGCACGAGACTACGAGCAGGCCATTGGCGAAAACACCGCCGCGCTGCTCCGCGTCCACCCGAGCAACTACAAGATCTCCGGGTTCACCTCGGAAGTCCCGCTGGAAACGATGGTCAGGATCGCCCGTGCCCACGATCTCGTGATGATCGACGACGTGGGCGCCGGATCGTTGATCGACGTGACCCGATTCGGTTTCGAGTCGGAACCGACCCTGGCCGAATCGGTTCAAATGGGCTCCGATCTGATCACGTGCAGTGCCGACAAGTTGATCGGTGCCGGGCAGGGCGGGATTATTCTAGGGCGCACAACCCTGATTGACGCGGTCCGCAGGAATCCGCTTGCCAGGATCTTGCGTCCGGGGAAGTTGACCCTGGCGGCCTTGGAGACCACCTTGGCCCTGTTCCTCGACCCCGAGGAGGCGATCCGCCGAGTCCCCACGTTGAGAATGCTGGCGCGACCCTTCGACGAGATCGCCGCTCAGGCACAGCGGATTGCCGCCGTGCTGGCTCAGCGTGGTGTTGCGGTCCAGGTCTCGGTTGTCGACGGCTCCTCCCAAATGGGAAGCGGCTCCTTGCCCACCCAGAATCTGCCGACCCGGCTCGTGGCCCTTTCGCCGGGCACCGACTCGGCCGCGACGATCGCCCGAAAGCTGCGGCAGGGAAAGCCGTCGGTCGTCACTCGCGTCAAGACAGACCAGGTGCTGATCGATCCGCGAACGCTGTTAGACGGCGACGAACCGTTACTGATCGAAGCGGTGATCAACGTGTGCACTTGACACGTTGAAACGTATCCCACGCAGGAACCTGTACCGTCATGGCGGTCGAACAGATCAACGTGACCTTGGGAACGGCCGGGCATATCGACCATGGCAAGACGGCCCTGGTCAAGTTGCTCACCGGCTGCGACACCGATCGACTCAAGGAGGAGAAAGAGCGGGGGATGTCGATCGATCTCGGGTATGCCCCCTGCAAGATCGCCGACCTGGAAGTCGGCATCGTCGACGTCCCCGGCCACGAGAACTTCATCAAGACGATGGTGGCCGGGGCGACGGGGATGGACGCCGTGCTGCTCGTGGTCGCGGCCGACGACGGCGTGATGCCGCAAACACGGGAGCACCTCGATATCCTCACCTTGCTCGGAGTGCAGCGAGGCTTCGTCGCCCTGACCAAGATCGACCGCGTCGACGAAGAGCACCGCGAACTGGTGCTCGAGATGACTCGCGACTTCCTCCGGGGAACCTTCCTCGAAGAGGCTCTCATCTGTCCGATCTCGAGCATTACCGGGGAAGGCTTCGACGGGTTTTACGCGACGCTCTGCAATCTGCTGGAGTCGGTCCGGCCTCGACGGCTCGACGGCGTGTTTCGTTTGCCGGTCGACCGGGCGTTCTCGGCCCGAGGCTTCGGTACGGTCGTGGCCGGCGTTCCCGTGTGCGGATCGGCCAAGGTGGACGACGAAGTCGTGCTCCTGCCGCAGGGCTTGCAGGGAAGAATTCGCCAAATCGAGGTCTACGGGCGCGCGAGCGACCTGGTGAAAGCCGGGCAATGCGCCGCGATCAACATGCGGCACTGGGACGCCGGCCAGATACACCGGGGCGAGGTTCTGACCCTGCCCGGCTATTTTGAGCCGCACGAGTGGTATGCGGCTCGATTGCGGCTGCTCCCCGAGGCAAAACTCGTCTTGAAGAGCGGAACGCATCTGAAACTTCACACGGGCACGGCTGAGGCACTCGTGACCATCTACCTTCTCGAACACGACCCGATGGCCGCCGGGGATGAGGCGTTGGTCCAGTTTCGTGCGCCCGGGGGCCTGGTCGCCGGCCCGGGCGATCCGTTCATCGTTCGCCTGCCTTCCCCGGCAAGGACCATTGGCGGGGGCATGCTTGTCGAAGGAGGCTCGCGCAGATTGAAGCGAAACCGGCCGGGCGCTGTCGAGGCCGTCCGCCGGTGCGCGGCGGCCGTTCGCGACGAGCAGCAGTTCGTTACGTTCTCGTTGCGCACTGCTTCCTCGGGCGCGATCGGCGAAGCGGAACTGTCCGTGCGAACGAAGATCCAACCGGAACCTTTGCGGAAGATACTTTCCGGCCTGGCTCGGCAGGGCACCGCGGTCGAGTTGCAGCCGGGATTGCACATTCACCGCGACACGCTCGCCGACCTCCGCGACCGTGTACTCGAATGCGTCGACCGGTTTCATGAAGAGTCTCCGGAAAGTCCCGGCATGCCAATCGACGATTTGCGGGAGGCCGCCCGGCTCGATCGGACGGTGTCTGGCGCGATTGTCGCGCGGATGCAGGCGGAAGGCCGGCTGAGCGACACCAAGGGACGGCTGGCCCGGCCCGAACACTCGGCCAAGTTCCAGGGCGCCGATGCCGAGCATTCGCAGACAATCGAGAGGTTGTTCCGAGAGCAGTTGTATCATCCACCCGGTATCGAAGAGCTTCGCGAAAAAACGAAAGCCGACGAGGCCACCGTGAGGCGAATTCTGGACGCCTTGCGGCAGCGGCAGAAGCTGGTTCGCGTCGAGGGCGGCCTCCTGTTCCATCGCGACGCGATCGAGCAGGCTCGGGACCTTCTCGTCGAGTATCTCCAGCGCGAAGGCCGCTTGGAAAGCGTGAAATTCAAGTACCTCCTCGACACAACCCGCAAGTTCGCCCTTCCTTTGCTCGACCATTTCGACCATGTGGGGGTCACGCGCCGAGTCGGCAACACACGCCACCTCAAGGAGCCGCGCCGTACGGGCGGTCCGTGACTCGTGCCGAAAGGACAGAGTGATCAACTCCAACGCGGTCTTCTTTCTCATCGCCGCGTTCGTTGGACAAACCGTATCGCCCGGGCTGCGGGAAGGCTCCGAAGTTCCCAGGAACGGAGCCGAGCCTGTGGCGGCTGATGGTCTCCGAGAGTGTTATCGCGGTAGATGGAGGGAAAAAGGCTCCAGTATTGTGCTCTTCACTCTTGCCTCGCCGTGACATACGGCGGTCGGTCATCGCTATAGTCGGCAATGTCAATCAGGGCACGCAGGTGGACGCAAGTCGTTCATGCACAGTCAGTTACGACTAAATGGCGAATCCGTGGTTCACTCATTCGAAGAACCGGTTGACACCCGGAGAAGGTGGCAGTATATTAACACCTAGCAATAAATTGCCATACTGCATCGCATTGCGGCAAGCTTAAATGCCTATCAGTTGGCTCGACATCCAAACAGAAAGGCGGTGCTTATGCGAAAATGGTTTCGCTGTCTTGGGGGTGTAGTCGCTGTGGTCGGTCTGCTGGGGCTCGCCACCAACGCCAACGGGGAAAGCTGTTCGCTCGAGTTGAAGAAGGTGGACACGAATTCCTCGAGCCGCGCGGACTACATCTTTCGAGCAACCTACCCCCAGCACTTCTCCGTGCCCATCACCGAAGGAATCCGGTTCGGCAGACAAAATGACCTGCCCAAGTTCGCCGATGTCATTAAGAAAGAGCCGGAAAAGTACCAGGCCAAGCATCCGGTCCGCGGCGTCATCAAACTGGGCTCGCAGAGCTTCGGCTATGTTCTCGATTCCTCCGCGAAGGGGACCGGCGACGAAAAAGAGAAAGAGGCCGAGGCCGAGGCCGAGGAGTCGGGCGGCTTGCTGTCGAGCCTGAGCAGAATGTTGACCGGCGAGAAGGCGGAATCAAAGAGACCCAAGTCGTTCCAGGTCGTGCCTTACGACCGGCTCTATTTCGACCGAGACCACGACGGCGACCTCACGGAGGAGAAGGTCATCGAGGCCCGGTCGACGAGTAGCTACGGCGACCGCAATTACTTTGCGACCTCCTTTCCCCGGATCGACGTGGCGATCGAGATCGACTCGACGAAGTTGGAGTACGCCTTCACACTGAGGGTCACCGCGCACGGATCGGGCGCTTACGGCTACCTCAGCGGTTCGGTGAATTCGGCCGTCTATCGGGAAGGCGAGATCACGCTCGCGGGCAAGAAGCACCGCGTCGTCCTCATCGACTTCAACAGCAACGGCCGCTTCGACGACGAGCCGGCGATCAACACCTCGATCCGGATGCCCGACGGCAAGGTCTATGCAACCCCGGCAGACCGGCTCTACGTCGATCCCGACCTGAACGCTGCGTCGCGCGACGCCTACGACGTCACGACCGGCGACGATGCCTATGCCGTGAGCAAGTTGATCCACCTCGATGAGCGGTTCTACGAGTTGACCGTATCACCCGCCGGCGACAAGCTGACTCTCGAAGCGTCCGACGTCGCGGTGGGCTACGTCTCGAACCCGAACCGGAGTTTTCGCGCCGTCGTCTACGGCGACCAAGGCTTCCTGAAAATCCGCAGCGATGAGTCGGGCAAGGCTCCCCTGCCGATCGGCTCCTGGAAACTCCAGGCCTACCGCCTCGACCGGACGGGCATGGAGGAGCCGAAGAAAACCGATTCGGAATCGGAGCCCTCCGTACTCGGCCTCCTCACCGAAGCCCTTGGCCCGACGATGGCGGCCCGGGCGCCTCGCAGCACGATCGTTTCGGCCACGGCAACGGTGAAATACGAGGCGGTCGAAGTGAAGGAGGGCCAGACGGCCGAATTGCCTTTCGGTCCACCCTATCGCCCGGCAGTCGACGTCCAGTATCCGCAGGGCGCGAACCAGGTGTCGCTGGGCATGTCGCTGATCGGCTCGGCCGACGAAGTCTGCACCGACATGCGAATCAACGGCAACCGGCCCGGCAAACCCAAGTTCACGATCGCGACCGCCGACGGCAAGACGGTGGCCGACGGTGAATTCGAGTATGGATGAGGCTTCACCTGCCGGTACTCGTGGCGAGTACCCTCCGACCCGGCCGATGAATACTTCGTCCAGGTTCGCATGAACGGCGGCCCTTTCGAAATCGATAGCGACCATAAGAGCATCTTGCGGAAGAGTGATCTGAAGGGTGCCGGCAACGTGATCTTCGAGATGGCCGACTAATCCACACCAACCGACGCCGGGAAGTCGACACAGTTCGACTTCCCGGCGTTTTTCATGGGAGCTTCATCATGCGATCAGGTTTCTTGCTATTCAACATTTCGTTGGCGGTCGCTTCGGCCGCGCTGATCCTCGTCCCCGGCTCTTCCCGTGCCGAAACGCCCGGCGACCTGCCCCTTCGCGACGAGTTCGACTCGAAACTCACACTCGACTGGGAAACGATCCGCCCCGACCCGACCCACATGTCCCTCGAAACACACCCGGGCAAGCTGACGATCACCACCCAATACGGCTCGTTCCACGGTTCGCAGACCTCGGCCAAGAACCTCCTTCTCATCGACGTCCCCCAAGGCATGGACGACTTCGTAATCACTACGTGTATCGAGGACTTCCTGCCGGAAACAGACTGGCAACAGGCAGGCCTGCTCGTCTACGATGGTGACGACGACCACCTGAAATGGGTCCGCGACCACCACGGCCTCGGTTTCCCCGTCCTCAACGCCGTCACGGAACTCAAACAGGAACGGTACGCGTCCGTCTGCCCAGCCGAAGTCAGCAAGGAACGGTTCTGGCTTCGCGTGACCAAACGGGGCGACCAATATCAGTGCGCCGCAAGCGTCGACGGGAAGAACTTCATCACCTACTGCGTCCTTCCATGGCCCAACCGTTCTCCGAAGCGGGTGGGCCTGGTCGCCAAGAACGGCCCCCGCGAAGGCGACAAGGAGGCCCAGTTCGACTTCTTCGAACTCCGCAACCTGACCGATGCGGAACGCAAGGATCCGGTCTACGAGATGCGTCGTGCCCTGCTCGGCAAGTGGAAGGCCGTCGACAGGCAGTTCAACGGCAAGGCCCTCACCAAGGGCCCGGCCACGCTCCTGATCGCGAAGCCCGGTACCCTGATCCTGCAAGAGAAAAGCTCCCTTGTGGTGAGCTACACGGTCGACCCGACCACGACCCCAAACGGCATCACCCTGATTCCGCGGCAACATGGCGTCGGCCAATTACTCAACGGTGTCTTCTCCCTTGATGGCGACACGCTGACGCTTTGTTTGAATCCCAAGCTGAACGGGCAGGCCCCCGACTCGCTGGAATCCGTCGAAGGCGATGGCCACATGTTCCTGAGGCTGGAACGGTATGAGGACGGACAATAGCCCGGGCGGTCCTTCCCAAAAACTCCATCCGGCAATTGTACCCGCCGACCGGACACACGTCGAATTGGGTGACGACCGAGAAAATGGCCACGAAGAAGCCCGGAATCCCTCGCGAATCAGGCTGTTTCACCGTGGCACGCAGACCGGTAGCGGCGAACCACCCAGGCAAACCGGTCTTTCCGATCACGCAGCGCGCGAGTATCGGTGATGCAATCCGCCGACTTGGCCGGTGGAGATGACCTCACCCTGCGACGGCGGTTCCACCTCACGCGGTGTCGGCGAGTTGCGATCCAGCGATAGATGTGGCCTGGAAGTGTGATAGTAGTCGAAGTAGTCCGTAAGGATGCGGTCCAGACGCGTTTCGTTCAGCACGATCACGTGGTCGAGGCACTCCCGACGTATCGAGCCGATGACGCGGTCGCGGGGACGCAGCTTCGGCCGTTTGACCGACTGCTTGAACACCGCCACCTGCCGTCGCAATGCGAGGTTCTCCACGGCGGCAGCAGCGCGGCCCATGGTGAATGCCCTGAGGAAGAGAAAGATGGATTGGACGATGCCCATGGTCTGTCGCTCCCGCCGTTGCGAAATGGGCAATCCTACGGGGATGCGTCAGGATGAGCAAACGATTGGCAGGGTAGTCTTTTCACGCCCGCCGCAGAATTCCCAGCTTCGCGTCTTCCCTGGACGGAAGAATGCGTTATCCTGATGCAGGGCGCCGGTTTTCCCCAATGCCGTAAGTCCTTATAGGGCAAGGCGGACGGAGTTTTTAGCAGGGACACCTGGATTGACGGCCATGCGAAAGACTACGCCCTGGTGCAAGGCTCGCCGGATCAATAGGTTATCGAAAACTCAGGAGGTTCCGATGCAGACCAATCGTCAGGCAAGACGTGATCAGGGGACAAGCCGCCGTGAATTCTTGAGCCGCGCCGCGCTGGCCGCCGCAACCGTGACGATCGTGCCGCGGCACGCATTGGGCGGCGACGGCCAGCCGTCGGCTAACGAGAAGCTGAACATCGCCGGCATCGGCGTGGGAGGCATGGGGCAGAATAATCTGGCCAAGTGCGCTGCGGAGAACATTGTCGCCCTGTGCGACGTCGATTCGGCCTTGGCGGCGAAGACGTTCTCACAGTATCCGCGAGCCAAGACGTACAAGGATTTTCGCGTCATGCTGGATCGGCAGAAGGACGTCGACGCGGTCATCGTGGCGACCCCCGATCACACGCACGCCGTGATTGCCGTGGCAGCCATCCAGCAGGGCAAACACGTCTACGTTCAGAAACCGCTGGCGCACGGCGTCCATGAAGCCCGCGTTCTGACCGAAGCGGCTCGCAAGCACAAGGTGGCGACTCAATTGGGCAACCAGGGGCATTCCGGCGACGGCGCCCGGTTGATCTGCGAATGGATTGGGGACGGCGCGATCGGTCCGGTGCGCGAAGTGCATGCCTGGACGAACCGGCCCGTGTGGCCGCAGGGAATCGAAGTGGACCGGCCGCCGGAAACACCGCCGGTCCCGGCATCGCTCGATTGGGACCTGTGGCTCGGACCGGCCCGGGTGCGGCCCTATCATCCCACGTACCACCCGGGACTTTGGCGGGCGTGGTGGGATTTCGGCACCGGATCGTTGGGCGATCTGGGCTGCCATATCCTCGACGCCCCCTTCTGGGCGCTGAAGCTGAAATACCCGCTCAGTGTCGAGGGCTGCATTTCGACGTACTGGCATGCCCTGTGGCAAGAGACCAAGGCCAGGAACGAAACCTATCCCCGCTCGACCATCGTGCGTTTCCAGTTTCCCGAACGTGACGACATGCCGGCAGTTAAGCTGACCTGGTGGGATGGCGGCATGATGCCGCCTCGCCCGGACGATTTGGAGGAAGGCCGCCGGATGGGAGACAGCGATGGCGGTGTCCTGTTTATTGGAGACAAAGGCAAACTGATGTGCGGCTGCTACGGTCGCAGCCCCCGGTTGATCCCGGAAACCAGGATGCAAGCCTTCACACCGCCGCCCCAGACGTTGGATCGTATCCCGGGTGGCCAGGACGGACACGAGCAGGATTGGATCCGCGCGTGCAAGGGAGGCCCGCCGGCCAGCTCGAACTTCGACTTCTCCGGCCCCTTGTCCGAGATGGTGCTGATGGGCAACCTGGCCGTGCGGTATCCTAATCGGAAACTGCTTTGGAACGGCGAAAAGATGGAAGTCACCAACGATGCAGAAGCCAACACCTACGTTCGGCGGCAGTATCGCCAAGGCTGGACGCTGTAGTCATTGGGCGCTGTCGGTGAAGAAAGTTGCCGAATCCGAGTACTCCCACGGCGTCCGGCAGGAGCATCGCGCGACTCGATACTCTCAAACAGGATCGGACCAATTCCATGACCAGCCGAACCGCCCGCGATCGCAGCCGCATTCACTCGCGGATCGTTTTGTCCCTCGGCCTCCTGTCGCTGCTGTTTGTCGCATCGGCGGTGTCTGCCGCCCAGACGCTTGACCTGTCGGTGCCGCTGCCGCCGGGCGAGACGCTGCTGGCTGACGTCGGCACGTATCGCGTGTTTTGGCAGTCGTACGGCCAGGAGCCCGTCGCCATGCCGGTCTCGTGGTCCGGGCACTTCGAGCCGCGAGCGGGAATCTCGTATCAGGACTGGGGCCGCGTCCTGGGCCGGCGGGCCCTGCTGTTGCACTCACCGTGGCACGTGCCGCCGGGCAAGACGTGGGCGGACTATGAGCTCGCGCTGCCGCCGGTGACGCCGATCCGCCTGAAGTTCGGCATCGCGATGGGACCGGACGTGGCGCGGCCCGACCGCAGCGACGGCGTAACCTTTTCGTGTTCCTTGACGGTCGACGGCCGCGAGCAGGAGTTGTTGCGCCGGCACCACGCCGAGGCCCGCTGGCTGGACTTCGATTTCGACCTGGCGCCGTACGCGGGCAAGACGGTCCTCGTCCGACTGCGGGTCGAACCGGGGCCGGAGAACAATTCCGCGTTCGATTACTCGTTCTTCGGCGACGCTCGAATCACGGTCGGCGAGGGGACGCCGCAGCGATCGGAAACCCTGCGGCGGCTGACAACGACCCGAGCTTATCAGGCCACCGCCCAGGCCGACTTGACCAAGCTGGCCAACCGCGCGGATCAAGGCGTACTACCCGGCAATCTCCTGCCGTACAAGAACGCCCTGGAGCAGTCGGGCACGGGATGGCGGTTCACCTACGACGGGGACGATTGCCGCGTGGTCTACGATTGGACGCCTGCAACCGGCACGCTGGATGACTTCCGCGCCCGGGTCGATGACGGTCGGCCGGTGGCGCCGGCACTGGGCGGCGGCGCGACGGCCGCGGTCAAGCACGCCGACAAGACCGAAGAAGTCCCGCTGCGGGGCGGCCGGGCCGTCGAGGTCAAACGCGGCCAGGAACAACTGCACGTGCTCTGGGAGTACGATGTGCGAGGCCAGGCCGTGCGCGTGGCCTGGACCTACCGGATTCTCGGCAAGGCCCTGGCGGTCTCCGTACGCTGCGACGAACCGCTGGTGAGCCGATTCTCACTGGGCGACGTCGGCCTGGCGCCGTTGCGCAGGACGTTTCCCGTGCCCTACCTGCCGGGCCACGTCGTGTATCTGCCGGCGCAGAACCTGTTCGTCGGCCGCTATCTGGATTGGACCGCGTCCCACTCCTCACGCTGCCCGCAGGGTGTGGCCGATTACGACCCGAAGACCGACGGCACGCGCAATCCATTGGTCGAGGCCGGCTACGTCGCCGTTTCGCCGGACCTGGGCGAGGTGTTGCCGAACGTCCCGCACCCGCCTTCGCCCTATCGGGCTCTCTTGGGCCCGCGCATCATGCTGGACGTCTGGGGCCATCATCGGGGCACGTATCAGGGCGACGCGGAAAACCTGTTGGCGCTGAAAGACCATGGCGTCGACCACCTGGCGATCATCTCGCACGTCTGGCAGCGGTACGGCTACGACGTGAAGCTGCCCGATCATCTGCCGGCCAACCCGGCGTATGGCGGCGACGAGGGCATGATCGCCTTCGGCAAGGCCGCCGACCAGTGCGGTTACATCTGGTCCCTGCACGAAAACTACATCGACCTGTACCCGGATGCCCCCTCGTACGATCCTGCGGCCCGCGTGCTCACAGCAGACGGAACGCCGTCGCCGGCCTGGTACAACGCGGGCACCCAGGTGCAAAGCTTCGGCCTGAAATGCAGCCGGGCGCTCGGCTACGCCGAACAGAACGCGCCCGAGATCCACCGGCGGTTCAACACCACGGCGGCGTACTTGGACGTGCACACCTGCGTGCCGCCGTGGCACCAGTTGGACCACGAGGCCGACCAGCCGCTGGCCGCCATGGCCCTGGCCAAGGTGCAGTCCGACACCGAGCTGTTCCAGTTCATGCGGGACACGCACGGCGGACCGCTGTTCGGTGAGGGGTCCGGTCACTTCTATTGGGCCGGCCGGTGCGACGGCGTGGAAGCCCAGGTCCGCGGCGGCGAGGACCACGCGCCGCTGGTCGACTTCGACCTGCTGAAGATCCATCCGCAGATGGTGAACCACGGCATGGGCTACTACGAACGCTGGTTCCGCCGCGGCTACGATCATCGCTGGGGCGACGACACGGGCAGCATGGAGCAGATCGACAAGTACCGAGCCCAAGAGCTGGCCTACGGCCACGCCGGCTTCGTCGGTGCGGCCCAGGTGGACAACCTCCCGTGGGTCGTACGCGAGCATCACCTGGTGCACCCCGTCCAGCGACTGTACGGCACAGCCCGGCCTGCGGAAGTCCGCTACGAAGTCGACGGCCAATTCGTGACGGCCAGCGCCGCGCTGGTCGCCGGCGACACCTCGCGGCAGCGTATCCGTTACGAAAGCGGGCTGCGACTGTGGGTGAACTGGCGCGCCGAGCCGTGGCAAGTCGAAGGCCGCGTGCTGCCGCAATGGGGCTTCCTCGCCCTGGGGCCGGAGACCGAGGTCAGCACCACCCTGCGCGAGGGCAAGTGGGCCGACTACGCCGACTGCCCGGAGTACGTCTTCGCAGACGCCCGCACCTACTTCCCCATGCCTTACCGCCAATCACGGAAAGACATCGAACCGCGGCTGCGCGAGTTCAAGCACCTCGGCGGGAACCGAGCCCAGGTGACGTACGAGTGGCTGGTAAACGACACTTTGGATCAGGACTATCACTGCTTCGTGCATGGAGTTCACACGGACGGTGCCAACCCTGAAGGCATCGACTTCCAGCAGGATCACGCCTTGCCCAAGCCGACCGATCAATGGCGCAAGGGGGACGTTATCGTGGACGGGCCGTACGACCTGTCGGTTCCCGACAAGCATGACGTCTACGACCTGGTCATGGGGCTGTACCGCGGCGAACGCGTGAGGCTGAAGGGGGTCCCAAGTGGCGGCGACCGCATCCTCGTCGCGCGGTTGAAGCTCGAGCGGCAGGACGGCAAGATCACCAACATCACCGCGGAGAAGATCACGACGGACAATCAGCCGAAGACCGATGCGGAAGTCGATTTCACCGCTCACCTGAACGCGGCCGGCACCTGGATCGATTTCGGCAAAGTCGCCACGGACGGTTCCGCGAAGATCCAGCGAGAACGGGAGCGGCTGATCGTCTTTCCGTATCCTCGCGACAAGCGCTTTCGTGTGAGTCTCGACTTGCAGGCCCTGGCTCCCTCGGCGGATCCCCAGCACCTCCAAATCCTGGCGCTGGCGGCGGGCACCCAGCAGCCACTCGGCGCGGCCGATTTCGCCTGGGAGAACGGCCGCTTGGTGTTGACCGTCGGAACGCCCGGCGCCGGCCGCTACGTGGTGAGCTGGAAACCGAACACGGCAGCCGAGTGATTTTCTTCTCCCAGCCAAGCGTTTTCCATGGCGGCCGTACAGGCCGTCTCGGAGTATTGCCGGTCGTGTCTTGCTGGAAGACGGGTCAGGGATCGATTCTGGTGGCGAGTTGGGATCCTGTGGGCAGGCGGGGAATGTCGGATGCCTTCAGCCGCAAGTGCAGCACGCGCTCCCAGCGGTGCGGGAGGAACAAGTGCAGATTTTCGCCGTCGACGATCAGGTCGGCGTACGAGCATTGATGATCGTACCAGGCGATGCTCTTCTTGGGAGCCAGCGCGTTGGCCAGAACAAAGCGAGGTTCGCTCCACGTGCGGCCTTCGTCGATCGAAGTGGAAACCCACAGTTCCGAGCGGTCTTTCTGTCCTTCCATATTCGCCGTCAGCCCGACGTACTGGCTCTTCGCGTGGCGATTGTGATGAAACGCGACGAGTGTCTTGCCATCCGCCAGCAGGAACAGCATCGGCGGGGCGTCGGGATGCACGAGCGGCGTGGGAGCGGGGTCCGTCCACGTCTTCCCGTCGTCGTCGCTGCGAGCCGACCACAAATGCCCCTCGGGCGTTCGGAACATCGCCAGCACATTTCCGCCGCCGAGGCTGATGGGGCGGCCTTCGTCCATGCGGCCAAGATCCTTCACGCACCAGCCGTCAGGGCGAGGCCGCGGCAGCACGGTCCAGGTCTTGCCCTGGTTTTCCGAGCGCAGAATGTATTGGCGGGTCTGGAGCGGCTTCTTCGACCAATCGCCTTCGTGCGAGCCGATGAGCCAAGCGCCGGACGCGGTTTCTGTCATGCGCATGACCGACATGCCCAGGAAGCCCGGGTCATTGACCGGTTCCATCAACTTCACGTCGGACCACGTGTGCCCATCGTCGTCCGACCACCGAAAGCCGATGGGCGCGTTTTCGTGCAGTCCCTTCTCGGGCGACCACTTGCCGGGAATCGGTTGCGTGCCGAAGGCGTAGATGCGTTTCGACCCGCGCGGGATGAGCGGCACGAAGCCGTGCTGGCTGTAGTCGACGTCGAATGCCACTTCGGGCCCCGTCCAGGTCTCACCCTTGTCGGACGAGCGGCAGGCGATCATGTCGTTGACTTTCTCTCCCTTGCTGCTGCCGTAGTGCTTGCCCTCCGGGAACATGAGTAGGAAATCGCCGCCGGGCGTGGTCACCGCCCGCGTCTCGTACACGTCCTTACCCGGTGCAGCGCGATGGACGATCCGGCCGCGCACAGCCTCGGCTGTAATCAGACCGAGTTCCTCGTGGAGCTTCAACCCGCGCGGCGGCGCGGCGGGGGAGATGCTCTGGCCCCCGACCGTGATTTCCTTCGCGATCCGGTCCTGGGCGGCTCGCTTCTGAAGCTCGGCCTTGGTAGGGAAGCCGGCCAGATCGGATTCGCGAAACGTCAAGTGCAGAAGCTGCGAGCCCAGTTGACCGAGAAACAAGTGCAAGTCTGGGCCGTCCGCAAACAGATCCACGTACGAGCAACTGTGGTACGGCGCCAGCCCGCCTTCGAGAATTCCGGCGAAGACGAAGCGCGGCTCGCTCCAGGTGTGCCCGCCGTCGTTCGAAAGTGCGGCCCAGATCTCGTTGCGGTCGGAAATTTTGAAATGCGGCGAGCGCGGGTCGTGCCGGTTGTGAATCAACGCGATCAGCGTGAGCCCGTCGGCCAAGTGAAAGACCATCGGCGGCGCGTCCGGATGGACCAGTGGCGTGGGCTGCGGCTCGCTCCAAGTGCGGCCGTCGTCGGTGCTGCGCGTCTCCCAAATGTGTCCTTCAGCCGTGCGAACGAACATCGCGGCACTGCCGTCCGCCAACGCCAGCACGGTGCCCTCATCCATCCGGTCGAACGGTTTCACGAACCAGCCGTTGGGACGAGCTCCGGGCGCGAGGGTCCAGGTCTGGCCCCGGTCCGCGCTGCGCAGGACGTATTGCCGCGTGGTGACCGGCTGTTTCGGGTCGCGAGGGACGCTCCAGATTCCGTCATGGCTGCCAATCAACCACGTCCCCGCCTTGGTCTCGCACATCCGCACGCACGACATGCCTCGGAACTCAGGGTCGTTGACCGGCTTGATGAGTTCGACCGGGGACCACGTGTGGCCCTCGTCGTCGGAATAGCGGAACCCGATGGGCGCGTTCTCGTGCAAGCCTTGCTTGCGGTCGCCGACCAGGCCGGGAATCGCCTGGGTGCCGAAAGCGTAGATGCGGTTCGAGCCTCGCGGAACGAGCGGCACAAAACCGTGGTGTGATTGCGAGGCATCGAAGGCCACGGTCGCGTCGGACCACGTGCGCCCCTTGTCGGCCGAGCGCAAAGCCAGCATCTCCTTGCCCTGATACCACGGGCCTTTTCCGAAGGGGAACAGCACCAGGTAATCGCCTTGGGACGTGATCGTCGCGCGCGGCACCCAGACAATCTCACCGCTCTTGTGAATCACTTGGCCTCGCACAGCAGGCGTCGTCAGCACACCCGGATCCGACCGCACAACGAGCCCGTCCGGCGGCGAGCTCAGATCGATCTTCACGCCGCTGACGTCGACGCTTTCGGTCTGCCGCAGCTTGAGCCGCACGTTCAGGAGGGCATCGCGATCCTCAACGAGTTTTCCGGTTGCCGCGAATTCGTAGATCCGCATCGTGCCCCGCCACGGCCGCAGGCCCACCAAGCCGACCGCCCCACTCTTGAACGGGACCGACAGAATCTCCTTGCCAGCCAACCGGAACGTGAGACGCGTCCCACGCCGGGTCACTGCCGCGTCCACCGGCGGCCGCGGCTGGATATGGTCGGCGCTTGGCCCAAGCAGGCGAGTTGGCCCAAGATCCGGCCCCTCGATGAACAAGGTTTCCCCGCGCCCGTCGAACCCGAAATGATTGCCGCCAAAGACGAGCGAGGCCGCAGTGCCGTTCAGCTCTGCCAGACTGAATCGAGCCGTAATCGTGAAGTCGCCTTCGCCGACGAGCCGGCTGCCATACAGGTAGTTGCCCGTGCCGGAACCCTCCAGCCAGCCTTCGCCGGCCTCCCAAGGTGAACCGTCCTGGACGACGCTTTTTGCCTTTCCGTCTTCCACGAAATGCGATTCAGAGAGACTTCCTTGCTGCCGAACGGCCGCCGCGAGTTCGTCTGCAGCCACGGATGACGCCAGTCTGGCTGGGACGCCGATCAGCACGAGCATGGCCACTGTTGTCGCCCGGATCATGGTTCTTCTCCCTGTGTGAAAAGTGGATTGCGCACGGGTTGTTTGACTCGCGCATCGCCGGAGCCAGGCCGTTCTCGATACTCCTCCGACTTTCCCGGCCATCCGCCGTCTTGGTTCCCTTCACGCCTGTTGCATGCGCCGCCTTCGGATCGGACAATGACGTGAGTCTCGAGGGAGGACATCGTACCATGATTCCGGGTCGAAAACCGCTGCTTTGCGTTGCTGCCATGGTTACCGCGGCCCTTGGAGCCAGCGCGGGCACACCGCGCTGCATGGCGGATGAGAACGAGCCGGACACCGTGCAGGCGACGGTCCCCCTGCTGGCCTACACCCGAGGCCGGGCGGCCAACAGCCCCAACTCCCGCATCCGACTGAAAGCGGAGTTGGACTGAGCCCTTCAACAGAGCGTTCGGTTGCGCGAACAACTCCGCATCCATAAGCTTCGCATGGCCCAACTCCCGCCTCATCGTAGACCATACTACCGGCCCACCGAGCGAATGAGCATCCTCCAGCTCAAAGCCGCCTGCGGCTGGTCCCTGGCGCGGACGGCCCAAGAGTTCCCGGTCACTCAGACTGTAAGCCATCAGCGGTCGGCAATCAGCTTTCAGCCTGGATTGCCCGGGAACCGAGCGGCGCCAAGGGGCTGATTGCTGAAAGCTGACGGCTGATTGCCGTTCGCGTGGTTCCATGCGGTTTTCGGCGTCATCCGCAGACTGGCTTACCGTTTGAGCTGGTCACGGCCGACGCGATCCGCACCTGGCTGAACCGCGTCGACGAGGAAGGCCCCAACGCCCTGATCCAGCTCCGCGAGCCGGTCAACAAGTTCCCACAGTTCGTACGTTACGTCGTCCAGCAGCTCAAAGCACTTTGCCCCATGCATTTTGCCCCATGCTGGGAAAAGTGAAGATCGCCCGGATCCTGGCCGGGGCCGGACTCCTCGGCGCAACCACCGTCGGGCGCATGCTCAAGGAGAAGCCAATCCCCAGGCCGAAGGACGACCAGGACCAGAAGACGGATGGGAAGAAGCGTGTCGTCACTTCCAAGTATCCCAACCACCTTTGGCAGATCGATTTGACGACGGTGCCCATCGCGCCCGGGTTCTGGACGACGTGACAGCCCTTCTCTTTGCCGCAGTGCTGGCCGTTTGGCTGGTGGATCGGCGCGATCATGGACCATCACTCGCGGCGGATCATGGGCATCGCGCTTTTCGAGCGAGAGCCGACCTCCGAGGCGGTGCGTGCCTTCCTCGGCCGCGTGATCTACACGGCAGGAGCAAAGCCCAGGCATCCGGTTTGTGACCAGGGCCCCCAGTTCTCCTGCAAAGAATTCAAACCGTGGTGCCGGCGGAAGGGCATCCACCCGCGGTTCGGCGCGATCGGTGAGCACGGCAGCATCGCCGTAATCGAGCGATTGATCTTGACGCTCCAGCAGAGCATCGCATGGCTGACGCGGGTGCCGCTCCGGCGACGAGCGTTTCTCGGCGAGCTTCGATACCTTGCGGCGTGGTACAACGGCCATCGCCCCCATGACGCTCGGCGGCAGAACGCCCGATGAAGTCTACCATCGCCTCTGTCCGATGAACCGTCAACCGCGGCTCGAACCACG
>Ga0307378_10003939_pt1 | contig 21529 bp, 21 predicted proteins | sample UN1MG_FD_202238 | JGI IMG/M metagenome (GOLD analysis project Ga0307378, IMG submission 202238) | Soil microbial communities from Risofladan, Vaasa, Finland - UN-1 | ecosystem: Environmental > Terrestrial > Soil > Coastal area > Acid sulfate soil | place: Finland: Risofladan, Vaasa | collected...
GACGCCGCATCCCTGACCCATGTTTGCGCTGACGTAGGGGCGGGGCTCCGTCCCCGCCCGCGGGCCGACCTGAAGGTCGGCCCCTACGAGGGCAGCGCACGGTTCACGCCTTGCCCGCAGTGGCGTGAGATTGACCGATAATAAAAAGGCCCCCGGGGGCCTTTTCCACGACCGGCTCACCGCCTACTCGCCGTTGCCCACGTAGGTGGGATACTCCAGCGCCTCGTCCTCGCCGCGCAGGACCCGCAGCACCCCCTGCGCCAGCGCCCCCATCTCGTCCTGCCCCGGGTAAACCTTCACCGGCGCGATCCAGCTCACCCAGTCCGTTATCCGCTCCACGACCAGCTTGCCGCAGGCCATGCCGCCGGTGAGGGCGATGCAGTCCACCTTCCCCTTGAGGGCGATGGATACGGCGCCGATGTAGTACGAGACCTGGTAAAGCAAGCCGGTGAGGTAGTACAGGGCCTCCTTATCGCCCTTTTCGGCGCGCTCCTCCACGTCGCGGGCGGAGTTGGTGCCCAGATATGCCACCAGGCCGCCCCCGCCCACGCACCGCTTTGTAAGCTTATCCAGGGGGGTGCCCTTCCCGGCCTCCTCGTAAACCCAGTCCATGAGGGGGAAGGTGGGGAGGGTGCCCGCGCGCTCCGGCGTGTACGGCCCCTCGTAGAGGCCGTTGTGGGCCTCGATGGCCCGCCCCTTCTCCAGGGCGACGATGGAGATGCCGCCCCCCAGGTGGGCCACGATGATGTTCGTGTCGGCCAGGGACTTGCCCATGTCCCTGGCGGCGCGGCGCGCCGTGGCCTTCACGTTCAGCGCGTGAAACAGGCTCCGGCGGGGCAGCTCGGGGAGACCGGAGAGCTTGGCCACCGGTGGTAACTCGTCCACCGACGGCGGGTCCACGATGTAGCTCGGGATGCCCAGGTCCCAGGCGATGCCGTAGGCCAGGGCGCAGCCGAGGTTGCTGGCGTGCTCCCCCGAGAAGCCCACGCGGCCGTCGTCTATCATCCGCTGGTTGACCGCGTAGGTCCCGGAGATCACGGGCTGGAACAGCCCGCCGCGCCCCACCACCGCGGATAGTTTCCCCAGATCGAAGCCCACCTCCTCCAGGAACGCCAGGATTATCCGCTTGCGGAAGGCGTACTGGTCCCAGATTTTCGCGAAACCCTCCAGGTCGAGCTTGACGTGCTGGAGGTTCCGTTCGTGAATCGGCTCCTCGTCGGCGTATACGGACACCTTGGTCGAGGTGGAGCCGGGGTTTATCACCAGGATGTGAAACTGGGCCATGACGCCTCCGGCGGGGGATGCATTAACACCCGGATGATACCACAGGGGATATTGCCAAACCAACAGCGGGAATTCAGCCGACTTGACCCCCGCGCTCACGCGGGGTAATATCCTCGCGCTTTAGAAACCTACACCGCCGGAAGGGAGAGCCATGCCCATCTTCGCCCCCGGGGGGGAGAAAGAGGTCACCCGGGCCATCGTGCGCGAGTGGTCGCGGATGGTCGAGGAGTACGCCGAGAGCGACGTGATAATCGTGGGGGGCGGTCCGGCCGGGCTCATCTGCGCCCACGACCTGGCCCGCTCCGGCGTCAAGACCCTGGTCATCGAGCGCAACCCCCACCTGGGCGGGGGATTCTGGACCGGCGGTTACTTCATGGCGCCGTTGACCTACCGCGCCCCGGCCCAGAAGATTCTGGACGAATTCAACGTCCCCTACACCGAGGCCGGACCTGGGCTCTACACCTCGCCGGCGCCGTTGAACTGCGCGAAGTTCGTCGTCGCGGCCTACGAGGCGGGCGCCGCGGTCCTCAACTGCACCTCGGTCTACGACGTCGTGCTCCGGGGGAAATCCCCGGGGACCGACGCGGATTTGAAGGACGCGCGCATCGGCGGCGTCGTCGTCAACTGGACCGCCCTGGACTACATCCCCCGAGGGCTGAACACCCTGGACCCCGTCTGCTTCGAAGCTAAAATCATCGTGGACGACACGGGCCACGAGGCCGGGGTGATGCACCTTCTGGCCAAGCGGGGCCTCATGGAGCTCCAAAAAGAGCAGCCGGTTTGGATCGAGCGTTCCGAGGACGAAATCGTCGCGCACACCGGGGAGGTTTACCCCGGGCTGGTGGCCATCGGGATGAGCGTGGCGACGTTCCACGGGCTGACGCGGATGGGGCCGACGTTCGGGGCGATGCTCATGTCGGGCCGCCGGGGGGCCGAGGTCTGCCGGGAGATTCTGGGGAAATAGAAGCCGGGGCCTTCTCGGATAGATCATTGAAGGTGGGGAATTATGGGTGCATCATTTCGTTGCTACATAGATGAATCCGGTTGTGAGGGGTTCAAATTCGGCGCGGGCAGTTCGCGTTGGTTTATCCAATCAGCGGTCATCGTTAGAAAGATCAACGACAATTCAATAATACAAAACATGCGGAAAATACGTGAGTTGTTTGAAATGCCACCGAAGAAACCCGTGCATTGGAAAAGATTAAAACATGATAAAAAGGTTGTACTGGCCGATAAAATGGCTAGTTTACCAATCCGCTGCATCGCCGTAGCGGTAGATAAAACCGCTTTATTAGAACCAGAAAAATTCACGGAGAGCTATCGCTTATACTTTTACAGCATACGCTTTTTACTTGAACGTGTATCCTGGCTCGCTCGGGACTCTGGGAAGGGTTCTGTCGGCGATGGTAAAATCGAACTGGTCTTTTCAAATAGAAGCGGTATGTCTTATGAAAAACTAGACCAGTATTTACGGAAACTGAAAAATCAGCGGGATTCTGGTATCGACATCCGAATAGAGTTCGATTTTTTAGACCTTGAAGGCAGAAAGACCTGGCGTCCTGGTAAAAGCGCTGGTTTGCAAGCAGCGGACGCATACGCCGGTTCTCTTTTTAACGCACTTGAACCCAACCGGTACGGTAACGTCGAGACCCGTTACATAGCAACATTTAAACCGGTTATATACAACCGGCAAGGCAACACCTGGGGTTACGGGATAAAAATTACCCCCCGAGAAGCGATCGAGGGGGTAAAAAGGACCGAGCTTTACAGGGTACTCGAAGCAGGCCCCGGGCCGTAGGATCCCACGCCATCGGCGCTGCCACCCTCAACGGGCGACCTGCGGTAGCTCCCGCGCATGCCTGCAAAATCAGTTTATACACTTTTTACATAATAGTCAAGTTTCAGGGCGGATGGTTATAACCGCACGCTGAAATGTAGGGCGGGGATTCCCATCCCCGCCGCATTAATCCCCGACCCTCACCCTAGCCCGTAAGCGCGCTTCCCCCCAGAGGGGGGAGGGGAAATGCGGCCACCCTCAACCTGACCCGCGCCTCGCGGATTGCGATGACGTAGGGGCGGACCTTCAGGTCCGCCCGCGGGCGACCGTGGACGGTCGCCCCTACGGGGATTCGCCGGGTATAGACGTAGGGGCGGGTGTCCACACCCGCCCGCCCCCCACCTCGGCGCTAATGCCTCCGCTCGATGACCACGGTCACCACGCGCCGCGGCGTGGCGTCCAGCACCCGCAGGGCGTAAGCTCCCTGTACGACCTCCTCCCCGGCCCGGGGGATGCGCTCGAGCCGATCAATCAGAAAGCCGCCCAGGGTGGCGTAGTCTCCCTCGGGGAGATCCACCTCGTAGCGCTCGGCCAGCTCGGCCAGCGGCAGGTCGGCGGGCAGGGCGACCGACTCGCCGCGGTCCAGGGAGCCCGGCGCGGCCAGCCCCTCCTGCGTCGCCTCGGTTATCGTCCCCACCACGTCGTCCAGGGTCACCACCCCCAGCGTGCTGCCGTACTCGTCCACCACCACGGCCAGGTTCACCTGCCGCCGACGGAAGGTCTCCAGCATCCCGCGCAGGTTCTTGCTCTCGGGCACGAAGAGCGGCTCGGTCATGATGCGGTCCAGGGTGGCCTGGAGCGGGGCGCGCACCAGCTCGATCACCGGCACCACCCCCACGATGGCGTCCATCCGGTCCCGATAGACGACGATGAAGGCGGAGTCCGAGTCCACGGCGGCGGCGAAGGCCTCGGGGACGGCGGCCTCCGTGGAAAGGGCCTGGACCTCGCGCAGGGGCGTCATCACCTCGCGCACCTCGCGGGAGGAGAAGGTGAAGGCCGACCCGACCATGCGCGCCGTCCGGTCGTCAATGGCCTCCCCCCGCGCACCCTGGTGCATCATCACCCGCAGCTCCTCGCGCGTCAGCCGCTGCTGGGTCCCCGGCTTTATCCCCTGCAGGCGCAACAGCAGGCGCGAGAGCCCGAGGGCCACGACGGAGATGGGCGTCAGGACCCAGTCCAACACGCTCAGGGGGTAGGCCGCCGCGAGGGTCAGCTCCTCGGCGAAGGCCCGCCCGACGGCCTTGGGCAGAAGGTCCCCCGCGATCATCAGGACCGGGGTCAGCGCGAGACTGGTGAGGAGCACGGCCCAGCCCCGGGCGTCCGCGGGCAGGAGCTCCACCATGAGGGCGGTGGCGATGAAGGAGGCGCCGACCACCCCGATGTTGGTCCCCACGAGGCAGGTGGTGATGAGCCGGTCCGGGATCGCCAGGAGCCTCAGGGCGACGCGGGCCCGACCGTCGCCCGCGCGCGCGGCCGTGGTGAGCCGCACCCGGTTGGCCGAGATGCAGGCCGTCTCCATCCCGGCGAAGAAAGCGACCAGAAGGACGGCGAGCAACAAGAGGAGCGCGAGGAGGATCATTCCACACCCCCCTCGTCCGCCGTGAGCTGGGCCAGGACGCGCACGACGCGGGTCGGCTCGGCCTCCAGGATGGTGAAGGTGAACCCCGCCGCGACGAGGCGCTCCCCGGCGCGCGGGATGCGGTCCGCCAGGCCGGTGAGCCAGCCGCCCAGCGAACTGTAGTCGTCGTCGGAGATTTTCGCGCCCGCAGCCCGGTTGAAGTCGTCCAGCGCCACCGAGCCCGCGCAGATGAAGCGCCCCGGAGCCTGGCGCCGCAGCCGCGGGTTGTGACGCGGGGACTCCTCCAACTCGTCGTAGATGTCCTGGAGCGTCGCCAGACCGACGAATACGCCGTACTCGTCGGAGACCAGGGCCAGGTGGGTCCGGGTGCGGTGGAAGTGGGCCAGGAGTGTCAGGGCGGTGGCCTCCTCGGGGACGAAGTGGACCTCCCGCAGGAGGGGCCGGAGGTCCGCCGGGGGGCCGGCGAGCACCGCGTGGCCGACGTCCTGGGCCCGCACCACCCCCACCCAGTTATCGGGGTCGCCCTCGTAGCAGGGCAGCCGACTGAACTGGTAGCGGCGGAAGACCGCCAGCGCCTCGGCCGGGGTCGAGTCCACCCCCAGGGAGACGATGTCCGCCGCCGGGGTCATCATCCGCCTCACCCGCTTCGAGTCCAGCTCGAACAGGCGCACCATGATGGTCTCCTCCTCCTCGTCCAGCTCCCCCTCCTGGCCGGCCATCTCGAGGGCGGTGCGCAGCTCCTCGGCGGAGGGGGTGTCGCTCCTGGCGAGCCGCCCCTCCAGGGAGCGGACCAGGGAGCGGGAGAGGGCGGCGAGCGGCAGCCGCACCGGGGCTACGAGGCGGTGGAAGAGATTCAGGGGACCGGAGGACCGGCGGGCCTGGGCCAGTGGACGGTGCGCGGCCAGGCTCTTCGGGGTCACCTCGCCCAGAATCAACAGGGCGAGGGTCATCACCAGCCCGGCGAGCTCCAGACCCCCCCGCCCGAAGAGGTCCAGGAAGAGGTCGGTGGCCAGGGAGGCAGCCCCGACGTTGACCAGCATGTTGCCGAACAACAGGGTGACCAGGATGCCGGAGGGCTCCCGCATCAGCCGGGCGATGCGGCGTTCCGGGTGGTTGGCCGAGCGGGAGAGCGATTCGATCCGGGCGGCGGAGAGCGAGAAGAGCGCCGTCTCCGACCCCGAGAAGAAGGCGGAGAAGAGGAACAGAAACCCCAGAACGGTGAACCGAAGCGCGAGCACCTCTTGATTCTACCAGAGCCTTCGGAGGGGGTAAAGCGGGCGTCCGGCCGTCCCCTGTGCTAAAATGATCCCGGGCTTTTTTTGAAAGGGAGCGGAAGTGGCGCGGCGGGGTCACCTGGTCTCCTTCGAGGGGATGGACGGGGCGGGGAAGACCACCCAGCTCGAACTCCTGGCGGAGCGGCTGGACGGCGACCGCGTCCCGGTGATGCGTCTGCGCGAGCCCGGCGGCACCCCCCTGGGCGAGCGGGTGCGCGAGATGCTCCTGGACAGAAAGCTCCAGCGCACCCCTTCGGCGGAGCTCCTCCTCTTCGCCGCGGCCAGGGCCGAGCTGGTCCACCGCCTCATACTGCCCGCAATCGAGGAGGGCTGGATCGTCCTGTTGGACCGCTACGCCGACTCCACCCGAGCCTACCAGGGCTACGGCCTGGGCATGACCGAGGACACGGTGGAATCGGCGATCAACCTCGCCACGGAGGGTCTGGCGCCGTCGCTCACCATCCTTCTGGACCTGGACCCCGCCAAGGGTCTGCGGCGGCTGCAGACCGTCTTCGACGCCATCGAGGAGCGCTCGACCTCTTTTCTGGACCGGGTGCGGCGGGGGTTCCTGGACATCGCCCACCGCGAGCCGGACCGCTGGCTGGTCCTCGACGCCTCCCGGAGCATCCCCGAACTGGCCGGGGAGATTTGGGACCGGGTGATGGCCATCGTGGAAGGCGGGAGCGATGGGTGATTTCCGCACGGGCGTCCGGGGCCAGGAAGCGGCGAGGCGCGTTCTCGCCTCGGCCCTGGCGAGCGGCCGGCTGGGCCACGCCTACCTTCTGCACGGCCCGGCGGGCGTGGGCAAGACCACCCTGGCGCGCGACTTCGCCCGGGCGCTGGCCTGCGATGATCAGGCCGGTTGCGGCGCATGCCCCCCCTGCCGCCGGTTCGAGTCGGGGAACTTTGGCGATTTCCTCCCGCTCCCCGAGGAGGGGGCGTCGCTGGGGATAGCGGAGGTCCGCTCCCTGGTGACCGCCCTGGGCCGCGCTCCCGTCGAGGGGAAGCGGAAGACGGCGCTCATCCCCCGGGCGGAGCGGCTGACCCCCGAGGCGCAGAACGCGCTGTTGAAAACGCTGGAGGCGCCGCCGGCGGGGGCGGTCCTGCTGCTGACCGCGGACTCGCCGGAGGCGCTCCTGCCGACGATTGTGAGCCGCTGCCAGCTCCTGCGCTGCGGGAGGCTGCCGCGGGGGCTCATCGCGGAAATTCTCGAAGGCGAGGGCCTGGAGCCGGAGGAGGCCCGGCGGGCGGCCGAAACCGCCGAGGGCTCGGTGGGCCTGGCCCGGGGCCTGGCGGGCGATGACACCCTGGCGCAGGCCGCCGCGGGGGTGTGGGAGACGATTTTGAAAGGCGACCTGGCCGGCGTGTACGCCGTCGCCGCAGAGCTCGGTGACAGGGAGGGCGCCCGGGCGCTCTTCGAGGGGCTAGCCCGTCTGGCCGGGAGGCGCTGCGGGGAGGACCCCGACGACGAATGGGCCGCGCACGCCGCGCGGGAACTGGAACATACCGCGCTTTTAATTGCCTGGAACGCCAACCTGCGCCTGGCGGCCGAGACGGTCCTGGGCGGACTGGCCCTGCGAGTCGTCGCGAACGGCACGTAATCCTCGTAGGGGCCGACCGACGGCGCGCCGTTCAGGTCGGCCCGCCCCCCTCTCCCTGTGGGAGAGGGGATGGGGGTGAGGGCTGCCGCATCTTCTCCTCTCCCTTCCAGGGAGCGGCGCGCCGACGGGCCGGGTGAGGGTCGGGGTCAGGAACGTGGAAAGCGCGGCGGCCCGCGGAGGGGCCGCCCTACACCATCGCAACCCGGATCGAGAACCACCGCTGTCAGGGCACAGGAAGCTACGGCATGCTCCGCCGGGCGGTGATAAAATTTTCCGCTATAATGGGCATCGAATCGCCCCTCCCGTCGTAGATTAAGGCGCTGATACATGAGACTCTACACCGAGTTCCGCCTGCGCGAAGACCACCTGCGCCTGCTGGGCCACTGCGACGGCGGGGAGCCCGCCGTGGGCGATTGCTACCGCGTGGTGGTGGACGGCCGGGAGCGCTTCGCCGAGGTGGCCCGCACCGGTGTGCCGCTGGTGGAAAAAACGGTGCACCACCTGCCGTGCCGGGTGATCGGCCCCATCGGCGCCGACGACATCGCGCGGATGGCGGAGGCGGCAAAGCTGGAACGCCGCGCGGCGCGTCTTTTCAAGGAGCTCAAGGAGGAGCTGCCCCTGAAGCTGGTGGACGTTTCCGCCGCGGTGGGCGGCGACGCCGTCACCTTCTTCTTCACCACCCCGGAGAAGGTGGACTACCGGCGGCTGGTGGCGATTCTGGCCCGGCGCCTAGAGATCCGCATCGAGATGCGCCAGGTGGGCGTCCGCGACGAGGCCCGGCGCCTGGGCGGATACGCCTCCTGCGGCCGGGAGCTCTGCTGCTCCAACTGGCTGCGCACCTTCGACCCGGTAACGATTAAAATGGCCAAGCAGCAGAACCTGGTGCTCAACCCCAACCGCATCTCGGGCCTGTGCGGGCGGCTCATGTGCTGCCTGGCCTACGAGTACGACTACTACCTGGACGCCGTGAAGCGGCTGCCCCGCAGCGGCAGCCGGGTGATCCTCGCCGACGGCGCCGAGGCCGTCGTGCGCCAGGTGAACGCCGTGAAGGGCACCCTGGTGGTGGAGCGCGCAGACGGCACCCGCGAGGAGCTCACCCCGGACCGCCTCGCCGGGGACGACGGGGAGGCCGGATAAAATGAAAAGAGCCGCGGCCGTTTCGGTCGTTCTCGTGGCACTGGCGCTCGCGGCGGGGTGCGGGCACCGGGCGGGGTTGGACGATTACCGGGACTTCGCCCACCGGGCGGCGCAGGCCGGGCTCTGGCGCGAGGCGCTCGACCGCTGGGAACGCGCCGACGAGCTGGCCCCCGACGACCCGGGTCTCCTCAACAACCTGGCGGTGGCCCACGAGGCGCTGGGGGACATCCTCCCGGCGCAGGACCTCTACGAGAGGGCCGTGGCCCTGGCGCCCGACGATGACGAAATCCGCGACAACCTCCTCTCCTTCCGCAAAGCCCACCCCGAGCTCTACCCCCAGGAGGACGAGGATGAAGATTAGGCATTTTACCGGGGCATTACTCACTCCGCTTCGTTTCGCGCCCCTCTTCGTCCTGGCGCTCCTGGGCTGCCGCACCTCGGACGAGCTGACCATCGAGCTCCGGGCCGAGGGCGAGCTGGACCCCGAGGCCTACCCGACCCTGGCGGTGCAGGACTTCGCCTACGGGGGGGAGATCGAGTTCGGCTCGATGGCCGCCGAGCGGGTGCGGGACAGGATAAACGCCGGCGGACGCTTCGCCGTCGTGCGGGGCCTGGAGGAGACCGACCCGTCGGCGCCGCTCTACGACCTCGCCGGAGAAGACCTGGATGCGGCGCTGGGCCGGACGCGGGAGGCCGGTGCCGCCGTGCTGGTGACCGGGAAGGTCGTCTTCAGCCGTCGCGACGCCCAGGACTACGCCGAGCGCCTCGCCGAGAGCTACGACGTGGAGGAGAGCCAGAGCCCGTCCATGGCCTGGGGCCGCTCCTGGGAGGCCGACACGCGCCGCACCGGGACGGTGTACGTCCTGGAGATTTCCGTCCGCGCCTACGACGCCCAAACCGGCGATGTCGTCTGGCACCGGATTTCTTCCGAGCGGGTGGAGATGAACAACACGAACCGCACGCCCACGCGCTCCGAGCTCATGGGCGTCTTCAACTCGCTGGTGCAGCCGGTGGTCGAGGACCTGCGTCTGGGCCTGGAGCCGCACATGCGCGCCGAAACCCGCTACGTCGTGCCGTGAGCCGTCGGGACGTCCCGATACGCCCCCCCCAACCGACCTCAAGCGGAGGACGGTCTTGAAGAACAAGCCTCCGTTCCTGCGTCTGGCTGTCCTGGCCGCGACGCTCAATCCGGGCGAAGGCGGGACGCAAGGAAGAAAAGAGCGGATGGTGAGCTAAATCGAACGAGGGTGATACCGAATTAATTGAACAGAGGAAGAGGTCATGCAGACGTACGCAAATCTTGGTGGGAACTCCAACGTAGTCGGGTACGAACTCGGCGCGGGGACCATCATCGTCTACTTCCGGGACGGGCATTCATATCTCTACACCGACGCCAGCGCCGGGCCCGACAACATCGCAGAGATGCACGCCCTGGCCGAGGCCGGGCGGGGTTTGAACGGCTTCATCAACAGATACGTGCGTAAGATGTATGACTCAAAGTGGTAGCGCTGATACGGTGTGCGAGGCCCGACCGGATGCCGTCGGTGTAATTGGCATAAGGGAAAAGAGAAGGAGGACCGTGCGACGTCCCTTGGTCTGCGCCATGTTAGTAGTCCTCGTTCTCACCGTGAGCGCGTCGGCCCAGTACGGCTACTTCGGCCGGAACAAGGTCCGCGACCGGGAGCTCGAGTGGCGGATTCTGTCCACGGAGCACTTCGACATCTACTTCTACCCCGACTCGGCCGAGATGGTGGGCGGGGTGGCGGAGATGGCCGAGGCCGCCTGGAAGAAGCTCTCGGGAGACCTGGGGTCCGAGCCGGTCCACCGCATCCCCTTCATCCTGTACGCCTCGGGGCGCGACTTCCGCCAGACCAACATCTACCTGGGGTTCCTCCCCGAGGGGGTGGGCGGCTTCTCCGAAGCCGGCCGCAACCGCGTCGTCATCCCCTTCCAGGGCTCCCAGCCCCGCATGTGGGACACCACCGTCCACGAGCTGACCCACGTCTTCAGCTTCTACAGCTTCTACCGCGACATGACCGGCGAGCTGTTGAACACCCAGGTGGGCTCCCCCGATTTCTGGTTCATGGAGGGCATCGCCGAGCACGAGGCGCGCGACTGGGACACCGACGGGCGCATGGTCCTGCGCGACGCCGTCCTCGGCGAGCACCTGGTCCCCCTCGAACAACTGCGCTACGGCGACTACATCCCGGGCTGGGCGCTCTACCTGACGTACAAGGAGGGCCAGAGCGCGTTGGACTTCTTCGTCGAGCACTACGGCGCGGCGAAGCTGCCCGAGCTCATGAACGCCATCGCCGCCGAGCCGGACCGCGACGTGTCCAAGGCCCTGGAGAAGGTCGCGGGGATTGACCTGCGCGAGTTCCACGAGGAGTGGACCCTGGACCTGAAGCGGCGGTACTGGGTGGAGCTGGTGGAGGGCCGCCGGCCCGAGGACATCGCCCGCCGCGTCACCGACATTGACGAGAACTACACCAGCTACGTCGGCCCGCGGTTCTCCCCGTCGGGTGAGCTCCTGGCCGTGATTAGTAACCTGGACTGGGGCGCCCACGTGTACCTCGTGGACACTGAAGAAGGCGAGGTCTTCGGGCGCCTGACCGACGCCGGCGACTACGACTACCTGACCGCCGGCGGCGCCACCCTGGACTTCTCGCCCTCCGGCGACACCGTGGCCGTCGTGGCCAAAGAGGAGGGCTGGCTCAACGTCTTCCTCGTGGACGCCGTCACCGGGCACACCTACAGGAAATTCTCCGACCTGGAGCTCGACGACATCACCGGAATCACCTTCGCCCCGGACTCCGCGTCGCTCTACCTCTCGGCGCAGAACCGCGGCCAGGCGGACCTCTACAACCTGCGCCTCGACGACGGGCACCTCGAAAGGCTCACCGACACCCCCCACGTCGAGCTCTACCCCTCCGCCTCGCCCGACGGAAAGACCCTCGCCTTCTGCCTCGAAGAGGAACAGGGCACCCACCTGGCCGAGCTGAACCTCGCCTCGGGGGAGGTCACCGTCCTGACCACCGGCGTCGCGGAGGACCGCTACCCGTGCTACCTGCCCGACGGGAGCGGGATGGTCTTCTCCTCGGACCGCGTCGGGCCCTCCAACATCTTCCTCCACGACACCGCGACCGGGGCCGTCACCCAGCTCACCGACTCCCTGCGGGACGTCTTCAACCCCGACGTCTCGGCCGACGGGCAGAAGCTCTCGTTCAACTCGTACAAGGACATGACCTACCAGGTGTACGTGATGCCGCTGGCGGACGCGCTGGGGCGGCCCTACGAGCCGACGCTGGCCGAGCTCGCCCCGGAGGACACGGGAATGCCGCCCATCCGCACCGGGTCCGAGATAGGCGACCTCTCCAAGCTGGGCGACCTCCACCCCTGGGAGTACGACCTGCAGATTGACTCGGGGGTCGTCACCGCCGAGTACACGACGGGCGGCCTCTTCCGCGCCCTGGGCCTCCTCGAGGGCTCCGACACCCTGGGAGACCACCGCCTCTTCGTCGAGTTCGGCCTGGGCAGCATCGCGGACCTGACGGACCTGGACCTGGACGTGGGCTACTACTGGCTGAAGTACCGGCCCATCTACGGCGGCCGCTTCTTCAACTGGAACCAGTACTACCTCATCCCCGACGGCTACCTGCGCGAGCGGGTCTCCGGCGGTCAGGTGAGCTTCTCCTACCCCCTCACCGAGACCCTGCGCGCCGAGGCCGCCGTCACCGGCTACGAGTGGTCCCACGAGTTCACCTTTTACGACGGCTCGACGTACAACGTCTACCAGAACATCATCGGTCCCGGCGTCTCCCTGATCTACGACGACACCGAGTGGAGCTACTGGCACCCCGTCTCCGGCGTCCGGGCCAAGCTCACCTACGACCGGCCCAGCTTCTTCCTCGGCTCCGACTGGGAGTTCAACGAGCTCTCCGCCGACCTGCGCGGTTACCTGCAATTCTTCAAGGACGCCGACGCCGGCTTCGCCCTGAGGCTCTACGGCCTCTGGACCTTCGACGGCGACCCCTACGAGCCGGTGTACTACCTGGGCGGGGCCTTCGATCTGCGCGGCTTCGGCTACTCGGAGTTCTCCGGCAACGACATCGCCCTTTGTAACCTCGAGCTCCGAATCCCCGTGATTGACCGCATAGACTTCGGCTTCCTGCCGGGGTTCATCATCGGCGACATCCGGGGGGTGGGGTTCATGGACGCGGGGCTGGCGTGGGACACCGGGGCGGACGTGAAGCTCTGGGACACCGACCCCGATCTCAGGTTTCGGGACTTGAAGGCGAGCATCGGGTTCGGGATACGCTGGGCGTCTCTGGGGATACCGATACGGCTGGACTGGGCCTTCCCGTGGGACGGCACGGACTTCCAGGACGCCGTCTTCCACTTCACCCTGGGGTATGAGTATTAAAAAAGCTTGACGAAAATCAAGCTAGAGGCTATACTACAAATGTAGGACGGGTCCGTCCTTAGCGGACGAACTACCTGTCCCTCTTAGGCCACCTCCGGGTGGCCTCATTTTCTAACCACACCAAAATCATCATATCTAGAAGCTTTAGTATTAAGTATATCACTTAATAAATAAAACGCCTTGTGTAACCCGTACTCTTTTATCCGTGTTGTGGGATTATCATGTCTCAACAACGAATATGCAATAAAATCTACTAATTGAATAAAATATGATGATGCAGAAGGTTTAAAGAAAGGATCCTCTAAAATCCTATCAATTGTTATATTTTTTGAACGCGATCCGTTCTGCCAGCTTCCATACATGCTTGGTATTTTATTGAATACATGCATCTTTCTGGCTATCTTGGTTATTTGTTTTTCTTTACCCTCATCAAAAATTAATAATGCATAATCATCAAGCTCAATGACTGCTCGATGAATCCTGTTAAACATTCTTTCAATTGCTTCATATTCAAGAACCCGACCTTCAATTGGTGTTAGAGAGACATTAATAACTGATAACCAGTCCATACTGTTCAGTAAAAGTAAAGAATTCTGATAAATGAATGACCTTTCATATTTTGTCACCATCCGATCACTAATAACACCCCTTCCTACAAGAAAATCTGTAGCGTGCAACTCTTTTCGTATAAAGATACCATAATCGATTTTAAGCCTGTGGCGAAATTCTTTTATCTGCCTAAATGTCTCTAGCCACGTGTATTCAGGTACACACAAGGCCGAGACAACAAACCTCTTTTGTAAGTGTGGTATTTTTTCCTCAGATTCATCTAGATACACAAAGATCACTTGAAACTCCATTAGTAGCTAACTTGATTACTGTATAATACGATACATGTCTAGATCAACCCAAATCGAGTGGACGAGGGCAAGCTGGAATCCGGTGACCGGGTGCACGCCGGTGAGCACTGGGTGCGACCACTGCTACGCCCGCCGCATGGCCCTCCGCCTCAAGGCCGCGGGGATGAAAAAGTACGCCCACGGCTTCGACGTGATTACCCACGAGCGGGAGCTCCAAACCCCCGTCAAATGGAAGAAACCCCGCGTCATCTTCACCTGCTCCATGGGCGACCTGTTCCACGAGAAGGTCCCGGTCGAGTTCATCGAGCGGGTGTTCGACGTGATGAAAAAAACCGACCGCCACGTGTACCAGGTGCTCACCAAGCGCCCCGAGCGGGCGTTGAAACTTGCCTCTAAACTTCCCTGGCCGGAGAACGTCTGGCTCGGCACGACGGTGGAGAACGCCGACTGCATTGGGCGGATAAACTTGCTCCGGCAGGTGTTGGATGCCAGACTCCGTTTTCTTTCGCTGGAGCCTCTCCTGGGGCCGCTGACCGACCTAGACCTGAACGGCATCGGCTGGGTCATCGTGGGCGGCGAATCCGGCCCCGGAGCGCGGGAAATGAAGAAGGAGTGGGCGCTCGAAGTGCGCGACATCTGCCTGAACGCGGACGTGCCCTTCTTTTTCAAGCAGTGGGGCGGCGTACAAAAAAAGAAAAAAGGCCGCCTCCTCGACGGCCGCCTCTACTCCGAAATGCCCGAAATCCTCACCAAAGGCTCACCCCAACTGGCCTTCGTCCCCTAGCTCACCCTATCCCCCTCCGATTCGATCAGCTCCCTCCGGCGGCGTCGGTACGCCACGATGGACCTGTCCGCCTGGACCAGATTCTCCCCGATGGCCACGTCAGTCCGCTTCGGAAGCTGGGTGACGACCACCCGGCGGTCCTGGTGGGCGATGCGGAGGTTGTAGCGGTTTCCGAGCCGGCAGACCAGACCACCCAGAAGCGGCAGCCTAGCGAACCCCTGATAGAATCGCAAGTACAACAGGGTCCGTTCGTCGTCCACCGGCACGAAGGCTATCATCACCCGCACCTTGTCGGAGATGCAGTTCTGCCAAAGGTTCGGGAAGATGAAGTAGATCATGACCGCGGCGGTTTCTTTTTGCAACTCCTCCGGCGGCCTGGGGAACCGTCCCTCGTCGCGCTCATTATGGACCCAGAGGCGCAGCACATCGTCGGTGAGCTCGTAAAGCGGTCCGTTGACCAGGGTTTTGCACCCGCGGCCTATGGTGTTGTAGTGCACGAAAGGGAGGTGGGCCACGTCGAGTTGGTTCTCTATGACGCGAGAGTAGTGGGTCTCCCAGGGATCCAGCGTGGTTGACCACCGGTAGTTCTCCTCGGGCAGGTTGTCGAACCAGGGCACCGGCGGCAGCTTCGCCTCGTCTCCGCACTCGCCCCACCAGCAGAAGACGAACCCGTGGGCCTCGCGGACGGGATAGGCGGTCACGCGGATGTTCTTCGGCACGTCGGCCACCCGTCCGTTAGAGGGCACCAGAACACCCCGGCCACCGGAGTCGTAGCGGATGCCGTGGAAGGAGCACTGGAGATGGTCGCCGGTCACCCTGCCGGCGCTCAACCGCACACCGCGGTGGGCGCACCGGTCCTTCAAGCATGAGAGTACGCCGTCCGTCGAACGCCAGAACACCAGGTCCTCGCCGAACCTCCTCACCGCGAGGAGCCGTCCGGGGTGGATCTCCCGGGACTCCAGCACGGCGTACCACATGTTCCGTATCACACCGGCACCTCCATCAAACGTTTTTTCGGCGCCTCATGCGGGAGAAGAAACGCTCCATGAGCTCGGCGCATTCACGTGTCAGGACGCCGGGGACGACCTCCAGCCGGTGGTTCAATTTCTCCGCCCCGGCGAGCTCCACGGCGGAGCCCAGGGCGCCGAACTTCGGCGAGGGTGCCCCGTACACCAACCGATCCACCCGCGCGGCGTAGCACGCCCCCAGGCACATGGCGCACGGCTCCAGGGTCACGTAAAGCGCGCAGCCCGAGAGCCGCCAGCGCCCCAGGTTCATCGAGGCCTGGCGCAGGGCCAGCATCTCCGCGTGGGCCGTGGCATCGGCCAGCCCCTCGACGCGGTTGCGCCCCCGGCCGACTATCTCGCCCGCGTGGACGACCACCGCGCCCACGGGCGCCTCGCCGGCCTTCATCGCCAGGCGGGCCTCCTCCAGGGCCATCCCCATCCATTCAAGATCGGTCGGCATAATAATCGGCGTCGTAGGTCGGAAACCCCCGTTCAGCGGCAATCCGGTTTAAGAAACGGCGCCAGTCCCGGGTGAAGGTTTCCAGGGTGGCGTGCCGGAGAATCCACTCCCGGGGGTGGTACTCGCGACGGCGCTCCCAGGCCTCCCGAATCGCGTCGGCCACGGCGGGAAGGTCGGTCGGGGGAAGCCCGGGATCAATAACCCGCGCGTGACGACGGCAACCCCCGTCATCGGCCGCGAAAACACCCACGGAGGTGACCACGGCGGGTAGATCGGTCGCCATCGCTTCGAGCATGGCGTAGCTGTTGCCCTCCTTGGCGGCTATGTGGAGGAAGAGGTCCCCCCGGCGCCAGCCTTCGGCCTCATCCTCCGGGCGGCCGCTCTTGACGCCCAGGAACCGGAAATCGAACTCCGGCAGCAACTCGGCCAGGAGCGGTATCAGCTTCTCCCGCTTGACCCGATCCGCCGCGGCGTGAATTACCACCGGTTTTTTGCCCACAGGCTCGCGGCGCATCGGCGGGTGAAAGAGCTCGGTGTCCACCCCGTGGCGGATCACGGTGACGGGCCGCTTTATCCCCATGAAGTCGGTCAGCTCCCAGGCCACGTGGTCGGCGCAGGCAACGACGGCGAGCCTCGGATTTTTCCAGGCGGCGGCCTGAATCCTCACCTCGGCGCGATTCCTCAACCGCTCGTAGGGAAGACCCTCCAGGACGTGGTAACGCCAGGCCCAGGTGCCGTGCATCAGGCTGATCAGGGCGTATGCGGAGGACTCCGCGGAGAGCGCTCCCAGGTATCCGCCGTCCACCACCACCAGCGCTCCGTCGAGTCGGCGGGAACGTACCAGGTTGCGGCCGAGCTGCTCGAACAACCGGGGCCGGTCGGCGGCGGGGGCGTAGACCCGTGCCCCGAGGCAGCGGTGAAGGTGCCAGGCGAATTTCTCGACCCCGCCGAGATGGCCCTGGCAGCGGGAGTTCCTGCTGTAGTGAAAAAGCGGCATCGGACGATTATAGCACGGGGGAGAAAGACACCTCACCCCGAATGGGCTCGCCCTGAGAGCCGACCCACGGGCGATTCACGCTTTATTCTCCAAAATCCATTGACAGCCCCGGTGGGTCGGGACTATATTACCCGGCGAAAGTGTGGCCGGCAACGTTTAACGAAAGAGATTCAATGATTTCCCGGGATACCAAGCTCCGCGGCGCTCTGCCGATTGCCGTCAGCGGCGCTCCGTGCGCCTTCTGGGCGGCCATGGTTCGGCGGACCGCGCCCAGCGGAGTTCTTTTCAACACCCGGAGTGTATCCCGGCGGCGAAGTGGGCCTACGTAATATTCAGGCCCTGAATAAAGGCAACCGTCGCCGGGAATTCCGGCGGCGGTTTTTTTCAACCTCGGAGCGGCCCCAGACGGGGAGTTAAGCGGAGGAGCGGGCGATGCGGATACGGCGGTTCGAATCGGGCGACCTTCCGGGGACGGTGGACCTGCACAACCGGGTCTACCCGTATTGGCCGATAGACGAGGAATGCGTCCGGTGGAAGCGGCGGGGCCAAAGTGTGCTGGATTACCGCGAGACCTTCGTCGCGGAGGTCTCGGGCCGCCTCATCGCTCATCTGGAGCTTACCTCCCGCCGCGAGCACTTTCTCCAGCCGGGCCTGTTCCTGCTGGAGATGGCTATCGAAAAGGCACACCGCGACGGCGTGGTCCGCGAACGGCTGTGGGAAATCGTCGCCGCCCGTCTGTCGCTGCTGCGCTGGGCCAAGCTCGATATCGGCTGCGACGAGGACGACGGGACCACGTTCGAGTGGCTGGAAAATCTCGGCTTCCGGCTCGAAAGCCGGGACTGCACCTGGCGGCTGGAGCTGAAGGGTTACCGGAATCCCGACGACCGGGACGAGGTGCTGGCGCGGGTGCTATCGGCGGGCTACACGCTGGAGAACTTCGCCGTGCTGGAGGACCCGACGAAGCTCCGGCGGCTGTGGGCGCTGCACGAGGCGGTCGCAAGCGACTACCCCGGCCCCAACACCTACCGCCGGCAGCCCTTCGATGCCTGGGAGCGGAAACGTACCGACAGCCCCGCCGTGCGGAAGGATGCGGCGCTCGTCGCCCGGCGGGGGGACGAGTTCGTGGGGATGACCGAGTTGGGATTCCGGGCGGGATCCGCGGGACCGGCGTACGTCGTCACCACGGGCGTGCTGCGGGAGCACCGCGGCCGGGGATTGGCCACGGCGCTGAAGTATCTCTCGGCGGAGTGGGCGCGGGACGAGGGCGTGCCGGCGCTCCTGACCGGCAACCACTTCGGGAACGAGCCGATCCTCTCCATCAACCGTCGGATGGGCTTCCAAGCGCAGCCGGACTGGCTCTGCTGGACGCTCTCCAACCCGGAGGCAACGGCCGGCGGCGGTTTTTTTCAGCTTAAAAAACCTACCCACGAGGGACGACCATGAAGATCAGACGATTCCAGGAAGCGGACCTCCCCCGGCGCCTGGAGATAGCCAACGCCTGCTTTCCCGACTGGCCGGTGAGCCTGGAGAGCGCGAGCTACCAACGCCGGACGCTGCGCAACGACTCGTACCTGCTGGAGTTCGTCGCCCTGGATGACGGGGTGATGACGGGCTACGCCAATCTCAAGTCCGAGGAGCGCCACGTCGTCGAGCCCGGCACCTTCGGTCTGGAAGCGGCGGTCCATCCGGGGCACCGGGGCAGGGGTCACGGCCGGACGCTCCTCGACCTCCTGCTCGGTCACCTGGCTTACCTGGACTGGCGCCAGGTTCTGGCCGGTTGCCAGGACGACGGGGGCCCGGCGCGGGGGATGCTCCAGCGGCGCGGATTCGTCCACGAAATGACCGACGTCTGCTCCCGGCTGGACCTCGTGCATTACTCGCCGCCCGCCGACCACGACGCGGCCCTGGCGCGGTTCCGCGAACGGGGCTACCGGATGGCGACCTACGGCGATCTGGACGACCCCGACAAAGAGGAAAAACTCTGGGCGCTCTACGAGGAGATCGAGCACGACATGCCCGGCACCGTCGAGCACAAAAAGGCCGACCTGGCGGAGTGGCGGGAGAAGATGGCCTCGCCGGTCCGCCGGATAGAAGAAATTTTACTCGCCCTCGACGGGGACGCGCTCGTCGGCCTCACCGAGCTCATCTACCCCGCGGGCCCCGAGGACCATGCCATCATCGAGTCCACCGGCACCCGGGCGACCCACCGCGGACGCGGCGTCGCCACCGCCCTCAAGTACGCCTGCGTGGACCGGGCGAAAGAGAACGGTGTGCCGAGAATCAACACCGGCAACGAGCGGAACAACGAGGCCATCCTGAAAATCAACCGCCGGCTGGGGTTCGAGCCGATTCCGCCCTGGCTGGGCTTCACGAAAAGAAGGGGGGTGTCCGATGAGCCCGCCCGAGAATAATCCACCGGCCTCGAAGGTCCCGGCGGACCGGGAGCCCCGAGGAGGAGACATGAACGAAAGTGACGGACGCGCCCTGTGGTGCCGGGGCCTTTCCAAGACCTTCCGCAAGCGGGAGAAGGGCAGGCGGACCGAGGTCCGGGCCCTGGTCGGGGTCAGCCTCGAGATAGCCCGCGGCGGCATCTACGGCATCATCGGCCCCAACGGCTCCGGCAAGAGCACCCTCGTGCGGCTGCTCTCCACCCTCTTGCTGCCCGACGAGGGCGAGATGCGCATCTTCGGCTACGACGTCGTCGCCGAGGCGCCGCAGGTAAGGCGGATGATCAACCGCGTCTCCGTGGACGCGGCCTTCTTCAAGAAGCTCTCGCCGTGGGAGAACCTGGTATACGCCGCGCGGCTCTACGGCGGTGAGCGGACCAAGGCCCGGGAGGAGGCCCTGCGCATCCTCGAGGTCCTGGACTTCCCCGCGGGGAAGTTCTACTCGCCGATGCAGGAGCTCTCCCGGGGCCAGCAGCAGAAGGTGGCCATCGCGCGGGCGATTCTGACCTCGCCGGTGCTCCTTCTTTTGGACGAGCCGACCACGGGGCTGGACCCCAAGTCCAAGCTCCAGGTGCAGGCCTTCATCCGGCGCCTGCGCCGCGACCACGACGCCACGATTCTTTTGACCTCCCACGACATGGAGGAGGTCGAGCGCATCTGCGACGAGATAGCGATCATGGACCGGGGCGAGATACTGGTCTGCGATAACGCCCGCGGCCTCCAGCAGCGCTACCGCGCCAACGGCAAGCTGCCCTCCCTGGAGGAGGTCTTCATCCGGGTGACGGGTCACGGCTGGGAGCCGGAGGTCGAGGAGGCCCGGGCCCTGGAAAAAAAGCAGACCGAGGAAGAACCGGCGGACTCAGGCGACGGGGCCTAGAAAATGCGACCCGTCGCCCCTGCGCCATAACCAAAGAGAGGAGGTCCCCGTGGCCCGGAAAGAAACCATCCAGAAGGGCAAGAATCGGCCGCTCGCCAGCTTCGCCCGCGAGGCCAAGGCCTCCTACGCCTTCGTCGAGCGCAACTTCCACCTGGTCAAGCGCTACATGGGCTGGGAGATCGTGTTCCTGGCGTACACCATCGTGAACACGCTGACCATCGGGCTCATCGCCGTGGGGGCCGGGGACCCGCAGCGCGTGCTGTACCTGGTCATCGGCGCGCTGTTGTGGGGCTACCTCTCGGTGCTCTTCGAGGTGGTGAGTGAGGACGTGGCCTGGGAGCGGTGGGAGGGCACCATCGAGTACACCTTCATGGCGCCGATCAGCCGGCTGACGCGGTTGGGCGGCACATGCTCCTTCGCCGCCCTGTACGGCATACTGCGCACGGCCATCGTGCTGGGCATCGTGGCGCTCTTCTTCGACCTGTCGCTGGGACAGGCGAACATCGGCGCGTTCCTGGTGGTGCTGGCGGCCTCGAGCTTCGCCTTCATGGGGCTCGGGATCATCGCCGCGGTGCTGCCGCTGATATCGCCGGAGCGCGGGGCCCAGGCCACCCACATCATCCAGGCCCTGATTCTGCTGATCTCGGGGGTGTACTACGAGGTGGACGTGCTGCCGAGCTGGCTCCAGACGCTCTCCTACGCGAGCCCCGCAACGTACACCCTGCGGGCCTGCCGCGCGGCGCTTCTGCACGGGGCGTCGGTGGGGGACGTCCTGCCCGAGATTCTGATTCTGCTGGGGATGGGCGTGGTGCTTATCCCGCTTGGGTTGTGGATTTTCGGCCTGGCCGAGAGATACGCGAAGAAGACGGGAAAATTAAAGCGTAGCGGGTAACGGCCTTTTCGGGCCGACCATGCCGATGCGATGATGTAGGGGCCGACCGACGGCGCGCCGTTCAGGTCGG
>Ga0307378_10003941_pt1 | contig 21521 bp, 27 predicted proteins | sample UN1MG_FD_202238 | JGI IMG/M metagenome (GOLD analysis project Ga0307378, IMG submission 202238) | Soil microbial communities from Risofladan, Vaasa, Finland - UN-1 | ecosystem: Environmental > Terrestrial > Soil > Coastal area > Acid sulfate soil | place: Finland: Risofladan, Vaasa | collected...
TCTAATACGTTATTTTTTTGGATCAGGTTATTTAATAATACCTGCTCCTTAAGTTCTTTATTTTTAAAAGAAAAGCTGATTCTAAATTAACTTTTCACCCCCTTTCTTTGAAAAAAATCGTTGAACCGCTTCTCATTCTCTGTTTTAATTAATCTATAAATTTTAAACTTAATGCTTAAGAAAGTCAAGAAAATATCTTATTTTACCTTTCTTTCCAAATTATCTCTCCGATCAAATTCGGGAAAATTTAACAGAACTCTTGAAACTAAAGAATAAAAACCGTAAAGTTTTATTGACTAACCCACTGTTTTTTGATAGAAAATAATTAATTTGGCCTCAAGCGATGATTCTATTCACCTTGATAATCCAGATGTTTTTTGTTCGGGTTCCTGCTATTTTGATATCTTAATGTCTTTGATTTTAAGTAAAAGAAATCATAAATAGAAAGGAGGGATAAATATGAAGGACAGTAAATGTATAATGCATGTGGTTCTCATTATTGCTGTCATTAGTCTTGGTCTGGCAGTCATGTCAAGATTAACAGGTGTCCTCATACTGGGATTCTTGCTACCAAATGCCCTTCTCAGATTTACTGACACTCTTTTACTTTTGGCTCTAAACCTCGGTCTCCTGCAGCTCTTAAAACCAAAAGCTGAATAAATTCTCTAACTTTATGTTGTTCTCGTTGGAAAGGATATGAAGCGAAGGACCGTCTTCTTAGCTATTCTTTTGCAGATACTATTATACCCTTACCAACATTCCTTAGCAGGCAATGTTAAGGAGCAGGGGTTTCGATCTGCTTCATCCCTTGTGATAGCAGAAGCACGTCAAATTCTCTTAAATCGACTCGATACAGCCATAAAACCATCATGGATGAAGAAGAAGGTTTATACGCTCTTGATTGCTCCGGCCTCGTTCATCTTATCCTCAGCCGTGTCGTACCTAAGTCGCTTTCCAAGGTACCTGTGGATTTGGGCCATGCGCAAGACACTCGTCAACAGGGAGAGAGTGGTATGGGTGCTGGCGTTGTGAGGTTTGTGGTAGACGAAACTCGTACTCCTGTTTCTTTTTTCTGGTCTGATAGGAGCAAAAAACCCAAAAAACTCCCTATTGCCATCAGACGTGTCTTGTATATCCCAGAATTTTAGTATTGCATAACAAAGCACTCATCATTAAGTCTCTTTATATCCTTTAGAAAAGGAGGTGTTCGGGATGAAGCTAAATATTAAGGCTTTTGGTCTTGCCTGCGGAATAATATGGGGACTTGGTCTTTTTTCTCTTACATGGTGGATTATGGCATTTAGTGGTGCGACAGGTGAGACAACCCTGATTGGTCGTTTATATATTGGCTACCGTATTAGCCCAGTAGGAAGCATTATAGGGCTTGTTTGGGCATCTTTGGATGGGCTTATTGGGGGGTTGATTTTTGCTTGGTTATATAATTTAATTACCTCGCGCCTTTCAACATAGGAGGATCTGGCTCATGAAGACTACACGATCCCTTGTCTGTTTATTATTTCTTATCGGCATATTTGTTTTGACGCTAGCAAACAATACTTTTTCCGCATCCGAACTCTACTTCATCGACGCACATAGCCAGGTTGATCATAAATTAGAGAATCTGGAAATCATAATCCAGCGCATGGACAAGACAGGTGTCTATCGAACAATTCTTGCTGCCAGGGGAAAGCTGAAGGGACGTGAAATCACACAATTAGCTGAAGCTTATCCAGGCCGCATTATAGCTGCAATACGAACAAAAGGCGGTGCATATAAGAGGAACGAACAGAATTATTACAATAAACTTAAAAAGCGCAGTGAAAGCAAGAAGTATAACGCAATTGCTGAAGTGCTGATGTATCATGCGCAAAAAGGAGATATAGCTGGAGAAGTTATTGTTTATCCTGATGATGAGCGAGTCCAAGCTGCATTAAATGTTGCAATCGAAAATGGATGGCCTTTTATTGTGCATATTGAGTTTGCGGCTATTCAATTTAGAACAAGACAATCCTTCATGAAAGCTCTAGAAGAGATGCTCGATAAACATCCCGAGCATCCATTTGCTTTGATACACATGGGCCAACTCGAGCCTAACGAGGCAAGAAATCTGATAGAAAAACATAAAAATATATACTTTTTAACTTCTCATGCAGATCCTGTAACTGTCGACATCTCCAACCAACCATGGGTAAACATGTTTGAAGATCATGCCTTCACACCAGAGTGGAAGGAGCTTATGATTCAGTATTCTGACAGGTTTATATTCGCAATTGATAATGTGTGGGCAGAACACTGGAATGACTATTATATTGAGAAAATGGAATACTGGGGCAAAGCTATATCTGATTTGCCAGATAAAGTTGCCCATGCTATAGCTCATGGAAATGCCGAGCGTCTATGGAAGATACCTGCCAAGGGGAGCAAGTAACTCATTATACTTATTGACTAAAGCCTGATTTTAAAGATACAATCAAATCCAAAAATTGGGGGCTATCAGATGTCCAAAGTCATTAGCATCCACGAATATATCCTTAAATCCGACGCAGATGAAGAAAAATTTGGGCAAGTTATTCGTAACTCAAAGGAAAAGGTGGTGATTCTTATTGGCATGCTGTAATGTTAAAAAATTAAACAGACCGACTAAAATAGCTGTTGGAATCGTTATCATTGTATTAGGAATCATAGCCATCGTTTTTTATTTTTAAAATGATAAAAATATGAGAATAATAGGAATATCTTTATTGGTTTGTCTCTTGTCTTTCCCAATAGCTGCCTGCGCCGAAGAGGTTGAGGTCTATGGGATAGATATCGTTGAGTATGGAGAATATAGAAGTATAGTGGCGGGAAAAGGGGGAGCCGAAGATACTTCTCTTGGCTATATAAATATACTTCAAGAAATTGAGCTCATTAAAAAAACTACCACCATAAATGGAATAATCGGAAATTTGTTTGGCCTTCGTTATAAAGTAAAAGGACAGCCAAGCGGCAAAAAAGTGATTTTAACAGTAAAAATTATCCATCCAGAAACAAAAAATCCTGAAACTCAACAGATAACATCTATCGATCAATGGAGAACAACAACGAATATAGGTGATATCACATACACGGGCTGGCGTTTTGAATTCGATTGGGAAATTGTACCAGGAAAATGGACCATAGGGCTATGGCATGAAGGAAGAAAGCTTATAGAAAAAACGTTCACAGTATATAAGCCAATAAATGTGTAATTTAATCTTTTAATGTATGAAGAATGGTGACTGAGCGGAATTAATTGTTCTGTTTATTTACACTTTTCCGGCCTATCTTACCTATCTTTTCTTGAAGATTTCCCATCGGACATATCATACACCAGCCTCTATGTTTTGTTGTCGTGCCTAAAATAATTGCTATGATGGTCGTTAGTATACATATACCAACAAAGACAGAGCCTATGGCAATGATATTTCCATCTGTTCGAATAATACGAAATGTTAAAAAAATGGCAAAGAAAATAAGTACCGCCCAACGAAACCATTCTTTTGTAAAAAATTTTGGTAGGGTCCTTTGCAGACTAAATTTTGATAACACAATATCCAAAAAAGAACCTCTTGGGCAGAGATTCCAACACCAGTATCGTCCTTTAAAAAATGACAGTGTTAAAAAGAAAGCCACCATCACCACAACCAAATATCCAAGTAACGGATTGAATAGCCCACCTATCAGAATAAGAGGAAGAATCCATATCATTACTAATTGAGTTTTTTTCATTTAAATCTCTTCTTTATACATCTGAAGTATTTATAAGTTTCTCAATTTTTCAAATATAATATCAAAATTTGATTTTAACAAATTAAAAAAACGGCATAATTAACCACCATCTTTTAAACCTGTCAAGATTTTTTCCAAAATACAATTAGATTTGAAGAAGGGTGATTTTTAATTGTTTCTTATCTCAATTCCTTCTTGACAATTAAACAAATCAAATTTAATCTAAAAACAGTCATTTTCAAATTATGTTTGGAGGTGGTCATTATGCCAAAAATCCTCGTTGTTGGAGATGCTGGTGTCTATAGAGACTTGGAAAGAATTTTAGGAGAAAGAGACGTTGAATTTGCAGATACTTATATTTGGGCTCTAAAAATTTCAACTAGGTCTTATGATAATTTTATCATTGCAGGATGGCTCCCTAAGTTTGAAAATCAAAGTCCACAGCCATTAGGCGTACAATTAGCTAAAGAAATCTCTAAAAAACTTGGACTTGATTACGAAAAATTCAGGATGGTCAGTGAAGATTATGATGTATTGGCAGAAGCAAAAAAAATAGGGATTAAGGAACTCTATTCAAAATTAATGGCAGATGAAGACCAGGGTTTTAAATCTATTTATCAATTGCTGGATGATCTAAAAAAGGATTTTGGTTTATAAAAAAAGATTTAAGAAGAAACTATTTGGCTAAGCTCAATTTTGTTTATTCTCCGAGAAGCGAAGTCAAATATCATAAAGAAAAATCATGGGATATCTTCTTTGTTCCCTTTCTTGAACCCCGAGACTATTTCTTTAAAGGTTTGGCATCTTTTGAAATGCTACTTAGCTCTATCTGAGATGAGCTCACCACCAACACCAACATTCTCAGGAATGTTTTCTTTTATAAGCACAACGATTGTTGATTTTGGCAGGTCATAAGCCTGATAAGCAGCTTCTGTCACAGATTCTACCAGTCTTCTTTTTTTATCCAGATCTTTTATTACAGGACCATCTAAAGTTACTATGGGCATTTTGTCCTCCCTGTACAAATATAAAAATAATATTTTTTTAAATCATACCAATAATTATCTATTTAATCTAATCAATAATTTTAAAATTATAAATCCTTGAAAGGTTCTTGGTTGTTCTATAGGGTGCGATTAAGAGTTGCAATAATAAAATTCTTAATTTACATTTGCACCATAACTACTAATTATTACTTTTAAATAAATTAGGGGGGTCAAATGATGTTTAATGATTTCTTTGAAGAGCCAGTTTTCCTTTTAGGCAGGATTATTTTAGCCGGCTTCCTCGGAGGTCTTATAGGTCTGGAACGTGACATTCACGGAAGAGCAGCAGGTCTTCGTACCAATCTGCTTGTTAGTATGGGTGCCGCAGTCTTCATGATAATGTCAGAAATGGTCGCTAGCCCAGGCCCGAACCTCAAGGGAAGCGAAATGATGAGTGGTGATCCCGGCCGTATCGCAGCTCAAATTGTTACGGGTATAGGGTTTTTAGGCGCTGGAACAATAATAAAAGCAGGGATTACAATTCGAGGACTCACAACAGCAGCTTGCCTCTGGGTTGTTGCTGGCATAGGAATGGCATCTGGTGCTGGATATTACTCTATAGCTATTGTAACGACCTTTATGTCCATCTGTTCTCTGCAAGGCCTTCTTTATCTCGAAAAGCTCTATCCAAAAGACACCTTTGGAACTCTTATGATAACCACGACAAACGAAGCCGATCCATCATTTATTCGTAGCACGATTAAAAGTATGAAAGATGTGAGCATGAAAATGATATCTTTTAACCTTAAACGAGAATATGATACGGGAATTACTACAGCAACAGCATCAATCAGATTTTCTAGGAAAGATTATTCCGAAGATCTGGCTGACGTTGTCATCAGATCTTTTGAGAATACTAAAATTCCCTTAAAGTCTATAAGATGGGAACTTCAGTAAATCATTTGTCGGATACTAATACTAATTATTGCATCACTTTTTCAGGTATTTGAAGAGTGAGCGGGGAAAAAAGAGGGAGATTAAGCCGTATAAAAAATTGTATTCAAGGCTAAATCTTTATATTTTTGAGAAGAGCAGTTCAAAATATTCAGTCTTTTAATAAGGAGAGATAAAATGTTTCTTTCTCTTATTCAAAAAAGAAGAAGTATAAGACAATTCTTAGATAAACAGGTAGAAGCTGAAAAAATCGATATGCTGATTGAAGCATCACTTCGTCCCCCTTCATCAAGGGGATTTAACCCGTGGGAGTTTATCTTTGTTACGGATAAAAGTTTATTGGAAAAACTTTCCAGAGCCAAGGAACACGGATCGTCATTTTTAAAGAACGCACCACTCGGAGTTGTGATCTTAGCTGACCCGGATAAATGCGATGTATGGATTGAGGATTGCTCTATTGCTTCGATATTTATCCATCTGGCAGCAGAATCTCTGGGGCTTGGAAGCTGCTGGATTCAGATTAGAGAGAGAATGCACAGCGGGAGTAAAACTGCAGAGGAATATATATTAGAAGTTTTAAATATACCAAAAAATTTTAAAGTGCTATCGATGATTGGTGTGGGATATCCTGATGAGAAAAAACCCCCTCACAAAAAAGAAGAACTCCAATATGAAAAGGTGCATCGCGATTTGCATGGGAAGTCATCTTAAGTTTCTGATTCTCTCGCCACTTCTACGGTTTCAGGGTTTCCCAAGGAATAAATCCAATCTATTTTTTCCATCAACAACCGCTATATAAACTCTTTCCTCCAGTACCTCTGAGGCATGCGACAGCCCTATAAAAGTCATTTTGGTCCTAAAGGAAATCAAGCAGGGGTTGCCCTTTTAGATTCTTCAGGGATTGACGAGTAAGCGAGAAAAAATAAGAATGAGTAGAAACAAAGAAGGCAAGGTTCAAGACTAAAGGAATGTGATAGCGCTACCAAAATATAGCGAACGAGAATTACGAGAGAGCCTATCCAAAAGTTGCTACCCAATCCCCAACATAATGAGTTACAACCATGACTATTATTGCAATAACCAAATGCTCTATGACCACTTTGTAAGGTTCTATATTCTCTCTTTTAGCGATATAAAAACTAAAAATTGCTAATAAGGATAAACCCCATATTATACTGATATATATTGCGGTAGAAAGTGGAAACAGGAGAATTGGAATAATAAATGTTATTGAAAAAATAAATTTAGATAATAATGTCGTAAGTGTTGATTCCCAGATTTCTTTTGTTGTGTGTTTATTCTCAGATTCTTCAGATACATGAATTCCTAACGCATCTGAGAGAGCATCTGCGATTGCTATTACAAGAATGCCACCAATGATGACATGTGCTGAACGAGTGCTTGAATGCAGTCCTATAATTAGACCGAGGGTAGTAATAATTCCAGATGTTAAACCAAAACTAAAACCTTTTCTTATTGAAAGTTTCATAGATATTGATTAAGTATTAATTCATTTAATTAACTTTTGGCATCCCGATCAATCCTTAACTCGTTTACATTCTGATAAGTTTAGATATTACAAAATCTTGTATGATTATAGAGAATAAAAGTATTTTTTGCAATTTCAAATTTTTCCCTTTTAGATTCCTCAGTGATTCGACAAGATAGCAAGAAAGCAGCCCGAAAATAAAAAATAGTGATAAATAACTAATTATCCTCTAAAATAGCTTTCATAAAGGTGAATTTTTTCTTTGTAGGAGGATATTATGAAAAAGGCAATCATAATAATACTAATCTTGATTTTGATGATTTTGGGAATAAGGACAGCAATTTCGCTGCTACACTCAGCTACAAATACCGAACCTGCGTCAAATTTAAAAATCATAAAACTTCCTGAACCAAAGTATGATAGTAAGACCTCTGTTGAAAAGGCTCTTCTCAAGAGAAGATCAGTAAGAAGCTATAAAAATGAGCCGGTGACTCTTGCAGAAACTTCACAGCTTCTCTGGGCCGCTCAGGGGATTACAAATCCAGAAGGCTTTCGAACAGCCCCTTCAGCAGGGGCGCTCTATCCCCTTGAGGTTTACCTCATCGCTGGAAATGTAGATAGTCTTAATGCTGGAATTTATAAATATAAAAATCACAGGCATGCATTAATAAGAGTCAGAGAAGGGGATAAAAGGAAAGGGCTAAGTATGGCTGCTTTTGCCCAAAGAGCGGTTAGAGATGCTGCTTTAGATATTGTCATATCTGCTGTTTATGAACGAACAACGGTAAAGTATAGAAAGAGAGGGATAAGATACGTGCATATGGAAGCCGGCCACGCAGCTCAAAATATCTTTTTGCAGGCAGTTTCCCTCAATCTTGGAACAGTTACTATCGGAGCTTTCTGGGATGGTCAAGTAAAGAGGGTTGTAAATATGCCCGACGAAGAGCATCCTTTATATATCATACCCGTTGGAAGGAAATAGTCAGAAACCAAACATTGAGAAGAGCTTAAAAGATAAACTGAGATTTTCTATATTATTTCCATCCGATGATTTTGTAGCCCTTATCTCTGAGGCACTTTTCGACAAATTTCCTATGCAACGGATCTGGTTCTCGTGCATCGAAAATCCCGCTCATGAACCCTGCAGAGCCTCCGCCAGCCGCACCAACTGCTGCACCTTTCCCTATACGACCGGTGACTGCGCCTACGGCTGTGCCGACCACAGCACCGCTTGTTGCACCCTTTGCTGTCTTTTTTGCTACCTTCTCAGCAGTTCTGGACTTTAGCCCTTGCTGTTCTGCAAGTCTTATACAGTCATCAATATCCTGCTCTGCAACTTCCCGTCCAAGCTCGTAAATTCGCTCATTCGGATAAAGAACAGGGCGCTTGGCACACGACACCAAGAGACCCATACCAAAAATAAAAATCAAAAGGGGGATAATTAATCCTTTCACATGAAACTCCAATCTATCTCTTTTTCTTTTTATAAATGAGCTGATATCGAGCTGTCAATAAGATTTTTTGCCTCTGCTTTCGCAGCAACAAAGCATGGAGAATAATACTTGAATTTCTTCGATCTTTTTTGTTAGTATCACATTTCAGTCTTAAACAAAGAAAGGAGACAAAAGATGAGCCTGATAAAAATCATGCCGTGCCTCGATATGAAAGAGGGAAGGGTTGTTAAGGGTGTTAACTTTATAGACCTAAGGGATGCAGGTGATCCTGTAGAAAATGCTGCCTTTTATGAAAAGGAAGGGGCTGATGAGCTGGCCATGCTCGATATTGCTGCAACCTTAGAGAATAGAAAAACAAAATTGGAGTGGGTGAAGAATGTTTCATCCGTTATCAATATCTCGTTGACCGTGGGAGGCGGTATTTCCTCTCTGGAAGACATTGAACTTGTTCTTGATGCGGGTGCAGGTAAAATCTCTATGAATAGTGCCGCAGTTAAGAATCCTGATCTGATAAGTGAGGCAACAAAAAAATTCAATTCAAAGAAGATAACCATTGCCATAGATGGGAGAAGAAACAGCGAGATGCCATCCGGATTTGAGGTTGTCGTATCAGGAGGCACCAAACCTGTGGGAAAAGATGCCGTTGAGTGGGCCAAGGAGTGTGAGGAGCGGGGAGCGAGTGTAATCCTGTCAACAAGCATGGATAGCGATGGAACGCAGGCTGGCTATGACCTCGAATTTACGAGTGCCATTGCAGATGCTGTTGATCTGCCCGTAATCGCTTCAGGTGGAGCAGGGAAGCTTGAGCATTTTTATGATGCAGTCATCAAAGGTCATGCAGAGATCTTGTTAGCTGCATCGGTCTTTCATTTTCACACCGTAAGAATCAAGGCGCTCAAGGAATATCTTCGTGAAAAGGGCCTGCAGGTCACTATTAAATCTTAAAGATATAATTATCTTTGTTATACGCTTTAGGACCTGGACAGCATGGATATCTTTATCACATCATTCGAATCGGTTGCAGTACTTTTAGTTATAGGGTTTTTAGGATTCTGGATCATTAAAAGAGATCTCTTCCCGGGAACTGTGCTGAAATTCCTTTCGCCTTTAGCCATTGATATTGCTTTACCTTGCCTTGTCTTTTTTAGTATCATTACAAATTTCTCTCCAGAAAAAACCGCGGGATGGTGGCAACTTCCTATTTGTTGGCTTCTTTTCACGGCGGTTTCATTCCCTCTTTCGATCATTGCCGGCTTTGTATCACAAAAAAACACCCGCTCTGAATTTACTCTCAGCCTTTTTTATCAGAATGGAATATTTCTCCCATTGGTAATCATAGGAGGACTTTTTGGTGATAATTCAGCATATTTGGTCTATCTTTTTTTATTTACTATGTTTTTTCCTGGCTTTTTCTTCAGCACATATCATTTCTTCTTCGGTAAGAAAGATCATTTTTTGAACTGGAAGAAAATTGTTAATCCTGTGCTTATTGCATCTCTGGTTGCAGTCTTTATACGATATGTTGGAGCACATGATTATATCCCTCGTTTTATTATCTCAAGCATTAGGCTCGTAGGCGGCATGGCAATACCTTCCTTATTGATAATAATCGGCGGCAATATTTATATCGATTTTCAAAAGAAAGGCACCCTTTATATCAGGGAAGTTGTGAAATTTGTATTCATCAAGAACCTTCTCTTTCCACTGGTGTTTTTTAGCATTCTCATATTGTTCCGACCAAGCTATAGCATTGCCTTGATTATCCTCCTTGAAAGCGCTGTTCCACCCATTACTGCTGTTCCTATTGTTACTGAAAGAGCAGGAGGCAATTATAACATTGTAAACCAATTTGTTGTGGCCAGCTTTGTTTTTTCGCTCTTTTCCATCTCTTTAATGGTTATGCTATTCAGCATGTATTTTACGCCTTAGCGGATCAAATAATAGAAAAGGTTTAAAAACACATTGAATATGTTTTAATCCCCCCAATAGCACTAATATGGTGAATGCCTTACGAGAAATTCTTCTATCCATTCTTAAAAGAGCTCAGAGAGAAAATTTCTGAGTTTATTGCAAAAGAAAGTCCTGTTTGGGTTTGATAAACTGCTGACTCAAAGCGGGTTATCTATCAAACTAGGAAATAACTACAAAAAGAGGAACTTTTAAGATTTTAAGAATTTCTTAATTCATCTGAAATGATTTTTACTCTTCTAACCCAAATAGGCGAGGATATTTCTGATGGAGGCGGCGCTGCTCACTCACAATTTTGCTGTAAGGGGGGCCCTCGTAAAGACGAAGTGCAATCATCTCGTTCTGATAACGAACAACATCCCCTGAAACTTCATACGATTCCCCGTCTTCAAAAATAACATTTCCCCGAACAATCTTCTCTAGCTCTAGAGGATTTATTCTAGGACAAACAAATCTTATCCCCATTTCACTGACATCAACCACTTCATACTCTTTCTTTTTCCAAAGGAATTTTGGACGCTCTTCTACGGGATATTCAACGCGAAAAAATTGTCGTCTCTGCTGATCTATTGTTGCCTCCTTTATGCTATTTTAATCTCTTTACCAATCTTGCTATATTTCCGCCTAATTTCATACACTCTTTTTTCGCTCTCTCATCCGGTTTGCCAATCGCTACAGGACCGTAGTGATCTCCCATGGCGTCTCCCTGAATAATCATACCATGGATCAACATCGCTTTCAAGATACCCAAAATCGTGGTCTCATTTCCTCCAGCCAAGTTAGCTGCTGAGGTAAAGGCTCCACCAACCTTACCTGTAAGGTCTCCATGAAATCTCACGCTCTCGTCAAAGAGCTGCTTAATCTCTGCTGCCATGCTTCCATAATAGGTTGGCGACCCAATGATAATTCCATCATACTCCAACAGGACATCAGGTGTCACATCCTGAACCTTCTTTATATCGACATCAACGCCTTCCTTCTTAACCCCCTCTTCTATATATTGAACCATTTCCTCGGTATTACCAGTCTTTGAATAGTATAAGATGAGAACCTTTGACATGGGGATGCCTCCAATTATTTGTAATTTCTTCTCTATAAGATTATTTTGGGCGTTTATTTTAACATATTTATCTCTGCATGCAAAAGCGTTTTTTGTATCACCTTATTATTTTTTCTAAATCAAACATTTTTTTATAGAATTAGGCTTATGATTTCTGATATATTTTTTAAAATTTCAATTATTCACAAGGAGGGCAGTAATGCTTAAAAATAGACTCTGGCTTATCTCTCTTCTGTTAGCATCATCTTTTTTGACTTTCCCTTTCTTAGCCTGCTCGACTCCTTATAAATCAGAATATAAGCTGAGTGTTGTTGTAGGGCCAAAGGGACCATGGGGAGAGGGAGCTTCTAAGTTTACCGATCTTGTTCGAAAAAAGAGTGGGGAACGCATCAATATAAAGTGTTATTTTAGCGGCCAGCTATTTGCAGGAAAGCAGACCAATGAGTTTTTTCTCTTAAGACAGGGGGTTATAGATTTTGCTCTTGGTTCCACAATAAACTGGTCTACTACAATCAAGGAACTCAATCTCTTCTCTCTTCCCTTTTTCTTTTCGGATTACAAGTCTTTGGACAAAATCACACATGGGAAAACAGGTAAAAGGATTAATGGTATCCTGAAAAAAAAAGGCGTTGTTAACCTTGGTTGGGGAGAAAATGGTTTTAGAGAGCTTACCAATGGAAAGCGAGAGGTCAAAAAGCCTGACGATTTGAAGGGATTAAAGATAAGGGTCGTGGGTTCCCCCATATTTATCAATACCTTTCGGGCCCTGGGAGCAAATCCTGTATCGATGAACTGGGGAGAGGCTGTGACAGCCTTTCAACAGAAGACCGTAGACGGTCAGGAAAACCCAATCGTTTCTGTTATTTTACCTTATAAGCTATATCAGATGCATGATTACATAACCATATGGCACTATGCCATCGATCCCCTTGTCTTGGGTATCAATAAGGATATATGGAACAATTTTACGAAAGAAGATCAAAGAATCGTCAAAGAGGCAGCCAAAGAAGCCATGGACTGGCAAAGAAGTGAGGCGAGAAAAGGGCTTGAAAAAAACCAAAAAGCCATCGATTTTTTAAAGAAGAAGGGAATGAAGGTAACCATCCTTTCAAAAGATGAGATGAAAATCTTTAAAAACTTGACAGGACCTGTCTATAAAAAATGGGTTAAGAAGATTGGCGAGGATCTCGTTAAGTTAGCTGAGGAAGAGCTCAAATAGAAAAAACATTATGAAAGAAAAGACAAAATGGCTGTTAGAAAATCTGGAAGAAGTCTTATGTGCTTTTATACTTGGGATAATGGCTCTTCTTGCCTTTGCAAATGTAATTACTAGATACTTTATTCAATATTCGCTGGCATTTACAGAAGAAATAGAAGTCAACCTTATGGTTTGGCTTACTCTGCTGGGAACGTCTGTCGGCTTTAAAAAGGGTGCACATCTCGGGTTAACCTTTCTTTTGAATCGCCTCTCTTATCCTTTAAAAAAACTGCTGTCTTTAGCCTCTGCCTGCCTTTCCCTCATCTTATTTGCATTACTCATAGGGTTCAGCGTATCTCAGATTTTTGCAGAGATTGAGCTTGAAATTACTTCCGAGGCATTAGAATTACCCCAGTGGTGGTATACCATGGGGATCCCTGTATGTGGTTTAGTTTTGATATTTCGAATCATCACCATTCTCAATAAAAACATCAAGGAACCTTGAGGATTAATGGAAGCGGGTATTCTATTATTTTTAATCTTTTTAGTCCTTCTTTTCTTAGGCATACCCATTGCTGTTGCCTTGGGTGGAACAGCCTTGTTTCTGATATGGAAATATCAGTTAGGTCTGCCTGTCTACTCTGCTAATTTCTATGCCGGTATTGCAAAGTTCCAGCTCCTTGCCATCCCCTTTTTTATACTGGCAGGTTTTATATTAGAGCGCTGTGGGATTTCTAAAAGGCTCGTTAATCTAGCAAGCCTCATTGTCGGCTCCATTCCCGGAGGTCTTGCTATTGTGGCTATTGCGGTCTGTGTCTTTTTTGGTGGTATTTCTGGCTCAGGTCCTGCTGATGCTGCAGCCATGGGAGCTGTGCTTATTCCTGCAATGATTGCAAAGGGCTATGAAAAAGGCTTTTCATCAGCCCTTATTGCCAGCAGCGGTTCAACAGCTATCGTTGTCCCTCCCAGTATTGCATTGATTCTCTATGGGGTGATAACCAATGTCTCTATACCCGCCCTCTTTGCTGCCGGAATCTTTCCCGGTTTGTTAGCAGGGTTTTCTCTTGTTCTTCCTGCTTATTTTATATCAAAGAAAAAAGGATTTTTAGGGGAGGAAAGGGGAACGTTTAAAGAAATCATGAAGGCATTTAAGGAATCGATCTGGGGACTCCTCGCTCCTATCATTATTCTCGGTGGTATCTATGGCGGGATATTTACGCCAACAGAGGCTGCTGTTGTTGCTGTATTCTATGGTCTCTTTGTAGGTATGATTATTTATAGAACGCTTAAACTAAAAGATCTCTATCCTATTTTATGCGATGCGGCACTCTCTTCAGCCATTGTTATGATTATTGTCTCTTTTGCTGGTCTTTACTCATGGGCTGGCTCTACTTTAGGGGTTATGGACAAGACAGCCTCTTTTCTTTTATCATTAAGCTCTAATCCTTACATTTCAATTTTAATCATTAATATACTCATCTTAATTGCTGGCATGCTTCTGGATGCCATATCGATATACTATATTTTTCTTCCCATTCTCCTTCCTATTATTGCTCACTTTCAATGGGACCCCTTGTGGTTTGGTGTCGTTATGACCCTGAATCTGGCAATAGGGCAGTTTACACCCCCTGTGGCAATCAACCTTTTTGTCACGACAAATATTGCAAAAACCTCTTTAGAAGATACCTCTCTGGCAGTCATTCCATTTATCATTACCATGTTTTTAGCCCTTCTTATTGTTATCTATATGCCAAGCTTAAGCCTCGTTCTCCCTATATGGTGGAATCTCTATACCCTATAAGAGCTATAAAATTATAAATTTCTTCTTTTCTCTTGTTTTCCAAAAATTTAATATTATTTTTAGGAGAAGATTAGATAAGAAGAATAAATCAAAAGTATAGGAATGAAATGTAATGGAGATTTTTTATTGTTTCTTTTCATCCTCAAAAAAGACGAGAACAAAGACCGACGTCATAATGAGCACACAGAGCGTAAAAAGAATGGTATAAAAAATCTTATCTGCAGAGGTAACCCTTTTGTCAAGACGAATACCTATATCAGAGCCTCCTAATGCCTCGAACCTTTTCTTTATTGTATCAGGATCACCGGTTCTTATTTCAACCTTGAGATATTTTTTCTCTTTTCCAGATAAAAATGAGTTGACCTTTAAAGGATATTTCAGATCCAAATCCTCAATGAACATCGATTTGAATAGATCCTTATTTTTAACTAACTCTTGATTGAGTTTTTCAGCCTTAATGTGAGCCTCTATATTGTATTCACTATACTTCTTAAAATTAATTGTGCCAGCAATCAACAGAGATAAAAGTGTGATGAAGATGATGAATTTTTTCCTTTTCCAAATAAGTTTTATCTCATCCAATAGTCTCTCCTTGCTCTTTATATTATTTATCTTCGCTTTTTTCTTTACTCTGTTCAATATCTTTTAGCTCTATTCGTATCAGATCATCTCTTTTTGATTTGATATAAGTATCCTCTTTTATATAGAGTTGAATTAAAAAATAAAAAACAACAAATATGATGATAACGAGAATAAATAAAAAAATTGTCTTAATATTTGTTATATCTCGTCTCAGTTTTTCTCTTCTCTTCGATTGATTTTCCTTGAGTCTCCTCCAGGCCTCCCTTGCCTCTTTTTTTCTCTCTTGATTCATCTCCATAACTTCTGACCTTTCACTTATTTCCCATGCTCTTCAGCATCGAGCCCAATTTTTCATGGATGCCTCCAAAACCACCATTTGACATAACAAGAACAATATCTCCTGGGCTTAAACTCTTTCTTAAAAAATCAACTATCTCATCCACCTCTTCTATAAAATAGGCTGAATGGCCATTTGAATTTAATTTACTGACCAATTGAGATGGAGAGAAAATCAGTTCCTGTTCTATCTGATCAGGCCTAAAGACTCCTGCAATGATAACTTTATCAGCCGCCTTAAAGGCATCTACGTAGTCATTTTGAAATATATTCCTTCTGCTTGTAGCTGTGCGGGGCTCAAACAACGCCCAGAGTCTTTTATCCGGATAATGTGCTTTAACAGCTCCTATGGTTTCTCTCACAGATGTAGGATGATGAGCAAAATCATCAATTACAATAATGCCATTTTTTTCAATCTTGATTTCCTGACGACGCCTTACTCCCTTAAAGGCCTTAAGGCTTTTCTTTATGGTTTGAAGAGGGATGCCAAGTCTTATAGCTATTGCTATAACACCAATGGCATTTTGAATATTATGTCTTCCCATCAAAGACCAATGAAAAGGGCCCATTTTCTCTTTCTTATTATTTATAGAGAACTCTGCACCGGACTTACCGAGTTTCATATCAACAGCCCTCCACTCTGCCATTGGATGAAAGCCATAGGTCTCAGTTTTACAGCCTGCATATTTCTTCATTTCACTTGAATGCGGAAAATCGAGACCAAGAAGAAGTACTTTATCTTCAGGTATAATCTGGACAAATTTTTTAAAGGATTCTTTGATATGATTTAGGTCCTGATATATATCAGCATGGTCAAACTCTATACTTGTCAATATGACATTTTTTGGTAAATAATGAAGAAATTTTGGACCCTTATCAAAAAAGGCTGTATCATATTCATCCCCCTCCACCACAAAATATCTCCCCATACCTAATTTATAATTTTCTCCAAAATTTAAAGGAATTCCTCCAATCATAAACCCTGGGTCCTCACCAGCCACCTCTAAAATCCACGCCATGAGGGAAGAAGCTGTTGTTTTTCCGTGGGTTCCAGCAATAACGATTGTTTCTTTTTCCTTCAGGAAGAAATCAGCCAAAGCCTGAGGAAACGAGAGATAAGGGATTTTCTTTTTCAAAAGCGCTTTTATCTCTGGATTTTTCCTTGATACAGCATTCCCTACAATTACCAAATCAGGATTTTCATCAAGATTGGACGGCTTGTATCCTATCTTTACTGGAATTCCTAATTCTTCCAATTTAGTGCTCATGGGAGGATAAACATCTTGGTCAGAGCCTGTGACGACATATCCTGACTTCTTGAGCATTCCTGCTAAGGAACTCATCCCTGTCCCACATACAGCAATCATATGAATCTTTTTTAAAGCGCTCTTATCCATTGTCCTTGTTCAGCAATTCCTCCATGACTATATCATGGATGTAGGGCCTAAATCGATTAAAGGTCTGGTTCTCTCTCGTGGGGTGAACCCTGTTTGACAATAAAATAACTATTATTTCCCTTTTTAAATCTATCCATAAGGATACGCCGGTAAAGCCAGTGTGTCCAATAGACTCATTAGAAAAATATCTTCCTGAGGTAGAAAATATTCTGGAAGGAGTATCCCAACCAAGGGCCCTGCTTGAGTGTTTTACGATCTCCTGCCTTTTAATAAATTTCTCTAATATCTCTTTGGGAATCATTCCTTCTCTTCCCCTAAAAATTTCAAGTATCTCCTTTGCAAAGATATAAATATCTCCTCCTATTGCAAAGAGTCCTGCATGCCCAGCAACTCCTCCCATAGCATAGGCGTTTGCATCATGAACTTCTCCTCTTAACACTCTTTTTCTCCAAGGACATTCCTCTGTAGCTGCAAACTTCTCTTTTGCTAGATTCCTCTTATCAGCCAATTTAATGTAAAAGGTATTTTTCATTCCTAATGGACTGAATATACGTTCATCACAAAAATTCTCCAGAGATTGGCCTGACACCTTCTCAATGACTTCCTCTAATAGAATAAAACCTAAATCACTATATTGAAAATCCTCCCCAAGAGGATAAATTAACTTCTCTTTATGCACCATCTCATAGATTAAATTCTTTGTTGTATGATTAGGTATCATCCGATCATTGTTACAAACTTCTTTATAATAGGGTTTCCATGCTGGTAGACCTGAGGAATGGCTTAAAAGGTGGCGGAGAGTTATGTCACTCTTGCCATATTTAACAAGTGAAGGAATAAATTTAGATGCCTTATCATCTACTTCAAGATATTTGTCTCTAACCAATAGCATCAGAGCGGTGGTCGTTGCAATCACCTTAGTTAACGATGCAATGTCAAATATGGTATCCTCTCTAAGTTCTGATATCTCTGGAACAAGAGAACTATGGCCAAACGCCTTTTTATATTTAATATCTCCTCTTTTAGCAAACAATAGATATGCGCCAGGGAATATACTGCTCTTCCTGGCCCTCTCCATAATATCTGTGATCTTTGGATACTCTTCCTTTTCCAATGTATTCCTATAATCATCCTGTGTCATGAAACAGCCGATTCTAAAAAAAAGAGTTTTCTTTCATTTGCATCAACCCTTACCTTTACACCAAAGGGAAGGACCAAGCCATGATTTCCATGTCCCGCGGGAACTTTATATAATACAGGGGCTTTTGTCTCTGTAAAGATCTCTTTTGCCATCTCTTTGAATAAAACTTCCTCTTTGGGATCGAATATATGTCCAAAAATAATCCCTTCTATCTTATCAAACTTCCCTGCAATCCTCATCTGGGTTAGCATTCTGTCCAGTCTATAAAGCGGCTCGTTTGTATCTTCTAAAAAAAGTATCTTTCCCTTTGTTTCTAATTCATATTCTGTTCCCATTGAACTAATGATTATTGAAAGACATCCACCTATGAGTATACCTTCCCCTATCCCTTCACGTAACACCTCTATTCCATCTAAATTGAGCTCTCCTAGAGGCTCCTTAGAGGTTAGAAGTCTTATAAAAACCTCTTCTTCATATGGAGAAAGACCCCGTGCCAAAGCTCCTGCAACCATAGGTCCATGAAAGCAAACCATGGAACATTCTTGTACAAAGAAATTCAGGAGAAAACAAATATCGCTATATCCCACAAAGATTTTTGGGTGATTAACAATCTTTTCTTTTTGTAAAAGGGGAAGTATCCTTCCAGCACCATAACCACCCCTTGCACAGAAAATGGCTTTGATTTCTTCATTGCTGAACAAATCCATGAGTTCAGAAACCCTTCTGGAATCAGAACCAGCCATATACCTCTCTGCATGAAATATATCTTCTCTCCAAAATGGGTTAAATCCTATTTTCTTTATAAACTCTATCCCTTTTTCAAACTTCTTTTTATCAAATAATCCAGAAGGAGCAACAATTCCTATGGTATCACCCTTTTGCAATGCTTTTGGTTTTATCATCCATATCTCCTTTTTCTCCTTGTAGTATAAGTTAAGGGCGGGAAAATGTCTAATATTTTTACTTAATTGGCAATATACTATATATTGTGGTTTTCAACAGGTTTATACACAACCTGTGGAAAAATTTTTCATGCTTTCCCTAACCTATTGACTTTTCTAGCTTAAAGCCTACATTAATCTTAAGATGTTTAAAAAACTGAAGTTAGAGTTTGCCTATTGTCTCTATACCGATAGCATTCAGTCCAAGTCTTTTTGTGAAGATTGCAGTGAAAACCTCTATCAATATACAAAAAAAGAGTGTTCATTAAAAGAGAGAATAAAATGGTATAAAGAATATAGCCTGGCAGTAAAAGACATGGAAAGAAATCGCTTTGAGAACAGGTTTGAAAAACATCCATATAAGCATTAAGAAGAAAAGGAGGGACTTGCCTTCTTTAATTTTTTACCTGTATCTTATTGAAACCATATCGATTTAATTATTTGATTGACCTAGCAAAAAATTTTTAATAGACTTTATTTAATTTAAAATAAGGTGAATAATGCCAAATGTCCCTTTAAAGAAAATCATTACTGAAAAAAAATTTCTCCCCCTTATAGAACAGGCCTCTGTAAATTTCTTTAAAGTTATCAATTGCCTGAAAAAGGATTCTCCGGAATCAAAGACCTTTTATGCAAACCTTTCTAATGAAGCAGAACTTTTTGAAGACTTTTTAGATAATCACGGGGCAAGAGAAAATAAATCATGGTTCTATTTTACTGAACTAATTGCCTCAATAAGAAACTTTGCGATTGCAGGACTCCAGTTAAGACACATCTTAGACAGATATTATCACTATAAACTGGAAGATTCAAAAGATGATGCCGCTAAATTTCATAGAGATGCTAATAGTGCTATGAGTTTTATAAACAATTCTGTATTAGATTTGTTTGGTATTCTAAAAAAGGAAGCAAGTAAAAATGGAATGAAACATCCCAAAGAATGTTACATAGATAGAGCTTTTAGTGAAATTCCCATTTCCAAGCGTCTTCCTAAAAATCTTCACGAGGATGATTTAAAAGATAATGAAGAAAGAATTATTGCGCTTTCAAGGAGATTTAGGAATGTTGCAAAATTATCAAAAGAAACTAATCTCGAGAAATTTTATAAGAAGGAAACAGAAATCCCTGTTATTCCAAAAATAATCGATGAAACAAAGGTTCAGAATTTTAAAAATATTCTGCAGGGGATTCAATCAGACTACGATACCTATATAAAAAATACATTTCTTGAAAAAAACGATAAAAATCTCACTAAACTAAGGGGCTTTACATCTATTTGTCTTCATCTCTTAGAAATAGTCCGCTGGCTCTCTCACTTTTTTGAAAGGCATGCAGACGAGGTGAGAACTGGAGGAATTAAAGAGAAAATTACAAAGATTGTTGATAGAAAAGAGGGATTAAATACGATTATCAATTTCGCTTTTTTTAATAGTAACGATTATTTACAGAAAGGAAAGCTCATCGCAGAAAAAATTCTATCGAAATATACCATAAAGGCCCGCTATAAACTCCCCCCTCCCAAACCTCTGGGCTTCCACGCTAGGCCTGCCGGGTATATCTCTCTCATTGTTAAGGAACATGGCACTGATGTCTTTCTTGTAGTTGATGGGAAAAAATTTAATGCAAGATCAGTGCTGAGCCTAATGGAGGCAGGGGGTCTCATTGCAGACAAGGGATATCATGAAGTAATCTTTGAAGGTGATAAAAGGGCTCTTGATGATATAAAGATCCTTGCAGAACATAATTATTGTGAAGACTGCGAAATCCCCAGAGAACTGAACTATGTGAGAATCCTTAGGAATAAATAATTTTTTTATTATTTTTAATCCCTAACCCTTCCCCAAACTATTTATTAAAGAAGTAAACCCCAGGAGGTTGTTATTGAAAGTTTCAGAGATCCATTGTAAATCGATTTTGGTAAAATCAAGGATAGATGGCATTGATTATGCCATTAATCCCTATATTGGTTGTGTTCATGGGTGTGTATATTGCTATGCGAAATTTATGAAGAGGTTTACAGGCCATAGGGAGCCTTGGGGACGTTTTTTGGATATAAAGATAAATGCACCAGAAATCTTAAAAAGGGAAATGAAAAAATATAAAAGAGGAACGATTATGATGGGTACTGTAACAGACCCCTATCAACCTATTGAAGAGAAATATCGATTAACACGAGGCCTTTTAAGGGAACTTATGCATCATAGCTTTCATATCCATATCCAAACAAAATCTGCTTTAATCTTACGAGACCTTGATATATTTAAAGAAATGCCTCATCTGGAAATAGGAATGACCATCACAACCTATGATGAAAAAATAAGAAGAATATTTGAGCCAGGGGCATCATCGATTAAATCTAGAGTTTCTGCTTTAAAAGAAATCTCTGAGAAAGGGATAGATACTTTTGTATTCCTCGGTCCTATCCTTCCTTATATTACAAGAAAAACCCTTTTGCCTCTATTAAATA
>Ga0307378_10003942_pt1 | contig 21512 bp, 27 predicted proteins | sample UN1MG_FD_202238 | JGI IMG/M metagenome (GOLD analysis project Ga0307378, IMG submission 202238) | Soil microbial communities from Risofladan, Vaasa, Finland - UN-1 | ecosystem: Environmental > Terrestrial > Soil > Coastal area > Acid sulfate soil | place: Finland: Risofladan, Vaasa | collected...
AGCTGGCACTATTAACAACTGGCTGTTCGGAACCACCAGTGGTTTTAAAAGTTGGGATATCACCATTACCAGAATCTAAAAAAAGCGCACCGTTTGGCACTTGTGCGCCATCCGTTGGATTTAAAAATACATATGGGACTTCGATTGCGGCCTTGACCATAGCAATTCCCCTAAATAGAGTTTAATTTTATTATACAGGGAATTGCTGAGGAAAACAAACAGACATCTATTTAATGTTTTTCGATGGACAACTAAGAACTAAAAGTGTTTTTATCCAATCCCCAAAAAAAAGGAGAATTTTGATATGGGAACATTATTAAAACAAACTGAACGAGATTATGCGCTGTTAAGCAAAGACACAGTGACGCAGTTTTTGAGTAGCTACAGATTAGATCAGACTGACGAAAACACCCTTAAAGCTATTGAGTTACTTGAATACGAAAGACGTACCAATTTCATGATAAATAATGGCGATCGATGGGATGAGCAAATGGCCGGATTTGGCAAGATTCTAATTGAGATCAAAGATGCCATTTCGGAAGGGAGTGAATAATCAAAAAAGGTTGTGTCCCATCTTTAGGTCACAACCCTTTTTGTGTTTTATTTTTTAATAATACCGGACGCTAAACTAATATAGCCTGTAGAACCCCACCAGAAATCTGCAATTCGTAAACATCAGTATTGGTCACATCATTAAGGAACAATGACTGCCACCCTTTGCCAATACCACCCAAACTAACCGCACCATTTATCGCTGGCTTCGTATCTACAACAATATTCTCAAGGTCGGTACTGCCACCGCCACCGCCACCACCTCCGGTGCGCTCATCCCTGACAACGTATCGATCACCATCCTTACCAGGGATAAAGAGAGATATTTGAGTGTCAGATAATTTTTCAAAATCACCACCTGTTTTCTCCCCAGGAATACCACCCGACGACGATTGGAATAGGACGTTGCCGTTCTTATAAACTTTTATGTCTTTAACAAAATTTGAAGAATCAAATGTGAATGCACCCACTTCAAGAAGGGCTTGGCCACCGCTGACAAAAAACCTTTCTTCCTTTGCAACATCCGAAGTGATCGCATTCAGCTGAACCTGAAGGTTGCCACTAACATTCGTCAAAGTGTCGAGTATAAAATCATCATTATCATCCGATGAGGATGAAACACCCAAAATATCGACATTCAGAGAACTAGAAACCGAAGATAACAACGAAATTATATAGTCGTCGTTGTCATCCGAGGCCGAAGAAACCCCTAGTATATCAACCGTTTGTGCGCCAGATACCGTAGTTAACAAGGAAAGGATATAGTCGTCTCGGTCATCCGAAGCAGACGAGATACTATCAATCACTGTCTCTAAGCTATTAACACCCGAAACCGTGACAATGTTCGTTTCGTCAAAAGTGACACCGCCTAATCGAATACTTCTTAGGCCGAGTACGTCAACTGACTCATCAACTATAGTTTGACGAGAAATCTTGTTGCCAGGGTCCGAAATAAATTTGAGGAAGTATTGAGTTATCATATTATGTCTCCCTCGCACGATCAAAGACGATATCGGTAGCCAAACCTGTTACCGAAGTGTCTGGACCATCCAACTGTCCGATCCTGATCACACGACTGAAAAGAGGATTAGGCGGTAAGACCGTGATCCCTCCCAACCCATCGTCCGAAACATAAAGATCGTCGCCAATGTCACCAGCCGATACAGCCCCAGCCGCTCCGACCGCTAAACCGCCAACCTGCACACCGCCAGCCAAAGATGTTGCAATTTCTTGAGTCGTGATTCCGTAAAAACTGTCACCAGATACTTTCGGATCGTAAGGCTCAATCGTATTGTTAGACAAAAGATGAACAGCTGTATAAATAGGAATTGTAAAGCCAGTTATATTTGTCTTGGTCTTCGCTGCACTAGCACCGCCACCACCAGGAATAACGACATTCACTCGGTTAGGGCCGTCAGGGAAAACCGTGACACCAGTACCAGTAAAATTTGTATAAATGGCATTGGCTGTTATGAGCGCACCCTCATCTAAAACCTGAGAAGTGCTTGTCAATACAGCTGAATGCTTTTGAATTCTGAATTTAACCCTATCGCCAGCTTTGAGAGTGCCGATGTATTCTATTTCTTCCCCAAAGCCATCGCCTCGGTCTGTTTCGGTATAGTCAGTATCGACCGTTTTATAAGAGCCATTCTTAAAGACCCATAAATCGTCGCCACCCACTGTATATAAAGCACCAGGAGGTAAAGCGACTGTCTGAGGGCCATCTACAGGTATGATCACTTCAAAAGTAAATGCAGCCGTTCCAGAAACCGCAGCCAAATCTTCAAGTAATGCGGCCTGGAATTTATCCATGAAACCGTATTTATATTTGGTCGCAAAAGGCAAAACCCTCGGATATGCCGGATCGTCTTTTATTATGTTCGCTTCAGCTATACTGCCCGAAGCAGGTACATCCACTCTTGCAAGATTTATTAAGGTCGGATCAGCATCTAAATCAGCCGCCTCAACTACCCTCACCTCACCAGCCGTTGCAAAGCCAATCTTATAATCGACAAACAACGCTATATAAACAGTTGAACCTTTGTGTGCGGTCAAATCAAAGGTGAAATCGTTCGCACCCCCTGGTGCTGCCAATATAGCAACGGTCGATGTGAATCCCTGCAAACTTGCATGAACCGCTACCGACCAACCACTCGATGCCGGATCAAAGGCACCAGCCGAAAACCCAGAAACCTCACCAAATCCTTCTGGGTCAGTGTGATTTATTTGCACTTCAAAAGATGCTGGACCTGGCTTCACTACAAAACCAGAATAGACACCTCTAGGTAAACTCTTAAATGTCTTTCTGTTCAAGCCGCCAGAAGTATAAGGTTCAAGCCATCTTAGCTTGATGAAATCTGGCTGTAATGCTGTGGAATCTAGTACCGCCATATGAAATCTCGCTTAAAACTGGACTTGAACAAAGTTAGTCAGAATTTTTGATGCCGCTTTGGTTTGTTCCGAAAAAGTAACCCATGCAAGCATATTACTCTCATCGTCAAAAATACCGATCTCAAAAAATCTTGGCGAGTCGCCAAACCCATTATCGTTTGCTTCAATCTCAGCTAATCGACATCGTACCTGCATGATACTAGTACCTACGTCAGGCTGTAAAAAGGTAAAGTCCGTTGCGATCAGATTTTTTTCAAACTCAAACAGAGAACCAGAAGCCGCAGCCTCAACGTCAAGCAAGGCAACGCCTTCAGTAGGCGACTTTGGAATACGGCCACTGCCTGTATCTATAAAACCACCCTCGCCATATTTGAATTTAAAGGCACGAGCAGTATTTGTCGCCACCCCTGTTCCGATAATCCCAAAACGCTTGGCAAAAACCTCTCGGCCTTTGTTGGTGATTATCCCTGTTAATAACGATGTTGCCATTTCATGTTCCTTATGGAGTCTCTGTAGCTAACCCACTTACCGCTAAACTATAGTGGTCAAGCGGTATAACGTCTGCCGGAATTTGATCAAAGTGCGCTGCATAGGCGATAGGAGTGAATGTAGTTTCTTCACCACTGACGCATACCTCTGTGTCCGAGGCATCAATGCAGAATGTTGCCGTAAGTTCATATAGAACATCCCTAACATGAATCGGAATGATATCTCTAAGCTTAAAAGCCACCCGATCAAAGAAGTTACCCTCACCTGTAATTGCTGGTGGCAACGCTTTAACAACATCGAAGTTGAGTTTGATTGCAGTCGTAAGGCAGTAGTCGCATGAAAAGCCGCTAAGTCTCTCATCAGGAAATCCTGAAACATCTTCGAAGCCAGATACCCCTGAAACCTGATAGGACCCAGATGTTCCTGGTGCCAATACCGTGAAAAAATCACCGCTAGTCGGAGGTATCTCAAATAAATCATCGTCCTTAAAATAGATAACAAGGTCATCTGCCAAACGATATAGGTTGTTAATTGTGACATCAAAACCCGATATCTTACCTCGAATCGCATAAGACGCTCTTGTACCCTTGATCTGATAAAACTGAACTGCATTGCCGACCAATGATCTTTGAAATTCTTCAGGCTCAGAATCATCAATGACAACATCAATGGTAGTGCCAAGATATTTAAGTAAGTCACTTCTAATGCGGTCGAAATCGATTTGATCGGGAATGGTGTCAATCTGTTGCTTAACTCTATTGACCGAATCTTCAATCGTGAGCAAATAATGGGCAAGTAACTCGTTTTCAACGCCATTCTCATCTGTGCGATAATCAAAATTGCGAGATATGACATCTTTCCCATAATCGGCAGAGCCAAATGGGAATTTCCCCCAAGGGAAGTATCCAAATCCTGTTCCATTACGAGCCACATATGACCTCTATTAAATAAACTCGCCAAGATCTCTCATCACCAAAGTACCATTGTTATTCCAACCGATAACAAACTCATCGTGCCGATTGATACTCAACTGCGCTCCAACCTGGAAATTCAATGAAACATCTGCACTCATCGTAGTAGGAATCGTAATGTAAAGAGCAAATCCATTCGGAATATTTTGTGCCCTTACAGTCCCACTCGTCCCATATACAACCAAAATTCTTTTACCCCAGTGAAATACCGGAATAATAAAATCGTCTGTCCAATTTAAAACTGACGTGCCACTCGTCCAGGTTAAAGAGCCGCCACCAGTTAGCAACATATTTGCCATTAACTTTCGCATGAACATGATTTTTTCCATGACGAAAGTATATTGCTTAAACTGATCATAAAACGGATCAGAATCTTCCCCTGGCATTGGTATCTGCAAAAAAGATGTGTTTTCTACTGGTTGAATTGCCATTACTAATTAACCCCACTACTGCTACCTGATTGGAACCTTGGAAGTGCTTGGACTGTTACACTGCCAACTTGAATAACTGTACCTGTCGGTGAAATGAGATTGCCGTCTGAATCTAAATATTGACTCGGACCTTCGATGGTGATGTTTAAATAATTGATCGCTGTATCTGCGTTATCAACTGTCTCCCTCACCGCACCATCAATTTCCCAAATGTATAGAGGCTTATTGAAGGCACGCTCAACTAATATACCTAAAGGAGCTACGTCATTCTTAGCCAAAGCATCAAATATCCCAGCGACAACATCTTCCTCAACGGAATTCTCATCGACCTTCACTTGGATTTTAACTACCGCATTGATCACATCTGACAAGCCATCGACAACCGAAATTGTATGCGTAATATCCTTACGTGCTTCCAGATGTTCTGCAAGACCATCCTTGGTCGATTGCAGAGGATTCACATATTTTCTGGCAGCATCCTTGCTCAAAACTTTGACCTGCACCTCGTTTGCTTTACATGAATCAGATATATGATCACCCAAGTGACCTGATAATGCCGTGATGTCGCCACAAACAGATTCAACTAGCCCTAATGTTTGAACGAGGAATACATTGTTTATGCTATCGAGGTCAGAATTGATCTGTGCTACATAACCAGTCACAGCATCTTCAAAGCCTGAAGCCGCTGCACTCACACCCAAACATATTTGGCCGAGATCAGATGCAATACAAAGCTTATCACTCGAAATAGCCGCTTCAATTTCGCCACTTAAAGCCACCACTTCTGAGATAATGCTGTCGATATTTGTCTGAGTGCTGCCTGTAGCAATATTGATCGCTGTATTGGTAGTCGTAGCCGTGGAACTGGCTTCAGACTTTAACTCGACAAGCTTGGTTCTTATGGCTGCTACCAACCCATCAATCGTCGCCTCTGTCGCCAAACCTGTCGCAGCTGTTTCAATATCGTCAAGTAAAACGCCAATCGAAATATTCTTGATATCGATGACCGTTTCGATTTGCTCGATTAAAGCCAAACTTTCATCGTCAACATCACCCAAATCCGAAGCCGCAGCATCGAAATAAGGCGTTATATCTGCCCTCATGGTGTCAATAGTCGCATTGATAGACGTGCAAATATTGTCAGTTTTTCCCGATATGCTCGTTATAAATGGATCTATAATCGCCTTTGAAGAAACTGAATAATCAATAACAGCTTCATTTATAGCGTCAACGGAACTAACCAGAGAAGCTTCATAGCCAGATATCTCTTGAGTCACACCATCGGAAACAACCGTTACTCTCGTAATAATACTACTGAGAAAGGCCGAGGCTATGAAATCACCAGAAATACTGCGAATGATTTGAGCGTCAGCCCTCGCTACACTCTCATATTGATTCGAAAGAAAATCATAATCGCCTTTGGTAATCGCACGATCTTGGGTTCTTTGAAACAACGGAGCATTAACCGTTATCGATCTAATATCTTCAGGATCATCGCCGCCAACGCTGCCGGAAACCTGGACGATATCAATCGGGATATCTTCGAATTGAGCGATAACCCCAATGATAGGTTCGGTTATCGAATTCGATACAATACGGCCTCTAAAGCCATCCGTGATCGAAAAGGTTACTTCAATGCCAGCACCAATGGCTGGCACGTTACCCTGAACAGAATCGCCAAAACGAACTATAGGAGGAAATGTTAGGAGATTAGTCTCATAGTTATCATCGGTTGTAAAAGGGATGACTGGTTGTTCAGCCCACTCCTCACCATTCACCAAAACGACAACCGACTCACCCTCGACATACTTTCCTTCTGGAACTGCCAACAACTCCAAAAACTGGTTGTTAGTGCCGTCCGAAACAAAGTTACTCGTTACCGTCTCGCCTTGTGTGACCTCAACACCGGAAACCGTCACATCGCCAGGGGTAATCGAGACTGGAACTGACCCCCGATACTCCCAAACCTGATTGTTCGGACCTTGAAATTGAAACCCCTGACTAATCAGAACCGGAAAAGTATATGGTCCAGCTAAAAGAGTGATATCCAAAGTCGTCTTGGCCGCTGTTGCAGGAATACTTTTATAGCCAAGCATCCTCGCCAGCTTCGAAATCGATCTAGGAGTAACTGCCGTTGGGAAATAGAGATCATTAACTTTTCTGTTTAGATACCAAAGCATATTTTGCTCGGCATAGGCAATAATCTCAATTAAAGCCAAACCAAGGTTGCTTGCTACATAGTCATTAAATTCGTCAGGGAAATTGGTATCAAGAAATCCCCGAATTTTCGTTACAGCTGTAGCGAAATCTTGATCGACGAAATTAACTTTGTTTAAGTTTGTTGCCATTTCTCATCCAAATATGTGCAGTCGATTTCACTAAAGATCTAATCGCTCAATATCAAGTTGAATGGAATCTCTTACACCCTGTATTATATAGACAATTAAGGCAATAACCTTCGTTTTCTGCTCTTGAATCGCAACGGCAAGCACCTTCACCCTTGGCTCGTAGTTGGTTATAGTCTGCCTTATGTTTCTCTCTAATCTCGCTCGTAACAACGGACCTGTACTCTCGAAAACCAATTGCTCTTTATTCGAGCCGTATTTCGGCCTCATTCGCCTTGTTCCTCTCGGAGTATTAAACAAGGTGAATAAATCTGATTTTACAGCATCCTTATTTCTTACCCTAGCCGGAAACTCACCAGCTTCCTTTCTAAATGGAAAAGCAATCCCAACTAAATCACGATCCGATGAATTCTCATCAGACGGTCTAGTGGATGAACCAGGATTCTCTACGACCGTAGCCATTGTTTTTCTCCATTTTCTTTACACTTATCATGCACCAAATTTGCGCTCATGTCAGCCGACTACTCAACTCCTCCCTCAAAATCAACTTTCAACGGAGAAGGGAATGCTGGTATCGGAAGATTCGGCAAACTTGGCAAACTCGGCAAACTCGGTAATGACAATGAAGGTATCGGTATTGCCAAAGATGGCAGAGATAATGAAGGCAAACCAATACTAGGTAATCCTGGCAAATTCGGTAATGACAAATTCGGCAAACTCGGCAATGACGGCAACGAAGGCAGTGATGGCAGCGATAAAGACGGTATCGGTATGGACAAATTAGGCAAAGCAAGATTAGGTAAACTAAGATTTGGTAGTCCTGGCAAATTCGGTAGCGACAAATTAGGCAGCGAAGGCAAGGACGGAAGACTTGGCAAACTTGGAAGGCTGAACGAAGGAATCGGAATTGCTAAAAGAGGAATTGATAACGAATATTTTTGTGAAAATAATGGGATACCACCCAATGAAACATTCGCTAACGAAAACACCTTTGCCATGCCCAAACCCCTGAACCGATGAAAGTCAATATTTGTACTTCATATTTTTACAGGACTGGTATCAAAGGTAAACTTAAAGGTGGCGGTGGCGAACCTGGAATAGCGATCCCATCAATCTGAACACCAGCTGAAACACAAGCCGTATGAAACAAAGTACCAAAAGCCACGCCTTTCAAATCAAAAGCCGTCAAAGGATCAGGCGGTATTATAGTAAATTCTGCAATCAACCCCGATAATAATGCTGCGTATGCGACCTCTATTCCAACAGGGCTAGGGATCACTGATGTAATCAACGAAAAAGGAGGTGTCGGAGGTGGAACGCTAAACTTAATATCACTATACCAAGCCTTCCAAGAACTAGCTAAAGCAATAGCCGAATCTACCGGAGTGCCCATAGGTGAAAATGACGGTATCGGGAAACTTGTCACCTTACAGAGGCCAGTGCTTTTATAGGGAGGCGCTACTTCAATACCTATGGCGTTAAAATTTGTCCAGTCACCCCAAACCTTCAAAGTCGGATCAACGCCAGCCAGCGCACTCTTAAAAGCATCTTCGAACTTTTTTTTATAGTCAGAACCCCACGCAGACACAGCTTGCATTGGCATTATAGTTTCACTGCCTCTAGTAATATTTTTAAAAGAGTTAGCTGAGTCAACGTAGGCGGTAATAACCCCGATGAAGGTCCAGTGCCAGTAGTCACTAATGGCGCACCACTCGTCAATGCCGTCATTGTTTTAATGAGGATATCAACTAATTCAGCTACGTCATTGCCAATGGCAAATTTACCTAACCCCGTTTTCAATCCTGTGTTAACAGCATCCAAAAGGTTTATCGAAGAAACACTGCTACTCAAAACATCGCCATTCAAAAGAACACCAGCACTCGAATTAATAGTTATGTCACCATCGCCATCTAATTTGATCCATTGCTCACCTGACGAATCAGAAATAACAACGCTCTCACCTATCGTGACATAAGAACCCTGATTGGTTGTTGCCGTTATCTCGCCAGTCTCGGCACTCATATTTATAAAGTTAGAGCCATCACCCGACTCATCGCCTGTAAACAATTTGACATTGCCCTCATTGTCAAATTGGATCTGTGCGCCTGAACCGTGAATCAGAAAAACACCATGGGCATCGTCGGTGTCGTCCAATACAAAAAAATGACCTGCCGGTGTCGCTATCGCAAATTTCTGGGAACCTTCTGTCTCATCAAACACCCAAGAGTGACCGTAGTTGTTTACAAAGCCTCGCTTTGTCGGAATGCCACCCTCATAAGCCAGTTCTTCAGGAAGTTGACCAGCTGCATACCAGCCGCCTGAGTAAATAGGAAACCTCGGATCACCAGCCTCAAATTCAACCCAGACAAAATCACCTACATTCGGAGGGTAAAATTCTCCCCTACCATTCCCAGCACCCCTGAAATTTCTAGGACGAGCCGATGTAGGCAAATCTTTCTCACCAAAAATACCTGGCACCTGAACCTTAATTAAACCTCGGCCTTCTTTGTCAGCATTGGATGTGACTTTAGCCCTATATATACCGTAGTATCGACGAAATACTGATTCGATCCCATGCAAACGGATCTCGTCAATCATTGACCTTAAAAGATTGGCAGACATTATTTTCCTAAAATGGTTTTGATGACGTACTTTTACTCTCAGGTTTAATCTGATCTTTCTCAATTGCCTTATTCTGTGCCTCAACAAATGTCCCTAGCCCAGCCGTTTGTCTTATTATTACCTGTGAAGTCCAGCCACTCGAACCAGAGTAATGAGTAAGACCTTCTATGTGACCGACAGATGTTAGGCCAGGAATATTCTCGCCAACAATCACTTGCACTAAATCAAGTATCCTTAGCCCTGGCAAACCAGGAACAAGCAAAGTATAAATAGGGCCAAGGTTTGAAGCATGACTTGCTGAAGATTTTATCTCGTCAACATTACTCACCTCACTGCTTGAAACGACCATTTTACTAGCACCCGTCATCTCTTTATCTTTGACATCCTGTAAACCACCAGCACTACCACCGTCAATTTGCGGAGCGGATACAGGAAGATCACCAGAACCAGCGTCAGATCCGGTCATTGATTTGGATTTCTTTACATCCTTACTCGTCGTTTTTACTTTTACAACTTTATTCGTTTTATCATCGACTGACCTTTGGAACGTCCCAAACGCTGCGCCAGGAAGAAATAAATTAGTTGTGTTCCCTCCAAAGCTAAAATCAAAAATCGGAATAATATTATTAACAGGATCTATTTGACGATACATCACAAAGGTATGAGTGACTTTCTGTTCTGGAACATTCGACCTCAACATAACCTTCAAAGTAGCCTTTGGCTTCGCAGGATCATCGCCAGCTGTCTCAGCCCAAAAACACCCTGCCTGATGCAAAATGAATTTTATTGTCTGTAACTTTGGTTCATTCCATATGCCAGTGATTTTTAGTGTTTTCAGTTCCTTCTCGGTCACTTTATCTTTAGGGTCAAAGTCAATGGTAAGCCCAACTCTTGCGGCTAATTCTTTGAGAACATCATATGCAGGTTTATTTTTATAACTGAAAGCACCCTCGATATAGCTGAGTATAGCCATTGTGCCAACGCATTTAATCGTTATAGAAATTTCCTGGCCTGTAATGCCAATGGTTGGAGGATTCATATAACCAGTGTACCAAGGCGTTTCGAGAGGACTTCCTTCTGAATCAGTCTGATCAGGATATGTAAACTTAACCATAAGATAGGCAGTATTTGTATTAAGAAACTCCTCCTCACTAGAGGAGACAGGACTGGTTATAGAAGATGATATAGGCTTTGATGTAACACTCGCAACACCAGCACCACCTCCTGGCTCAGGTTTTTGATTTTTCTTGCCTACATAAACACCAAGCAAGCCCGACTCTAACATCTTGATGCCATCATTGTAACTAGGTGTAAACGTAACATTTACCACCGAAAGAGATCTATACTTAATCTTAGCTTCGACCTGTGAAATGCTGTTGAAAAAATATGGAAGATTCAACTTATTAAAAGTTACGCCTTCCTTGATAATTTGCACCTCATGAGTACCATCTCTTAAAATCACTTCAAACCACCCTTAGCCATCAAATTCTTAACGAACGACAAATTAGGAATTCGAAGCCGCATATTTACCCTGACATCGGTAGGTATCAGTTCTATTTTGTTTGCCAACGCAATCACCCACCACAAATCAGGATCGCCATACAACTCAAAAGCGATCAAATCTAAATTACCAGCGGTGCGGTCGTCAACGGTTATGAATACATCATTAGATTGAGGTGTTATATTAGGTATTTCTGGTTGGTCCCAAAAAGTAATTCCTGCATCACTTTCAAGTAATTCCGAAAAATTAAGCCATGAATTTCGCCTTACCGCTACCGTTGCCACAACTCACCTCACCCAGCATTTATAGCATGATTTATTCCACTCGCTGCCGCTGTATCATTAGTCTGTTCCTCAACCGCTCTAAATAGTTTTTGCATGTCGCCAGTAATTCTAACCTTCGAGCCGCTTTTCTTGACTAGCTCTTGCAACAAGGCAGCAAGTACAATCTTTGAATCGTAGACTTCATCGATTAACGCCTGGAAGTTTCGATCATCAACTTCTTTCTTCTCTTGCATCTTGATGCTTAAAGGACGCCTTGATTCAGAAGGCGCACCTTGTTGATTCATACTTGCTACAGGAGCTACTTTTGTTGTTGGAGAATCGGGCTGCTTACTATCACTATTGCCACCCAATAGACTTGAGAAAAACCCAGGTTCCTCGGCTGTCTTTTCTACTTTTTTAGGAACCGTTATATTTGATTCCTTAACGGCTGCGCTACCACCAGCCCATTCGGGAATATATTTGTCTATCCCCTTAAAAGCGTCTTTTGCGTAAGCCATTATATCTGAAAATATGGCTCTTACTTTTGTTCCAATAGCAATGAATGCAGTCACCGCACTATCTAAGAAAAAGTCCCAAACACCCGAAATACCACCAGCCTTGAAAGCATCTATAGCATTGTTAATCCATTGAAATAAGTTATTGACACCCTTCTCAAGATCTTCGAAAAATTCCGTAAATTCTGAAAAGACAAAATCAATCAATCCAGAAAAACCACCTTTCTGGAAGGCTGCGATCCCTCTCTCAATAAATGCCCATGCGTCATCGAATGCTTTACCAAGCCATGCAAGCCCTTTATCAAAGGCTTCTACAACTTCATCCCAATAGACATACAAACCAACCAACGCTGCGACCAGCACCGCTATAACCACAACGACAACACCGACCGAAACTCCAAAAAACGCTGCGACCGCAGAAAGACCAGCCATGACAGGAGCAACCAACGATTCCATAAAGAAAATACCTACTGTCCTAAAGACAAAGCCAGCTTTAGACCCCCATTTGACTAACCACCCTCCAAATGATCTTAGCCCTCTGCCAACCCACTTCACTGCATCACCTAATTTACTCCACACTTTCATGAATTTCGTTTTCATCCATTTGCCTACAACTTCCATACGCAATTGGACCCATGCGACTGCCTCACCCCACAAAAACATGGCCTTTGTTAACATCCCCCCCGATCTTGTTCCGATAGGGCCAATTAGACCAAACAACTTTAAAAGTAGTTTAAATGGAAATAATAAAACCGAGAGCACACCACCAAATATTTTAAACAGCCCTATAACTCCAAGAAGTGGAAAGACTAAAGCACCAAGGACACCCATAACATTACCTAGAACATGTAAGTCTTCAGGAGCAACAATCTTAGATAAATCACCCTCCATCCCAAAGACCTTACCAATAAGATCAATGTTCTCTTTGCTAAAAAATCCTGAGACACCCATTTTATCTAGCATACCTAGATACTTAACTATCTTGCCAAATAAAGAATCAGCCTTCCCTATTTCGGTGGTCATGGTCTGCCAGGATTTTATCTGATTATTTAAATACGATTGAATCTCTTTACGCATCGCATTTATCTCAGCAACCTTGAACATTTCTTTGGCGTTCTTCACCACTTGTTGTTGCTTCGCTAAAGTGCCACCTAACGTATCACTCAATTTTTTGAATTCAGCGTCAGCCGAGCCTAATGTCTCAGCCCTCGTGTCAGCACCTTTCACCGCCTTATCAATATCTTTCCCATAAGCACTAGCCGCATTGGTGATCTCATCACCAAATATTCGCCTTAATTTCTGAGTGACTCTGTTCTTTGTGTCAGCATCAAGATCTTGAAGCTGCGTATTAATAATCGAGAATAACTTTTTTGGCTCACCTAAATTATTCGCGATAATATTCATAGCATCATTGGCACTCATTCCAGGGATATGCGATAAAGCCTCTTGCAGCCTAAAAATACTATCCCCAGTAGGTTCGATACCTGCCTGCATATCAAGTAATTCATTCTGCATATTACCTAATTTATCAGCAAAACCGACCGCTGCATTTTTAGCCTGATCTTGAGACATACCGACTTTTTGAAAGGACATCGCTAGTTTTGAAAGACTACTTACGGTTCTTAGAGTTACATCAGCATTGACCTTACCAAACCTTGCCGCATTCTTTGTTGCTATCTCAAAAAAGGCTGGCAAATTATCAATTTGATCTGTTAATTGGAAACCCTTCTGCAATTTTGCAGTTTCTTTTACGAGTTTCGTTATTTGTTGTGGCGTAGCCCTTAGAGTAGCTAAACCCTGACCAAACATTTGAGCCACCTGGGCTGCATCAAGACCAACCTTTCCTACCAAATCACGCATCATTGGAAATACAGCCGCAGCTTGTTTACTGTTCACTCCAAACTTTAATATCCCACTGGACAATTGTTCTAATTGTTCAGGTGTCATCATGCCAAGCTGCATAGCATTGGTAAATTCTGTCGCTGATTTTGGATCAAGTGCTGACCGCACTTTGGCACCAGCCGCTTCGAGGGTATCGTAGAAATCAGTAGTGAGACTTTGAGTGCCAACCATCGTTGTATGAATATCTTGGAGGGCAGAACCAATGCGAGATATACTTACTAACTTCATTCCCTCAATCACATTGGAGAAAATGCCGCCTTTTGCTTTTTGCTTACCAGCACCAGCCTTTTCAACCTCATTCATCGTATCACTGATTTTATTGAAGCCCATTACGGTTTCATCGATGGACTTTTTCATGCCCTTATCGATACCCGAAAACATGACCCCTAAACCTAAAAAATCAGCCATTGATACACCCTTAGAGCTATTGCCTGATAGTCCATTCTACTGGCGTTAGGTGAATGAGGCACCTAATTATTTACCCAGCCTTGCTCTTGGCTGCATACTCACGGTTATCCTGATCCCTTCTTTGATATATCCGGTATCTTCTCGATACCGGCATTCTCATAATTTCGCTAGGCTGCCATCGAAACTCTATACCTAAATAGTAGATATGTTGCTCTAAGACTCCGATGCTTCCGAAGGGAAAAAAAAACTTGGTGTGCCGATGCTAACTTCGTCCTTATTTTCTGCACCGCAATTCAAGCATTCATACTCGGCAAGGGTTTCAAATTCGCCCTCCTTATCCCTAAAGGCTTCTCGTATAAACTGCCTGTCTTTAAAAGATAGCTGTTTCAACATCGAAACTCGAACAGGTTGTTGACCGTCTATCTCGACAACACGACCAAGCATTGCGAGAGAAAGCAAATCCTTGCTCTCAGCATGTTTTTGTAGCTTCGCTTCGGCATAGCCGTCTTGCACTTTCAAAAGCACCTTCTTTTTTGATTGAGGCAATTCAATCGTCCAGGTTCTTTTGTACGGCTCTTTAATCGGTGGAATTATGAAATCATTCAAGTCCACGTTTTGATTGGAAAATGACTCGCATTCGTTGCATTGGCATTTTTGAGAAAATACCGGACCTAACGATAAAATCCGCAGCTGTAAAATGATATAAAGACGATCACTTGCTACCAAGGATCGAATCACATCTTTCCAACGTGGCGACTTTTGATCATATGTCCCAATCGAAGTCACGCAATTTTCCATAACCCGATTCATACGAGCGTAAACAGACATTTTTTTGCTCGTCAATATATCTTCTTCTTCACCTGTCATCTCTTTTAGATGCAATTCAGTGTGAAGGCCACCTTCCTCATCCAAATATCCTGTCGGCAAGTGAACCCCATCGACCGCAGACTTCGCAGAATCACCAATCGGCTGAATGACCTTGCTATCGCCAGGATTGTATTCAATCGACTTCTCTTTGGCTGCGACTTCTTGCTCGATATCTTTGACTTTAGATTTCGATTTTGCTTTTACTTTGTCAAGCCCGTCATTCAGATCCATTAATGCTTCCCCTCTTTATAATTTTTTATATATTCCTTCAGCGATTCTCGCACAACATCGGTTAACGTCCAGCCCTCTTCCTTAGCAATATCCAAAATCCCCTCATGGATATACTTTTTCACATGAACATTTAAGCGCACCCTTGAATGAGCATGACGGATTGCTGAATCGATATCCTTAGTATCGTCATTCGACACTAGCTTTACCTCGAATTGTTAAAAAGGAAGATCATTCTATGTGCAATACTGACACAAAGAATGTGCAAAAGAAAGGCTATTGGCTATTGATTTTTTATGCAGACATTAAGATTAGAAAGAGCGCAATGCCGACCTATGCAATAAATATAGCCATCAATGATAGGTGTCGTATTCCAACAAAGCGGAACAGGACGACCATCCTTAGCGAGGTAGCGATTCGCAAAATTTTTAACCTGATAACCTTTTTGATGCAGTAGCTTGTCATACACGTCTAGTGTCCGGTCCAAATCATCAGGATGAACTAATTTTATAAACTCTATATCGTAGATTTCCTGACGAGTATAACCCAAAAGAGTTTCAGTGTACTTATTCACCCAAGTAAATTTGCCCTCCGAATCGGCAACAACCATCATGTCATGAGACTGAGTGAATAAATGCTGCAAATAAATTGGAATATCAGGCATCTTGGCAGTCAGTTCTTCCAATTTAGCGATATAAGGTGACTTTTCCATCTAAAACGCCTTAAAAAAAAAGGTTACTTTATCAGTTCTCTTGCCACCAAAATCACAACCGGAATAGCACCACCCATCAAACCCCAGACCGATGCTTTTATTTTCAACATTGCTATCTCAACTTTCAATTGAGAAATTTGTTCGTTTTTAAGTTGATCGACCTTAGCGTCCAATTCCGATAACTGCGAATTGATCCGCTTAATTTCCATTAGAACGAATTTCGACCATTCAGCCCATGTGTCATTATCGCCCATGCCTGTCTCTCACCTGACTGATGAATTAAACATAAACCTATTTTATCAGATGTGGGGGTTTATAGACAGGATGGTATTTATAGTTTTTGCATGACTGCATTAAGAATGACAATATCCCTCAAATCACCCTTACGAGTGACTGTGATATCAGTGCTATCTATAGAAAAAAGGCTGTCGCCTCGTACAATATAAATCTTTTTATCAGAACTATAATTCACCGCACGTTCTTTGGCGGTTTCTAAGACAGGATTAATATCTGGCTGAGTCGGCTCTTGTGGGGTTTCAGGCACCGTTCCGGCACCATCACCGCTCGCCAGCTTGTAAAAATCGTCACCCAACCTCATCGTCCTCTAAAAGCTTTTTTCTCTTTCGAGTAGCCACTTTTTCCGACTCTTTAATCTCATCCTTAATGCCGATAATCGATTCTCTCAAAGGTTGCTTATAAACATAAACAGTCCTATGCAAATCTCTCAGATCACCGAATGAAAAGCCTTCAGTAATCATCGCAATTTTTGCTATGCGATCAGATGACTCCCGACCTCGAATCTTATGCTCAAGATACTTAAATCGTAAATTAGCATCCGGCAAACCTAGCTCAATCTTACGGTCAAAACGACCTCGCCTTCGGATTTTCTCTGACAATTCATGGAGATCATTTGTTGTGGCGATGAACATAATGTTATTTGCAGATTCAAGCCCACCCATGGTTTCCAAGAATATTTGCTCACCATATTTTCTGGTAACTTCATCAATGTCCTCAATGACTACAACCAAATCCCGATCAGGTTCCATTGAACGAAATATGTTAATCGACTCTTTCATGTACCAGGGACTATCGACCAAAAAAACCACACGACCTTCAGCGACGAGATTCCTTATTTCCTGCTTAAGAAACATGGACTTACCGCTTCCAGGCGCACCGTGAATCGCAATGCCAGTCCTATGCGCTATGCCCTCTTTTTGCGACTCATGCTTCCTATTCCAAAACTGATCCATTTCCATGCGAATTTTTGTTCTCGCATCACACTCGAAATGAAACAATTCTTCTTCTTCTTTTAAACTAACCGGATTAGGGGAAAATCCTTGCCGACTACAGCGACTAGCTAAATAAAGTCCAGGCCGAAAATACTCCCGAAACTCATGGCCCATTCTCGGCTTAGGCACGAAAGTTTCTTCAATACCTTCCACGCCTGTATATCGCCTATACACGACCTGATTTTTTTCTATGATCTCTTTAGCGAGATTCGCTGTTTCATTAATCCTAGACATTAAAACACTCCTCAATAATACCGATCACCACCTGGAAGCCTGACTAGAGATTTATTGCCGTTCCAAGGTGCGCCACCCATTATCATTTCCCAGCCAGTTTGCTGGCCAGCTGCGCTGTTTATTCCATGTATCCTTTCAGCATACCTCACCCAACTCGCATATAAAACATCTGTGCGGTCTGAAAGGGCTTGCTCGACCTCATCTGGTGCCTTGTCTTTGAATTCAGTAGACAGCCAATCCATAGCCGCTTTTTGGATTAATGCTCCGATGCCCTCATTGACCGGACGAGAAATACCAAACGTATGATGACTGTCTGTGTCAGCTTCAAACACCTTAGCTGTCGCATCAACTATATCCCAAAAATTCACTTCTCATCTCCGTCAGGCAAAAGCATTGTCACCAAAAAAATCGGCCAAAATAAAATCATCACTAACAGATAGATAACAGGATATTCGTAAATCATTAAATAAAGCTGTTCCGAATACATGTCTTTGTCTTCACTCGCATTCACCCTGTCCAGAACATGCAGAAACATAAGCGACATTGATAAACCTATTGTCGTGTATGTTGCCAACCCGATCAATAATAAACACCCTCACGATCACTGTCTAAATCGACATTCGCTTGCACAGAATTTTTCTTGAGCATATCGACCATCTGCACTGCATATCTCTGAGCTATAACTTCAGCTACCTCTGGACCCAAATCGCCAAATTTTGAAATAAATATGTCCTTAAACATATTCTCGATCTTTCGGAACAAGTCGCCTTGCTCCATGCCGTCCATTACCTGATATCGACTTAAAACATGCCTAAATGAAGTCCTAAATTCCTCATACTGAGGCAAGCTATAGCTATGTAAAAACAAACCAATGTTAGTATTCAATAACGAGGACACAAATTTACCTAGCTCAATATTTGTCGAGCGAGTCAATTCGTCTACCATGTTATCAACAGTATTATCCCCAATGGCTTCACTGATAGGACCCTTAGTTCCTAGCTCACCCATCATGCGAAATACTTCTTGGCTTTCCTTGTTCAATTTATATCCCCACACTAAATTCTTCGAACTCTTCGACTGCTATATCCAATTCAGCAATGCTCACTTCCTGAGACATACCATCGAAATCTGTTCCTGGTTTGTATCTGGCTGGCCTGCAATTTTTGCAAACCCAAGCCCTCCCAGGTATTCGAGAAGCAAATTCTATCCCTGGCGGTAACTGGTTCCCAATACCTTCCAGAAGATTGTCGTTTGTGCCCATACGTGTAAACTGAATGATCACTAGGTTCTTTGGCTGTTTATTACCAACAACCGCCTTCCTTGCCCAATCCCAAAAATCACTATTGAACAACGAAACGCCTTGCTGAAGCGTGATATTGCCAACAGAGGCACCCGAAACCACTTTCCGTGGATACTCGTAATTGCCCTCAACAATCTCTCTGATATTGATCGACAACTCTGGAAGGGTACAACCTCGAAAACCAAAGACAGGCAGTAATACAGGGGGGAAAGAAAAACTCACATCCAATACATGGAATCGTCCTGCCTGCAAAAAATCATTAATCGGTTCTCGTGCCACACTTGAATCCTACTTGAGAATAACGTCAGCATACCTGCCGTCTTTGCCAACATATTTAGCCAAAGGTGACATCCTACGACTAGTGCGACTGTCCATTGGTAAAAAATGGACCTTCACACCGGCTTTATCAAGATGATTTTTGAGTTTTTTTAGGTCTTGCCTGTCCTGGTATTGGATCAGGTTATGATCACCTGACGCCTTTACCAAGGTAAGACCAAGCATTTTGAGATGCTTATTTAGTGGGTTCGAATCTTTTTTTTTAAGTCGTCTTTGAATTCAGATAAAACGTCTCTAAATTCCGACAAATCACTTGCTTCAGCCAATGCCCGAATATGCTTGTTGCGAACAGCCTCAAAAGCAGTCACTTGCTTTTGAGGTGCCTTTTTAGGTACTTTACCTTCATATATCGGAACACTGGGATCAAGCTGCTCTCGCATTTCACCACCAAGGATGTTGCCAACCATGGAGTTAGTGTCTTCGATCTGCAAAGTCCTTGGGTCAATCGACTTGATATCGACCGCCTTATTGACCAGTTTGTTTGCCTCTGGCAGATTCAGACCTCTAACATTCTGCAAAGCTGCATTCACTTGGTCGATATTTAACTCATCAGATCGAAGCTTCATGTTCTATGACCTCAAAGAAGAAATAATTTTTTAAGCCGCTACAGAGGTGCCCGTATCGACTAACTCAAAACGCTCAATCGCAATGTCAACTTCTTCGATAGAAATTTCACTTGATTGTGCGTCAAAGTCACTCCCTGGTTTTACCCTGATAGGGAAACATTCGTAACAATTAATTACCCTTGTGGGCTGTACAGTGGAAAAATCTGTAGCGTTTGTCAACTCATCACGGTGAAAGTGCATAATCTGCAAATCCACTCGATAGGCATTACCCTTAAGTTGGGCATTGATCCAATCGTAAAAGTTAGTACCGCCTTTGGCTACACCCTTAGTGAAAGTCAAATCACTATAGGTCACATCGCCTGGAAATTTTCGTCGATAAAGATAGATACCTTCTTTATATTCAACGGCTTCCATAGTTTTTTCTGGCATGACAGCCGTGGCGAAACCACCCTGAATAGCGGAAGCACCAGCAACGCCACCAGTCGTGACTTTCATGTGATACTTAAAAGCATGATAGAAATCTGAGGCTACGCTACGAGCCATGGTACTCCCCCCCTAAAAAACTATGTTGTTTCTAACAATCTCTGAAAACGGAACCTAACAAATTCGGCAGGAATTTGAGGTGATATAAACACATCAGCTATTAACTGCCTCGCATTTTTAGAAGCTGTTGTGTTGTTCGAATCATCGACTACTGTCCTAAAAGCTTCCTCTGGAACCCGACTTCCAAAGAAACCTTCATTGGTCAGGTTTCCTAAGAAACCGTCAAGCCGAAGCTTAACCGTGGCAAACAAGTCGTCACCGATTGGCTCAAAAACCAAATCATGTGTCGCATTGAAAATCGATTTCTCAAGAAAAATAAATAAGCGTCTTACGTTGACCAATGTGAAGTCGCCAGTGATAGCTAACGTCCTCGCACCCCAAACAGCCCTGCCAGTCGCAGTAGAACTAATGAGAGGGTTAATGTTCGCAGGGTAGACAAAATCTCTCTCACCCTTGCTAAGGACTTGCTCCAATTTCACAGTGTAGGACAATTGACCTTCGTTGACGCCAGCTGGTGCCTTGCCGACATTTCGATTGTTGTCAGTCCTAGCGTAAACACCAGCTATATGACCGACCGCACTAACCACTTTCAATCGACCATTTTTAAGCGGATCTGCTACCTGGACACCAGGAAAGTAAATCGCACCGTATTCTGAAAGCCTGCCAAGAGTTACTTGTTTATAATTTTTGGCAGATTGAGCGTCAACACCTTTGGGAGTATCCAAGATCGCAAAACAATCCCTTCTGTTCTCACAGTAGTCTAAAAGATCACCATGAACTATAGGGTCGCCTCTAAAATCAGGGATACCAATATTCAGAATTTCTTCAACAAGATTGAAAGCAAAAATACCCTTGTTGTCGATTTCTAGGGCTGGGTCTGAAATCTGCGATCTTGAAATCGCTGTACCATCCAAGCCGCCTGTCAGATCAATAACTAATTCACTCACGCCAGCGGAGTAGTAGTCAGCTGTGATAGCAACACTTCCCCCTGGTGCTGGAACGAAATCAATCGCCAAATCACCAGTCGCATAATCGATGGTTCCAGCA
>Ga0307378_10003943_pt1 | contig 21511 bp, 16 predicted proteins | sample UN1MG_FD_202238 | JGI IMG/M metagenome (GOLD analysis project Ga0307378, IMG submission 202238) | Soil microbial communities from Risofladan, Vaasa, Finland - UN-1 | ecosystem: Environmental > Terrestrial > Soil > Coastal area > Acid sulfate soil | place: Finland: Risofladan, Vaasa | collected...
GCAAGGAAAGATGCCTGATCTGCGACCTCATCCAACAGGAAATCAGCACCGAATCAAGAATAATTGCCCGAGAAAACGGGTTTGTCGCCATCGCACCTTATGCTTCACGCTTTCCCTTTGAAGTTTTTATTGCGCCTGTCGAACACAACCACAACTACGCAGACATCAGCGATGACGACCTGGAAACATTCTCTCACTTCCTCAAAGACATCCTGTCGCGCATCAAAAAAGTTCTCAATGATCCTCCCTATAACTTTGTCCTAAACACTTCGCCAAACACAGAAGCCAAACCTAAACTTCCCGACCAATGGGCGACTCTCAAGTACGATTATCACTGGCACATGGATATTATCCCCAGAGTCGTCAGGATTGCCGGGTTCGAGTGGGGGAGCGGGTTTTACATCAATCCAAGTGTTCCCGAGGACGCTGCGAAATATTTAAGGAATATTGGGAAGGCGTAATTAAATCATGCCCTCCCAGAGGTCGTCGTTATCTCTCTCAAACTCTGGATCAACGCTGGTGTCAACTGCTCGGGCAAAAGCCTCCAGCGCCAGTTACCTGTTTTTGTAGCCGGCCTGTTCATCCGCGCCTCGACTCCCAGCCCTAAAATATCCTGCATGGGAACGATGAGTGTGTTGGCCATGGACATCGCCCCCAGCCGGATAAATTCCCAGTGGATTTCCTTGTCCGGGACAAACCGGCCGATGGTGCGAAACAGCCTTTTCTTATCCTCTGGCTTTGCCTCCCCATTGAACCACCCCTGCACCGTATTGTTATCGTGCGTTCCTGTATAGACAAGACAATTTTTTCCATACGTATGGGGTAAATAGGGATGCTCAGGATTATCCTCCCCAAAGGCAAAAAGCAGAACTTTCATTCCAGGAAAGGCAAAAAGGTCCATGATCTCTTTGACGTCGGGGGTGATAATTCCCAGATCTTCTGCCACGATGGGTAAGGGCTGGAATCTCTGCTTTATCGTTTTAAAAAAATCCATTGCAGGGGCCTTGACCCATCTCCCACGTATGGCTGTTTTCTCCTTAGCGGGAATTTCCCAGTAACCGACAAACCCGCGAAAGTGGTCGATCCTCACCCAATCGAAAAGTCTAAGATTATGAGCCATTCGTTCGACCCACCAGTCGTATTTTCTCTTCTGCATCACATCCCATCGGTAAAGAGGATTTCCCCAGAGTTGCCCGGTATTGCTGAAATAATCTGGAGGAACACCCGCTACAACATAAGGCTTTTTGTTATTATCAAGCTTGAACAATTCCGGGTGAGCCCAAACATCCACACTGTCATGAACCACATAGATAGGGATGTCTCCGATGACCTGGATCCCCTTCTGATTACAATAGTTCTTCAGGCTGGTCCACTGTTTGTAAAACACATACTGGAGAAACTTTTCTCTGCGAATCTCATGGGTCAGGTCTGCGCGCATGTTATCTATGGCCTTTGGCTGCCTGTCCTTGATCTCTGTAGGCCACTTGTGCCAAGGTCTCTTCCGAAATCGGGATTTCAAAGCGATAAACAAGGAATAGTCATCGAGCCAGTAAACATTTTCTTCACAAAACTTTTCATAGCCCTGTTTGTTTTCTCTCTTCCTGAAACGCTCATAAGCTGAGAACAGAATCCTTGTCTTGAATGGGATAACGGTGCGAAAGTCGATGCTCTCTTCGGAAAAGATTGGAAGAGATCCGACATCTCTCGGATCAAGCAGCCCATCCTCGAGAAGAAACTCCGGGCTTATGAGGAGCGGATTGAATGCAAAGGCAGAAAAACTGTGGTATGGCGAATTTGCACAGGCAAGATCCGTGGGATTTAGGGGAAGGACCTGCCAGTATCTTTGCTTGGACGCGGCCAGAAAGTCCGCAAATGCATAGGCTCCCGGGCCTAAGTCCCCGATGCCATAAGGGGATGGCAATGAGGTTATATGAAGAAGGACGCCGCTTCCTCGTTGCTTTTTGTTTTCTCGCTCCTCAGCACAACTCATACTCTTATATACATTTGACAGAAAGGTGAGAACCGATATTTTTCATCAATTCCATCCACTGTCTTGCAAGGGGATCGCCTGACTTTTCCCTTTCCTGCATCACCCTCGCCAGGTTTTGACACAGTGTGAAATAGATGTTTTGACTCCTCCAAAGATTCAAGTCTACTGGAAAGGCTTTTAAGGTGTTGAGTAGGTCATCCGCTTTTTTAAGTCCGGACAAATCTTTTGGCTCCGTCTGGATTTCACCCAAAATCATGTTGAGCTTCAAGCTTGCGACATATCCTAAGAGGGATTTATCCGGAGTGAGGTCCCATTTCCTGAATTCGTCGATAATCCTTTTTAAATTTTTGAGGTCCAGAACATCTTCCTCCATCAGCTTCTTAAAATCAGCATTAAGGATAAACTCCATCGCTGCCGCAAACGACTTTGGAAGAGGGATGTTGTTCTCTTTCAAAGCATACATAACAGTGTAATGTTTCTCAAAAATCTGGCGGAGTGATTCCTCTGCCTCTTCGAGCGTGGAATTGAGGATGAGATTCAAAACCTCACGCTTTTTATCTCTCAGAAGATGCCACAGGGAATAATTGTGATCACCAAAATGCTTATCCATCAACCGGACCACTTGAGGGATATCCCCTTTCAGGAAAGCTTCTTTAATTTCATTCTGCATCACCGAAAAGGCCGAATCATCGGTGAAATGCCGTGCCCCTCCATTGAGGTTTTGGTCACCGAAATGCAAAACAGCATAACTTATCGTATCTTCCTCCCAGATTGTATTCGAGCGAATTCTCGCTTTTCCCAGCGCAAGCCTCAACAAAGACGATTCAAAGACTTCGTTGAACTGACTCTGAGCTGTATACTCTCCGATACGGATCGTTTCGGGATACTCCTCAAATAGAGAGGACACTGCGTAATGCACACCAATCCTGAGCAAATCCAACACGGCAGGCTTGACGTGTCGGGCATAAATTTGTGCTCCATTCTCAAAATCCTTGTGATTGCTCGGGGCTCCCTCGATTATTGCCATGTAGCCAGGCTCAAGATCTTTACCGGTCGTCTCTTTTGCCAGCTGAAGGGCACGTCCGGCATACATCATCACCTGAACCGCTTCAATCCTTGAGATATCATCAAAAAACCAGCCACAACTGGTGTACATGAGCATAGCGTTCCGTTGCAACTCTAAAAGTTTAAGGACGGTTATTTTGTCCGTCCGGCTGAGATCAGTAATCATGTGCCTGCGGAAAAAAGACTCGATATTTGTCTCTGACCTGTCCAGGACAACTTGAATGAAGGCATTTCTCACCGCCCAGGGATCTTTGACAAAATTCGCCATCCCCTCGATATAAAGGGTACTGACCTTGTCTCTGAGCCAATCCATGGCTTCACGGAGAGGGGCCCTCCATTCCTGCGTCCAAGTGGGATGTTTGCCTGTGTTGCAACCGCAATCGCTCCTCCACCTCTCCACGCCATGAGTACAACTCCATGAGCTGTTTTCCACGATCTCCACTTCGTATTCCGGCGGATGTCTTTCCAGATATTCGCCATAAATGGTTAGGCGGGCTTCTCCACTGGATTCGATTTTATCCAGACAGTACGCCAACGCCATATCGCCGAAACGGTGATGGTGACCGTATGACTCCCCATCTGTGGCGACATGAACGACCTGGGTGTTCGTATTCTCATGGGAAAATGCTTTAAGCATCCTTTGGGCAAAGACTTCGCCATTGTTCAGAAGATCTCCAAAAGCAATATCGTGGGAAAGGGGCCCATCATAAAAGAAAACAGCAATGGCCTTCCCGGAAGGAAGACGAATCATGTAAGGTCTTTTAGGGTCAATCTTACCGGCCCCAACTTCCACCCAGTCTCTGTTCCCGATTTTTCTAACTCGACTAGCTTGTACCGGAGAAAGTATCGTGAATTCGATCCCGTGATGCGCCAGAATCTCCAGTGTCTCAAGGTCCACAGCTGTCTCGGGAAGCCACATTCCCTCTGGTTCCCTTTTGAAACGATAGAGAAAATTTTGGATTCCCCAAATGATCTGAGTCTGTTTGTCACGGGAATTGGCGAGCGGCAAGATCATATGGCTGAATGCCTGGGAAATGGCTGCGCCATGCCCGGAGTACGTGTTCTGGCTCACTTTATCCGCTTCCAGGATGGCACCGTAAATTTCCGGTTCGTGCCTTTCCATCCAGGATAAAAGGGTAGGCCCGAAATTGAAACTCATCTTGGCATAATTATTCACGATATTGATGATGTTTTTGTCTTTATCGAGAATCCGGGCTGCCGAATTCGGCGCATAGCATTCCGCGGAAATCCGCTCATTCCAGTCATGAAAGGGATAGGCCAAATCCTGGACTTCAATTTCACCAAGCCAGGGATTTTCCCGTGGGGGCTGGTAGAAATGTCCGTGGATGCAGAGGTGTGGCTTCATAAAAACCAACGAATATCAAAAAGGATATAAAAAGTGGATCTTTCTTTTACTTTCCTTTCTCCCTTTCTGCGAGGGAGACAAACGTCTTGGCGGCTTTTGTGTGAAACTCAATTTTATCTTCTCGAGCTAGCCAACCAAGGGCTTGGTAGACCAGAGCCGATTTTTCGTTCACAAGCTTGGGGAGTTGAGAGACATTCACTTCCTTGTTCTTTTTTAAGATCTTCCAGATTGCGCCTGCGGTTTTTCCGATTTTATCTTTCACGGAATTCTCCTTTCCGAACGATTTCTTAAACACAATTTAAGGCTTCACATAAATCACGATGCGTATTTTATCACAAACTCGAATATTCTAATAGGTGATTTTTTTTGGCAAGGATTGAAATCAATCCTGCTTAAAAATAAGGACACTCAAAGGCGGAAGAGTGAGAGTGAGAGAAAACTTTCTGTTGTGAATGAAAACCGGCTTGGCCTTCACTCCTCCTAGATTCCCCTGCCCGCTTCCGCCATATTCCTTCGCATCGCTGTTCAGGATCTCTCTCCAGAAGCCGCCTGTTGGGACGCCAACGCTGTAGGTCTCCCGCACTTCAGGTGTAAAATTACATACCACAAGAATCAGGTCCTCTGATGCCTTTCCTCTTCTCATATAACTGATGATGCTCTTTGCCCAATCGCTGAAGTCAATCCACTCAAATCCGCCCCGCTCAAAGTCCAGCTCATAAAGTGCTATCTCTCTTCTGTACAAATGGTTGAGGTCCTTTACCCATTTCTGTATGCCCTGATGTAGAGGATTTTCCAGGAGATGCCAATCCAGGCTCTCTTCATGAGTCCATTCCCGTATCTGTCCGAACTCGCCTCCCATGAACAGCAATTTTTTTCCAGGATGGGTGAACATAAATCCATAGAGGAGCTTCAGATTGGCAAACTTTTGCCATTTATCTCCCGGCATCTTACCCAAAAGAGACCCTTTACCATGTACGACTTCATCATGAGAAAGGGGGAGGATAAAATTTTCAGAAAACGAATACCATATGCTGAATGTCAACTGGTTGTGATGATGTTTGCGAAAAACCGGGTCCTTTGCAATATAATCGAGAGTGTCATGCATCCAGCCCATATTCCATTTCATCCCGAAGCCGAGTCCACCTAAATAAACGGGGCGTGTCACAATTGGCCAAGCTGTGGATTCCTCAGCGAAAGTCTGGACATCGGGGAAAAACTCATACACAGCTTCATTCAAACTCTTTAGAAAGGAAATGGCTTCGATATTCTCCCTGCCTCCGTACTCGTTCGGGATCCACTCCCCTTCTTTTCTCGAATAATCCAAGTACAGCATAGACGCCACCGCATCCAGGCGGAGACCATCGACATGATACTTGTCCAGCCAAAAAAGGGCGTTGCTGGTCAGAAAATTGCGCACTTCATTCCGTCCATAGTTAAAGATGTCGCTTTTCCAATCCGGGTGGAAACCCTTTTTCGGGTCTTCATGCTCATAGAGGTGGGTTCCATCAAAAAAACCCAATCCATGTTCATCAGCAGGAAAATGGGATGGCACCCAATCCAAAATGACACCTATCCCATTCTGATGCAGCTGGTCGATGAGATGCATAAAATCTTGTGGAGTCCCATAGCGGCTTGTGGGCGCGAAATACCCCACGGTCTGGTAGCCCCACGAACCATAGAAGGGATGCTCCATCATGGGCAAAAACTCGACATGAGTGAAACCCATGTTCTTGACATATTCCACCAAAGGAGGCGCAATCTCTCTGAAACTCAATAATCGCCCCCTATCTTTAGGGGATCTTCGCCAAGAGCCCAGATGGACCTCGTACACAGACAGGGGACCATGGAGATCATTGTGTTTCTTTCTGTTTGTCATCCACTCATTATCGCCCCAATCATAATCGAGGTCCCAGACAACTGTCGCTGTGCGGGGAGAAATTTCCCAGAAAAAACCAAAGGGATCGCCTTTGTCCACCGTGTATTTGCGGTACCTTGAGGCGATATGGAATTTGTAAAGAACACCTTTTTCCAAATCGGGAATAAATCCTTCCCAGATCCCCGAGCCATCCCACCTTATCCCCAGAGGGTGGGTTTGTGAATTCCATTCGTTGAACTCGCCAATCACAGAGACCTTTTTTGCATTCGGAGACCACAGGGCGAAATAAACACCCTTCTGTTCATCGACAGACATGCCGTGGGCACCGAGCTTCTCGTACAATCGAAAGGCATTGCCCTCTTTAAAAAGATGGATATCGTAGTCAGTGAAAAGAGTGGGCCCAAGAACAACTTGACCTATCTTCGCCCCTTTTTTTTGGCCGTTTTTTGGATTTTTCGGTCTCTGTTTCAAGGACAATTCTCCTTTATTCTTATATCGCTCCAAAGGATCAAATTTTTCTTAACGCTCGATTATAAATCTCGTCATATTTTTGGGCAGATTTTTTCCAGGAAAAATCCATCCTCATGGCTTTTTGGACCAATGCGGTCCAGGTTTTTTTATCTTGAAAGATGTTGAGAGCCCTTTGTGTCTCTTCAAGGAGCGCTTGGGAAGAATATGCCGAGAACTTAAAGCCATTGCCTTCGCCCGTTTTCGGGTCGAATCTCTGGATGGTGTCGTCTAAACCCCCAGTGGCCCTGACGATTGGTATGGTCCCGTATTTGAGGCTGTACATCTGGTTCAAACCGCATGGCTCATATTTCGATGGCATGAGGAACATATCTGAACCGGCTTCGATCTTATGTGCGAGGACATTATCAAAAGCGATCATCACACCAAGGCGGCCAGGATACTTCTTTCCCAAAGCTGAATACTGTTTCTCATACTTTGCATCACCTGTCCCTAAGATGACCACACAGAGGTCCATTTTCATGAGGTCGTCCATAGCCTCGGCTAGGATATCGAAACCTTTCTGGTCAGCCAGACGGGAGATGATCCCGATAATCGGAAATTCATGGGGCCCTTTCAGATTGAAGACCTTTTTTAGCTCTTCCTTACATTTTTTCTTCCACGAAAGATCCTTACTGCTATATTTGGCGGCGATATGAGGATCGGTCTTGGGATTCCACGATGTGTAGTCAACGCCATTCAAGATCCCAAAGATGTCCCCTCTTCTTCCCCCAAGCACACCGTCCATTCCATATCCATACTCCGGAGTCTGAATCTCCTGGGCATATTTCTCGCTCACGGTGGTGATGATATCGGAAAAAACGATCCCACCCTTCATGAAGTTCATCTTGTCATAGTATTCGAGGCCCCTCATCGAAAACAGCTCCATGGGCAATTCACCGACCGCCATCATCTCCTTGGAGAAAACACCTTGATAGGCCAGATTATGGATAGTAAAAACAGATCTGGCTTGCTTAAGCATGGGGTCGATCTTATAAAGGCTTTTTAAGTAGACCGGAATTAAACTCGTTTGCCAGTCATGGCAGTGGATGATATCCGGTTGAAAGCCACTCAATTTATTGAATTCCAGGACGCTCCGGCTGAAGAAGATAAACCTTTCCGCATTGTCGAAATAATCGCCTCCGGAAGTCCCATAAAGACCACTTCGGTCAAAAAACTCATCACGCTGGATGAAATAAAAATGAACATTTCGTCCTTTCTTGGCGGAGAAGACTCCGGCTCTTAGGTGTTGTCTTTTAAAAGGGACAGACAAGGCCTTTTCATACGGTTTTATCTCAAATTTCCCTTCTTTGACTGATCTGTAGAGGGGCATGACAACAACCACCTGATGTCCTAAAGACGCAAGTGCAGCCGGTAAAGACCCAGCCACATCCGCCAATCCCCCGGTTTTGGCGAATGGGGTGACTTCCGATGCAGCAAAGAGAATACGTTTCGGTTCCATGTGTTCCTCCTGTCACAGAAAATCAGGCTCTATCCCACATTTCCAGCAGATAGGGTTTGAATTCCTCAAAGATCTGCGCCTGTTCTTCGACGACCGCCTCAGCCTGAGCTGTGGTCATGTCTTTTGTTCTGTTTATGAATGAAGCGACTCTTGCATAGTAGAGGGGGCGCATAATATCGATCAGGTCTTTCCTGTCCTTCTTCCATCGGTGAAAGGTCGCGGCAAAGTCAAACACGATCTTTGCCCAATCTTCCGTAGGCATCAAAAAATTCTCTGTTTTTCTCTTTTTTGTCAACCCTTTGAGCGTGGCAAAACTCTGTGGATTGATGATCCTCTCCCAAAGCACAGAGATGTTTTTGAATCCCTCATTGAAATTTTCTATCATTCCCGGCAGGTCGACGGAGAAGGCTTCTGGTTCCTTCTGGACGGGGTCCCCGTAGGTGGGTATGGGTTGGCTCCCCTGAACACCCTTCCATTTCGCGGCATTGTTCTCCATCAATTCAAAGATCGGATAAACGACTTGTCTGAACATGGGACCCAAGTTTTTCAAGGGGTCTTTCGCATCATGGATCTTCGTTCCCAAATAGGCCTGACAGATAGACTTCCCTTCAACAATGGCAGAAGTCGTCATCCAAATGTCGATCCCGAACCTCGCAATATCGGTCATCCAGACGTCCTCCCCACATTTGTCATAGAAATCGATCATTTTTTTAGATAGGCCGAAATCTCCGCCAATGGGCTGCCGGACGCGTTTTCCGTAAAGCGCACGAGTCATGTTGTAAGCGATATTATTCGTGATCGTGGCATCGTACTTGTATCTGGTGTAAACAGGAGCGACAAAATCATGCTCGTGTTCCAGGACAGGGGCCCCCAAAGCTCTCACCCATTCCGGCGTTATGCTCCGGAGATCAGAGTCAAACAGGAGACAGACATCGGCATTGAGGAACGATGCAGCTTCGAATATCATGCGCAATGCCGTTCCTTTTCCTGGAATCCCCCGGTAAATCGTCACGATCTTCTCAATGTAGGGGTAGACAGCCTTTTCTTTGGCGACTTCTCTTGAATCGTCTGTGGAGCCTCCATCCGAAATAATGATGATAGCCCTCTTATCACGGTAATATTTGGCAATCCCTTCACTCACAGTGTCGATGACATGCTCTATCGTTGAATCATTGTTGTAACAGGGAATTCCAACAACCAGGTCCGCATGCTCTATTTTTTCAAGGCGTCTGTTGGCCCATTGGCGCAATCCTGTATGAAATTTCATGTTCATCCTCCGAGTTGTATCCTGTAAATTTTCTGTTTTTTGACTTCGAAATTATCTTGTGATAAGTTTCCCTAAAAAAACAACCCCATTATAACAAAACTGAATTGTCAAGGAACAGCCATTTATGCTCATTGAAAAATTGCGAAAACTCCCGCCCAAAAAAAGAGTCCTAATCCTGCCCCACGACAATCCCGATCCCGATGCCATAGCCTCGGCCTGGGGGCTTTCCTATCTTCTTAAGAAAAAGCTCGGATTAACTTCTACGATTGCCTACAGCGGTCTGATTGGGAGAGCAGAAAACCGGGCGCTAGTCAGAGTCCTGAAGATCCCTCTCGTTCAATTCGATCCCGATATATTGGAAAATGATCCGAGCATTGTTATGGTCGACTGCCAGCCTTATACGGGTAATAACCCTCTCCCTTTTGATATCATTCCAGATGGGATCATCGACCTTAACGATGAGTGTCAGAGAAGCAATAACAAAACGCTTGTTGAATATACTTTCTCTCTCAGAAGTCAAAGAAATGAGATTTATTCATTGATGGCAATTTCTTAAACAAGGTCAACTCTCAATCCCCCCATCTTGCACGATATCCTCTCACATCGACATGCACAAACGGGCCATGGGATGCTGTCTTTCTGTACCATCCCAATCCTCCTACGAACAACATATACCAAGGTCTCTCATGCAAATCATCGATAACATTATAAATTAAAGCAGCATCGAGATAATTTATCCTGCCATCTTTATTAAGGTCGTCCATTACGCCATCCCTGGGATTTTCATCAATAAATATATCCGCTGCACCTCCATACAAATGGCGACTGTATTTTACATTCCCTATCAACTGGTTATAGTAAGGAGTCCTGTATCCACTCATGACATGAAACGTATCGGCTCTGTAATCCTTTTTACTTATATGCTCTAATATGAGCTCCAGCTTCAGAATTAATCTTTCTCTTAATACGATATATTTCGGATAGTTGCCACTTTTCTTGCAAAGGAATTGTTTCAGTTTGAAATGGGGAGAAACATATGTTTCCTCGTTCTCTCTAGTCACTTCTATAAAACCCTTCGGTAATTTATATAAAGACATATGCTTTGAAGGGAAAGCGGGATAATTTCCGATTCGATATCCATTGAGATATTCTCCATTCAGCTGGTCATATGGAACCATCACAAAAACGTGAATCGTTATAGAATCTTGCGATTCCGGATAAACGAATTTAAGAGTATAGAGTCCTTTTTCTTGAGGAGATATCCAACGCCATTTATTGGGTGCGAAATCCTTGATGTTTCCATCTGAGGAATCCAACACATAATGTGTCCTCTGTTTATTGTCCAGAATTTCAAAAGTGAGCACCTCTCCAGGGAGTACAAACACACTCATTTTTATGTAGGACGAGAGTTCATCCTTAAATTTAATGGAAAAAGCAGCCTTTCCAGGGATGTATTCATGGACTTCTCCAAAAACGAACGAATGCCAAATAAAGATGAGACCAGTAACAATACACATTTTTCTTACTGTTATGCTTGATTTCTTCCCGGCAAATACTTCCATTTTCTATCGGAGATTTAATGTATTGGGTGATCTTTCATCTAAAGCTCTAATCAATCGTTCATCACGTTTGTATATATCATTTCGGAAATGGATCGATCCTTCATCGTCCACCCACGTCGTCCAGTAAAGCAAATGAACATCAAAAGGTTCGGGTAAGATGACCGTTTGTTCCCGGTTTGTTTTAATTGCATTTTGAATATGTTCAAAAGTCCAATTTGGATCATGCCGTAGAAGATATTCGGCAAGTTCAATCGGCTTTTCAATACGGATACATCCGGAGCTGAAAGTTCGCGCACTTTTAACAAAGAGCTCTCTCGAGGGTGTATCATGGAGATACACATTGAACTTATTAGGGAACATAAACTTCACACGCCCGAGTGCATTCAAAGGCCCGGGGTCCTGTCGAAATCTGAAAGAGAAATTTCCGGAAGAGACATTCGTCCAGTCGATGGTTTTGGGATCGATCTCCTTTGTTTCTGCACCCCACCCTTCCAACACTTTGATTTTCTGTTGGTCAAAATAATCTATATCCTTTGAGATCAAAGGAATTTTATCCTGCAGGGCGATTTTACGAGGGATGTGCCAATACGGACACAGCACGAGATAAGTCATTTTATCACTGAAAACCGGGGTTCTCCGATATTTCGTTCCTACGACTACGCGCATTGTCATCACTGATCGGTGGTTCTCAAAAACATCCAGTTTAAAATCAGCGATATTGACAATTATATGGCGACGGCCCAAATCTTCTGACAACCAGCGCCAACGTTCCATATTGACTCTAATCTGGTTCAGGCAATCTTCAACAGGAACATTCAAAGTGGCGAAAGTAGCAGCGCCAACAATTCCATCCATATCCAAACCATTTCTGTACTGAAACTTTCTCAGAGCCTCTTCTAATTCGCTATCAAACAAATCGTCGATGCTTCCCATTAAAAGACTAAATTCTCCTGTCGCGATCAACCGATTCCGCAATGCTCGGACCCTCTCTCCCTTATCCCCTATTTGCATTTTTGGCCCTTCCGGCACTTTTTCCCATCCCCCTTTTTTTGCGATCTCTCGATATTGAGACAGGGCATTTCGGAGTCCCGAATATCCCGGTTGGGGCGGGATTAGGTCATGCAGGGTTTTGGCGATCTGATTCGATCCGAGAGCATTTTCGAGGATTAAAGCCATATCAGTTCCTCTTCGGTTTGCAATCCATTCCGAGTCAATACTCTCAGGATTTACCCTCCCGGAGAGTAAATGTGAGCCATATATTAAAAAAGCATCCGTAAGCAGCAAATCAACATCGGCCAACATACGTGGATCAAGCGACTTCCTTTCTTTTTGCGATTGTTTAATTTTTTCTAACAGCTCATTTATACTGTTGAGATGGTAATCCTTCGGATCTAATCCTTCCAGATCAGCCTTAAGAATGGCGTCAACACATTCTGTCACTTGGGGCTTAAGACCTTTGTCATCGACCCAGGCTCCTCTGAAGATACGACGTGTATAGAAGAAAGGGAGCACAACCGAGGAGTATATTTGTTCATCACCAATCTCGATCTTGGATGAATTTCCAGCTGCTTCAATCCTATTCCTCAGGTATTCTTGAACCTGAATTGATAAAGACTGAAAACCTGAACATGGGAGCGAATTCAACAGAAGAGCTAAAATCACTGTCATAACAGCAATACAATGGCCTCTAAATCTTCGCTTGATTTGCATTTCTGGATCAGGTGAATGTCCGGGAAAAAAGCTAGGCATCCTCCCCATCCTTTTTCTTGTGTGTCACCAGTTTTGCATGGACGCCTCTTCGTAATGCGACAAAGGTCTTTTCAAGAAGATTCACGCCAATTAGAATTGCGACAGTTATTATGCTCAGGAGGATCGAGGCAGCATATTGTCCAAACCCGATGAGAACTCCGACACCGGCCAGAATCCAGATCACGGCGGCAGATGTTATCCCCATGACAACTCCCTGACGGGTCAGGATCACTCCGGCACCGATGAATCCTATCCCGGTGATAACCTGGCCAACGATCCTGCCTGGATCTATGTTATTACCTTGGATCAAATGGCTCGCAGTCACAAACACATATGTCCCGAGACAGATGAGGCTACAGGTGCGTATCCCTGTAGGCTTACCCGCAAGTTGGCGCTCGAGTCCTATGATAAACCCGCAGATAATGGCCGTGACAATTCCCTCTATTCTAAGTGGCACAATCAAACTTTGGATATCCAATTTGTTCTCCTCGTTCGTATATTCAATGCTTGGGTTCCAACAAAAACCTTTCCATATTATATCAAACCAAGGGTGATTTTAATCGAGCTTCACAAAACTCTTCCTTTAGTAAATAAATTTCGTTTTTTGATCTATGAATCGAGTCAGAAAAAATTCCCATGAAAAAAACCTGCATCTCCCATCACAAATGTAAAATATTGCAGCAATCCGTATAAAATAGTAGATTGTTGTATAAAAAAGAAAAACACATAGAGGAAAACGAACAGGATGGAAACTTTTGTCGAATCTGGGCTTTTTATGTGGGCTGTATTGCCTCTCTTAATATTTCTCGCCCGTGTTGTTGATGTAACTCTGGGAACAATGCGGATTGTTTTTGTATCTCGAGGCTTAAAGTACTATGCTCCTGTTGTTGGATTTTTTGAAGTTATTATCTGGCTGTTGGCCATTCGTGTCATCATGCAGAATCTGAACAACCCAATATGTTATATTGCGTACGGCGCGGGTTTTGGCACAGGAAACTACATCGGAATATTTCTGGAGCGAAAAATGGCTGTGGGGCGGGGGATACTGCGGATAATCACGAGGAAAGATGCCACGGAACTGATCAAGATACTCAGAGACCGAGGTTTTGGTGTGACAAGCCTCGTCGCTGAGGGAAGTAATGGTAATGTCAATCTCATTTATATGGTCATTCGCAGATCGGACTTCAAAACTGTCACAGAACTCGTACAGAAATTCAACCCTCAGGCTTTCTACACGCTCGAAGATGTCCGTTATGTGAGCGAAGGCATCTTCCCAACAAGAGACCCGGTGTATTACAGACAATTTTTAGGACCGTTCAGATTTTTCAGAAAAGGAAAATAAAAAGCGGACTGGTATTCTTAGAGTGGTTGTTCCTCATTTCCAATAGCGGTTGAAGAGATGGGCAGATTGTGTAATGCCTTAACATCGTATTCGATTATCTCAGAGCTTTTCTTGAATTGCTGAGGATATCTCTAAGAGATAAGCAGTATTATAATGAGTATTGTTAAAAATATGGTCCAAAAAGCGATCGCTATCCGAGTGGCTTTTCTGGCCCTTTTTGTTTCCCACCAACTCAAAGGTCGGATCCCCTGAATTAAAAAAGTCAATACTCCTGCTAGATTTACACATATCAAATTGACTACAAACAGGAGAAATGATCCTAAAGCGAATTCCCAATATCCTGCTCCTGCCAGCATTCCAAGTGCAACAAGAGGGGGTAATAATGCAACAGCGACCATAACTCCTATCAGTGCACTAAACAATCCCGATGTAAAGGAAATAGCCGCTGCACTTCCGGCTATTAAAGCGAGAACAACATCTCCTAAACTCACTTCTGTCCTTGATATGAGTTCAGGAATCGCTATATCTATCTTAAAAAAAATTCCTATGAAAATCGATGGTATCAGCACTGAAATAACTGATATTGCAATTGCTTTTCCTGCCTTTTGGGCGAGATGCATATCCCCTAGTGTTGTTGCAAAAGATAAAGCCAAATTGGGACCAAGCATAGGAGCAATCATCATGGCTCCTATGATAAAAACGACATTGTTCCTAAATATCCCTATTGACGCCACAATGGCAGAAAATATGATCATTATGAAATAAATCCACGAAATTCTGACAGTCCTTTCAATGTCCGCATAAAGCTCTTCACGGCTAATCCTAATAAATTTCGAAACATTTTTTTGGGAATCGACTTCTTTTTCACCGTCTACCTTTTGTTTTTCTTCTAATTCAGGCCTTGGAATAGATGCCTCTACAGGGAGGAGGATAATTCTGAAACCTTCGGCATGGGAAAAACGTTTTTCCAAAAAATCAAGAACTGTCTCGGAGTATTCGGTAGGAATCAGAATTTTTAAATGTATACGGTTTTCTTCAATAGTTTCCTGCCAGATATCTATTAATTTTTGCTTTTCTAGGGATTCAACCAATTCTTTTCTATATCTTTCGGAGAGAACAATTTCTATCAGTCGAAGAGACATTTATTACTCCTTATTATTCATGGAGGTGTTTCTTCATTTTCCAACCTCAACCTTGAATCGTCAACAGGCCATGCCCAACTCATGGGCTTAAATTTCACCAAGATCTTTAAAATGAGTATATCAAATAAGCCGCAATTTTATTAATATTTCTTCACATTTTTGTGCTATTGTAGGGATGAATTTAGATTTCAAAATGGAATATAAAATGAAAAAAAGCTATGGATGTGCGGATGAATTCGTCGGGCATTACACGTGCCGTCGAACAGATAAAAAGATCGAGGTGGACGGATATCTCACAAAGGAATGCTGGCTCAAGGCGCCGAAGTCCCCACGATTCGTGGATATAGTGACCGGAGTCCCTGGATTCTTGGATACACGAATGGCGGCGCTTTGGGACGACAGGTGTATGTACATCGCATTTTGGATAGAGGAGCCCGAGGTTAGAGCCACAATGACCGAGCGGGATTCTCCGGTATACAGGGAAAACGATGTGGAAGTCTTTATCGGAGGAGAAGACTGCTACTACGAATTTCAGATCAATGCCCTGGGAACCGTTTATGAGGTCTTCTATATCTGGCAGGATGCCTACACAAAGGGAAGTCTTTTTGACACACCCGAATTCGACCTGCTTTTGCACGACGTGGATGTCCTGGGGGGTTTTCAAGATGAGATGCGTTATGGAAAACACCCCCGGGGCCGAAGATGGGCGTTTAAGGACTGGGATTTCCCTGGAATGAGAAGCGCTGTTCGGGTGGATGGAACCATCAACGACAGCAGCAATGTTGATAAAGGCTGGACTGTGGAGGTGGCATTTCCCTGGGAGGGGATGAAGACGCTGGCTGGAGGTCGGTCGCTACCACCTGAGGATGGCGATATCTGGAGGTTCGACTTCTCCCGTTTTGAAGCGCTAGCACCCAGCGGTGTTAAGGTCGTGCCCTCACCAGGATGGGCATTCAACAGGCATGGTGTTTACGATTCCCATATTCCCGAATGTTTCACTTATGTCCACTTTTCGCAAACAATCATTTAAATTTCACAATAATGCGCAATCAGGGCAAGACCAAATCAAAAGAAGCTCAGTTACGCTTTTTTCGTCTCTCCAGGTCTTGTTGAAGGAGCTGTTGGGTGAGTTCATCAGAGTCGCCGCAGAGGGCCTGGAGGCGTTTAATCTCGGTTTTGAGCGAGTGCCCTTGCATCTCGGTTGGGATTTCTGCGCCGGCCAGTTCAAGGAATGTGGGTGCAAAATCGAGGTTTGAAACGATGTTTTCGCTGACCGAGCCAGATTCGATCCGTTCGGGATAACGCACGACAAGGGGCATTCGTAAAGATTCCTCATACATGAATCGCTTGTCAAACCATCCGTGATATCCCCTGTTTTCATAATTCCTCCTGATTTTCACAGCCTTTATGTCACAGCAATCCATTGGAAGGAAACACGGAAGCTTTTTTGCAGATGTAGGGTCCATTCCCCGAATGGACCTCACATGGACCGTTTGGGAAACGGTCCCTACATTTTAAAAAGGCACCTGTCCCCTTCTTTCTTCACCCCTGGAAATAGGTGACAGTCCCCTATTTTGTCCCCTTTTTTAGGTGAGGATGGTGGCGAGTGTTTCGATCCCCTCGCGGATCTTATGCTCTTCGACATAGCTAAAGGCGAGCCGAAGGTGCTGACCCGGTGGCTTTTCAGTAAAAAACGGATCACCCGCTAAGATCCAAAGGCCGGCCTTCTTCGCCTCCCGCACAACATCCATTGAGCTCAAGCCATCCGGTAGCGATATCCAGACATAAAATCCACCTTTGGGTTCTGTCCACTGGATGCTTTCGGGCATGCTGGACTCTAAGGCATCCAGCATGACATCCTTCCTTTTGCTGTAAAGCTTCCGGAGTAAGTCGACATGCGGTCCCAACAATCCCTTCTTACAGTAAACAGAGAGGGCATTGGCAACCAAGGGGTTGGCACCACCTCCCATATGGCGGAATCCACTATCTATAAAGGATAAGATACGTTCTTCAGGCCCAACAAGCCATCCGAGCCGCAAGCCAGGGGACATGATCTTGGAAAAACTTCCGATGCTCAACACACGACCGCCTTTGTCCAGTGAATACAAAGAGGGGAGTTTGGTCGTGTCGAAGGCGATATCTTTATACACATCATCTTCAACGATCAGCAGGTCCCATTCCTCAGAGATATCTATAAGCGCCCGCCGTCGCTGTTTCGACAAAGTGCACCCTGTCGGATTCTGGTATGTCGGAATGGTGTAGAGAAACTGCACTCGCTCTCCCTGTTCCTTGAGAGCCTTCAAACGACCGCTCAGTTCTTCGATATTCAATCCATCGTTGTCCATGGGAACCGGTATAAGCCGTAATCCATGATTCCGGAAAAGCTGCAGAGAATCTCTGTATGTGGGGGCTTCGACAAGCACTAAATCGCCAGAGCGAGTGAGGAGAGAACAAATATGATCGAGGGCCTGCGACGAACCACCTGTCAACATCAGGTTTGGACGCGTAATGCCTAAATGTTCTTTTCGGTTGATTCTCTCCAACAAGAAATCGATCAATGGTCCATACCCCTGCTCCGGACCGTATTGCAGAGCAAGCGCGGAATTTTCCCGGAGCACCTGATCGAAGCAGCGTTGGAGTTCATCCACGGGGAATGTTTTGGGATCAGGAAGGCCATAGATGAAAGAGATGGAGCCAGGAGGGCCTGCCGCCTGAACGGATGCTAATGGATCATAATCCAATGCCATTTATTTTCTCCCCGAATGGGATTTTTGATATCTTTGAGTGCTGACGAATCAGTTTGACTGATTGTCACCAATTGCCGTCTTTGAGATACTGATTTATGGCTTTGGCAGCGTCTTTCCCTGCACCCATGGCGAGAATCACAGTGGCTGCACCAGTCACTATGTCTCCACCGGCAAAGACGCCCTTTTTCGATGTCTTTCCTGTTTCTTCATCCGCCACAATATTGCCCCATTTGCTCAATTCCAAGTCTGGCGTAGTAGCCGTCAACAGTGGATTGGGACCCTGACCGATCGCAACCACAAACATATCCACGGCTATCATATGTTCACTGCCTTCGATAGGGACAGGTCGCCGTCTACCTGATTCATCGGGCTCTGTGAGTTTCATCTTGAGGCATTCGATCCCCTGAACCCAGCCTTTGTCATCCCCATGGATGCGGACGGGATTCGTAAGAAGATGAGGCTGGACACCCTCCTCAAAGGCGTTTCCGATCTCCTCATCACGGGCGGGCATTTCCTCGCGGGACCGGCGATATATCAAGTAGACATTCTCCGCACCAAGACGCAGTGCTGTTCTTGCAGAATCCATGGCCACGTTCCCCCCGCCGATCACGGCAATATTCCGCCCAAGGTGTACGGGTGTGTTGTACTCTGGAAATAAGTAGGCCTTCATCAAATTCACTCGAGTCAGAAATTCATTGGCTGAATACACACCGTTGAGATTTTCCCCGGGAATATTCAGAAAATACGGCAAGCCCGCTCCAGTTCCGATGAAAACCGCATCAAATCCATCCTCGAGAAGACCGTCTATTGTCTTTGCTTTGCCAACCACGTAGCTGACTTTGATCTCGGCGCCTAACTTTTCGATGTAATCGCTCTCCCGCTGGACGATCCGCTTGGGCAACCGAAACTCAGGAATCCCGTAAACAAGGACACCTCCAGGCGAATGCAGCGCCTCAAAAACAGTGACCGCATGGCCCAGTTTGCACAACTCGCCTGCCACGGTCAATCCCGCAGGGCCTGCACCGATGACCGCAATCTTCTTACCGGTGGATTTTGGTTTCTTGGGTACCCGAACCTCCCCTTGTTCGTATTCGTAATCAGCCACAAATCTCTCCAATCGGCCGATGGCCACAGGGTCCTTCTTCTTCCCAAGAATACACTTTATCTCACACTGCTCCTCTTGCGGACACACCCGGCCGCAGACAGCGGGAAGGCTGTTCTTTTCCTTGACCTTATGGATTGCACCCATAAAATCTCCCTCTTTGATCAGTCCGATAAAAGCGGGGATATCAATATCCACTGGACACCCTTCCACACAGAAGGGCTTCTTGCACTGGAGGCATCGGGAAGCCTCTCGCAAAGCCTGTTCCTTACTGTATCCTAGAGCCACCTCATCGAAATTTTTAATCCTGAGCTTCGGATCTTGCTTGGGCATGGGTTCTCGTTTGTTGGCTCGTTTCAGGTTTTTCTCGGCATCCTGGAGCTTACACGCATGATCCCACATGGCCCGATGTTCTTCCCGGGCATACATCTCAGACCTCTGCATGAGCTCGTCATAATCGACCAAATGCCCGTCAAATTCCGGCCCATCCACACAGACGAATTTTGTCCCTCCGCCTATGTTGATCCTACATCCCCCACACATTCCCGTGCCGTCTACCATGAGTGAATTAAGGCTCACGACGGTTTTTATCTTATCGGGTCTTGTTGTTTCTGCCACGGCTCGCATCATGATGGCAGGCCCGATGGCGACGACGAGATCGATCTCTCTTCCCTTATCCATGAGTCTCTTGAGCTCATCTGTCACAAATCCGTGATGTCCTTCTGTTCCGTCATCAGTCGTGATGAACAACTCGTCGCTTATGGTCCTCATCTCATCTTCCAGGATGAGCATGTCCTTCGTTCTCGCACCTATGATGGAGATGATTTTATTTCCGGCCTCCCTGAAAGCTTTTGTGATGGGATAAACAGGTGCCACACCAACTCCGCCTCCGATACAGACCACTGTCCCCACTTTTTTGATTTCGGTGGGCTTTCCCAACGGCCCGACGACATCGAGAAAAACACTCCCGACTTCCAAAACATCCATTTTTCGCGTTGCGGTTCCCACAACCTGTACGATCAGTGTGATTGTCTTCTCTTCAGGATCATAATCGGCAACAGTCAGAGGAACCCTTTCGGCGTAGTCATCCGTCCGCACAACGACAAACTGCCCCGCTTGGACAGCGTCTGCCACAACCGGGGTGAATATTTTAAAACACACGATCGAAGGAGCGATCTGCTCTTTCTGCACAATCTCATTGAGTTGATATTTGTCGTCTGTGCTCATTTGGACTCACTTTTCACTTTTTTCTTTCTTCACAGGGAAGGCAAACAGAAAAAGCGCTCCCCTGTCCCACCTTACTCTCCACTTCTATGCGCCCAAAGTGGGAGTTCACAATTTTCTTGGCAATAGTGAGACCCAGCCCTGTTCCCGTGATCTTCCTAACCCTTTCATCGTCAGCACGATAGAAATCATCAAAAATATGGTCTGAATTCTCTGGGGATATCCCGATACCCGCATCTTTCACTCGATAACACACATAACTCCCCTCCACTTCTCCCTCCAGAGTGACAGCTCCATCCTCAGTGCTGTATTTGATGGCATTCGTGATCAGGTTCATGAAGAGCTTTTCCATATCCCTTTTATCAGCCTGGATCAAGGGGAGATTTTCGGGCAATTTATCTATGACAGTGATGTTTTTCTTTTCAGCTTCGGGTTTCATGAAATCGAGAATTTTTCTAATTATATCCGTAACCTGAACGGGCTCCATCTTTTGAGCGATCTTCCCCGCCTCCATACGGTTTATTTCCAGAAGGTCATTGACCAATGCCAGGAGCGAGTCAGACCGGTCTCTGGCACGCTCCAGCCACTGTTTCTGCTGTTTTTCATCACCACCGCCCTCACCCGTGATCACAATTTCCAGCCACCCTTTGATCGCGGCCAGCGGAGCACGCAGCTCATGCGCCACCATGGAGACAAACTGGGATTTGATCTTATCGATCTCTTTGAGCTGAGTGATATCTCTAAGAACAGACACGGCACCGAGGATATTTCCCTTTTCATCTCTGATCGGTGCGATGTTGGCCATCAATACCATCTTTGGATCACCCTCAACCTCGATCTCCCGGCTAATCATCGAAAAGCTTTCGTCTTTGGCCGACAGAACCTCTTTGATCGCATCGACCATGGCTTGATTATCTATATAATATTCTAAAGGCTCACCCGCCACATCAAAGCCTCTGGATTTGAGCATCTTGACGCTGGCTGCATTCCAGAGAACCAAACGGCCTTCCATGTTTGCTACCAGCACTCCATCCGCCATACAACCGATGATCGTGCGCATGCGGCTACGCTCATTGACGAGCTCGAGAAGTCTCTGGTCCCGTTCCCAGT
>Ga0307378_10003944_pt1 | contig 21511 bp, 13 predicted proteins | sample UN1MG_FD_202238 | JGI IMG/M metagenome (GOLD analysis project Ga0307378, IMG submission 202238) | Soil microbial communities from Risofladan, Vaasa, Finland - UN-1 | ecosystem: Environmental > Terrestrial > Soil > Coastal area > Acid sulfate soil | place: Finland: Risofladan, Vaasa | collected...
CGTGCTGAACTACCTGTCGCGGTATGTCTTCCGTACCGCGATCAGCAATGCGCGGATTCTCGCCATGGACCAGACCCACGTGACGTTTCGCTGGAAAGACCGCCACGCCCAGGCCTGGCGCACTCAGCGAGTGCCGGGCGTGGAGTTCCTCCGGCGTTTCTTGCAGCACGTCCTGCCACGAGGCTTTCACAAGGTCCGCTACTACGGACTGTGGCACCCCTCGAAGCGGACGGAGTCGGCGCGGGCGTGGGTGGAACTGATGCTGGAAACGCCGGCCGAGACGACGAAGCCCCTCAAGCTGGCAGACCTGTTGGATGCCTTGGGCCAACTGGCGCAACGGACGGATCAAGTCTCCCCTGATCCCCAGGACGATGAGCCGGACTGCCCGCGATGTCCTCACTGCGGCAGCGTCCGCACGCGGTTGCTGGGCGAAGACCCCCGTTGCGGCGGGCCGTAGCCATGCGGCGTCCATGACCTGAAACGCTCGTGGCGACCCTTTTCAGCCGCGTTCTGCAACGGACGAGGCCGCGGCCCTCTTCATGCTGCGCGCATGGCGAGGAATCCCCTTCTCGATTCCGCCCCCGCACGCTCCTCCCTCCCGCGGCGAAGCACTTCGTCCAAGAGACTTTTCGCATCGGCTCCGCGATGCGAAAAGTCTTGTCTCTTTTGAGGCAAAAAACACTTGAAACGTTTCCGGAAACCGATAGACTCAGGATGCGGTTGGCCCACCAATCACCTCGGTTAGGGGGTTTGGTGGCCGATTTTGGCCAAAGACATGCGAATCGTCGGCGGCCAGCCTGTTTGACCATGGTTGACCCTCCACCGTCGAGCCGCGAAGGGCGCGGGCTCCGGTGTGTGGTTCCCTCGGATTTGGCTAGCCTGATCCGGGGGTCGACCGCTGGCCAGGATAGGTCGCTCGTATGGCGCGCGAGTGAGAGTGACGTCGGACCGGTACGGTTACCGCCGAACCACTATTGGGGGGCCGTACCCACGACCCATCCGACGCTCCAATTCGCTCTCCCGGGTCCCGCCCCCGGCATGCGCGCCGCGGCCTGTGCAGGCTGGTCGCCTTTCTTTCCGGCCTGTCATGCCCCCACGGCCGTGCTGCCCGCAATCCCGCCACATCGGTCGGCGGGATCCTTAGGGCCTGCGCAGAAAGTAGAACGACCAATTGGGTGGCACGTCCTGAGGAATGAAGGGCGTGGTGACGCGCGCAAGACACGCCCTTCGCTGCGTTTGAGGGACGTGCCACCCTGACGAAAACTTGTGCAAGCGATTTCTGCGCGGGCCCTTATTCTGGGGGAGGAATCCTGGAGACGCACCTCGGTGGGGCGCGAGTCGATTCCAGCCTTCCCGCACCAGGCGGTTCCCCTGCACCGACGACGCGCGCCGTGCGGCGATCCGGTGGAAGCATCGCCCGGGCGATCGTTTTTCCGAGGGGCCTCCGGTGATCGGCGCTTCGGCCGCGAGCGGGTCGCTCGGTGGCAGGGAGGGGTTGGGCGCGAACGATCGTCATGCCGGAAGCGGCCGTGCGATCTGCTCGGCGGCCTGCGCCAAATCATCGCGATTGGGCGGGCGATCCGGCTCGATCGGTTCGTGCAGAGGTTGGCTGAGCCGACTGCCGCGCCCGATCGTACGACGTGCCGAGCCGTCGAACGGCTCCTCGCCCGACGTCGGGTCGAGTCTACCGGCGTGTGGGTGACGGTGTGGGTGAGGCGTTGACGGCGCGGCGCGAAGTGCGACGCGGCGGCGATCGCATCGTCTCGATGGAGGGCGGCGGCTTGTGTGGCAGGGCACGGGATAAACTTGGGGAAGACGTCTGGATTATGCCGATTTAGAGCATTATACTTACTCAAACTCCTTAGCCTGGGGATGACGGGAGGAGGCTTGGGACCGATCATGCAGAACGGTCATTGGTCGAGCAAGACCAGGAATTCGAGAACCGCACGTGCCTTGAGAAACGGCTCGGCCCGCAACGGGAAGGGACCGCAGTGGGCCGCGTTGTGCGACGAAGCGCTGCTCGAGGTGCGGATCTGCGACCTGGGACTCCACATCCCGGGGACTCCGCTGGAGCGGAACATCGAGCGGCTTTGGGAAGAGCTCCGGATGCGTCGGTTCCGGTTCCGTCCGCACTGCTGGCTCTCGGATGAATGGTTCTCTCCGGACGGGGTTCCGGGGATCGGGATCCCCTTCTATCTGGCGCATCCGCGTCTGGCGCGACTGGAACGGAAGCAGGTGTTGGAGGTGGAGGGAGGCACCAAGGACTGGTGCATGCGAATCCTCCGCCACGAGGCGGGCCACGCCATCGATACGGCGTACGGCCTCCATCGCCGCCGCCGCTGGCGGGAGCTGTTCGGCAGATTCACCGAGCCCTACCCGGAGTACTATCAGCCGAAGCCTTACAGCAGAAGCTACGTCCAGCACCTGGATTCCTGGTACGCGCAGAGTCATCCGGCCGAGGATTTCGCCGAGACGTTCGCCGTGTGGCTGAAGCCGCGGTCCGGCTGGCGGGGGCACTACCGGGGCTGGCCGGCGATGAAGAAGCTCGAATACGTCGACCAACTGATCAGCGGCATTCGCGGCACCAAGCCGCAGGTCGTCTCCCGGCGGTACGTGGCCCCGTTTCGAAAGATCCGCAAGACGCTCCGGGAGCATTACGCGGAGAAGCGGGCCCGCTACGGACTCGACCATTCCGACTCCCACGACCGCGACCTCAGGCGGCTCTTCTCCGATGCCCCGGAGCACGCCAAATCTCCGTCGGCCGCCGCCTTCCTGCGCCGCACGGGGCCCGAGCTGCGCCGGGCCGTGGCCCAAGGGACCGGGGAATACCAGTACACGATCAACCAGATCCTGGAGGACATGATCGAGCGCTGCCAGGAGTTGAACCTGCGTCTTGACCGGCGACGAGACCAGGTCAAACGGGACACCCTCGTGATGCTCACCGTTCAGACCATGAACTATCTCCACGGTGGCCATCATCGGGTAGCGCTATGAAGAAGCTCCGCGTGCTGGTCCTGATGCACGAGGATCTGGTTCCCCCCGAGAGCCTGGAAGGCCTTACCGACAAGGAAATCGACCGCTTCAAGCCGGAATTCGACGTCGTCTCCTCGCTTGCGGACCTGGGCCACGAAGTTCGGCCCCTGGGCATGGTCGACGACCTCGGGGTCGTGCGCAGGGCGATCCTCCACTGGAAGCCCCACGTGGCCTTCAACCTCCTCGAGGAGTTCCACGGCGTGGCCGTCTACGACCACCACGTGGTCAGCTACCTGGAACTGATGCGGCAGCCGTACACCGGCTGCAACCCCCGGGGGCTGATGCTCGCGCACGACAAGGCGTTGAGCAAGAAAATCCTCACCTACCACCGCATCGCCACGCCCAGGTTCTCGGTCTTCCCCACCAAGAAGAGGCCGACGCGGCCCCGGCGCCTCTCCTTTCCGCTGCTGGTCAAGTCGGCGATCGAGGACGCCTCGTGGGGCATCTCGCAGGCATCGATCGTCACCAGCCAGGAGAAGCTCGTCGACCGCGTCGAGTTCATCCACGAGGAGGTCCGAAGCGACGCGATCGTCGAGGAGTACATCGAGGGCCGGGAGCTCTACGTCGGCGTGATCGGGAACCAGCGCCTCGGGACGTTTCCCGTCTGGGAGATGCTCTTCACCAAGATGCCGAAGGACATGCCCCACATCGCCACCGCGAAAGTCAAGTGGGATGAGGAGTACCAGAAGAAGTACGGGATCGACACCCGGGCGGCCAAGGACCTCCCGCCGGGCGTCGGCGAGCGAATCGCCAAGATCTCGAAACGCGTCTACCGCACCCTCTCCCTGAGCGGCTATGCCCGAATGGACCTCCGACTGGCCCCCAACGGCCGGATCTACGTGCTGGAGGCCAACCCCAACCCGAACCTCGAGTACGGCGAGGACTTCGCCGAGTCGGCCCATACGACCGGCATCCACTACGAGGCCCTCTTGCAGCGGATCCTCAACCTCGGCCGGAACTATCACGCGCCCTGGAGGGGATAGGGGCGACGGACGGTAGGCGGCTCGCGCGGGATTTGCTTTCGTCGCCTCCTCCGGCTATTCTGCCGTTGCGCTCCGTTTTCCCGCTACCGCAGAACCACCGCTTCACGAGGACGCGATCATGCGAGCCCTGGCGTTTCTGATGATCTGGACGGCCGCCGTCCCGGCCGCGGCCGACGACAACCTCGCCCGCAACCCCAGCTTTGAAACCGATGCCGACGCCGACGGCACACCCGACGAGTGGCGCTGGTCGGGCGACGGCCGCCTGGTGACGCAAACGCTCGCCCAGGATGAAGGCCGCGACGGCAAGCGGTGCGCCCGGCTGAGGTGCACCAAGTACACGGCGGGCAACCCGGCAGCCCACGCGATGGTCTGCCAGATGGGCGTGCCGGTCGTGCGTGGGAAGAACTACCAGGTGACGTTCTGGGCCCGGGGCGAGGAGATCGCCGGCGACGTGGTCTCCGTGGCCCTTTCCGACACGTCGGTTTGGACCAACTGCGGGCTGGAAGGGGGGTTTGTCCCCTCGCCCGACTGGAAGCAGCACCAGTTCCTCTTCCACGCCACGCGCGACTGCGCCGACAAGAGCCGGTTCCAGATCTGGTTCGGCTCGACCGGCACGCTCTGGCTCGACGACGTCGAGTTCCGCGAGGCCGGGCGCGACGTCTACCATCCCGGCCAAATCATTCCGGCCGAAGGCGTGAAGAACCTCGTCCCCAACGCCAGCTTCGAGTGCGGCCCCGACGGCTGGGGCTCGGCCGAGTGGGACCGCACGACGCACTGGGGCGGCTCGATGAACCGGCTGTTCGGCCAGGTCGATCCCGGCGAAGCCTTCCACGGCCGGGCAAGCCTGAAGATCGAGCTTTCGCCCGAGAAGCAGCCCGTCTCCTACTTCGACTACTACGACCTCAGCCGCACGCCGATCCGTGCCCCGCTGGCCGGGAACCTGGGGTTTTTGGAGGTCGAGCCGGGCCGCCTCTACACGTTGTCGGTCCACATGAAAGCGGCCCGAGCGGGCACGCCGGCGCTATTGGCCGTGCGGCAGTTTCAGGGCGGCAGCTTCGAGAAGGCGGCCGTTGCCTCGACGGAATGGGAGCGGACGGACCTCCAGTTCAAGCCGACGTCGCGGTGGTGCTACGTGCTGGCCGGGCCCGATCTGCGCGAGACCCAACAGAGCCCCGGCCCGCCCGACCGGGCCACGCTCTGGCTCGACGCGATCCAGCTCGAGCAAGCCGATGGGCCGACGGCCTTCGCCCCCCGGCTGCCCGTCGAGTTCGGCGTCTGGACCGAGAAGCCGGGGAACGTGTTCGACTGGGATGAGCCGGTCCGGGTCAACGTCCGCCTGCACCGCGAGCCCGGAGCCGAGGGGCCGCCGCAGATCAACGTCTACTTCCGCGACTTCTTCGACTCCGACCGGGTGGACGATCTCCAGAGCTGGATGCCCGCCGGCCGCGATCGCGAACACACGTTCGTCTACGAGCCGCGTCCCGACCGCCGTGGCTTCCTCTGGCTTCGCGCGGGGATGCCCATGGGCCAAGGCGAAACCAGCCAGTCCCGCACGCTGCGGATGGCCGTCATCCCCCGCAACGACAAGGACGACTCCCGCTTCGGCGTCAACCACGCGTATCCGTGGCCGCACCTGTTGGACCTGTGCCGCCAGGCCGGGCTCGTCTGGATGCGCGACTGGTCGTGCAAGTGGCAGGAGGTGGAGCCGGAGAAAGGGAAGTTCACCTTCGAGGAGGCCGACTACCAGATCGACCGACCGCTCGAGCACGGCCTGGACGTGCTCGCCATGCTGCCGTTCCCCTCGGCCCACTGGTCTTCCAGCGCCCCGGCCGACTACAAGCGGACCCGCGACTACACGAGCCGGCGGGAGCACGTCGCCTACGCGCCGCGGAACGTGGAGGACTTCGAGAGCTACGTCGCCAAGACGGTTTCGCACTATAAGGATCGCGTCACGTGGTGGCAGGTGTTCAACGAGCCGGTGTTCACCACGTATTCCCTGCCGCGGAAGTTCGGCTACACCGGGACCGATTACGCCCACTGGACCAAGGCGTTCGCCCGGGCGGCCCGGCAGGCCGATCCGAATTGCCGGATCCTCGCCGGCATCGGCTACCTCAACGACGGCCAGATCCTCGACGACTGGAAGCTGTTCCTCGACGCCGGCACACTCGACGCGGTCGACGCCGTCGATATCCACCACTACCCGCGCCTCCGCCCGCCCGAGTTCATCGAGCCGCTCCTGGAAAAGCTCAATGCCCAGATGGACGAGCACGGCGGGCGCAAGCCGATCTGGCTCACCGAGTACGGCTACTACGCCGACGACGAGCCCTGGTCGGTGCCGCTTCCCAGCTCGGGCTTCGACACCCCGCTGGAAAGCGAGCAGCTCCAGGCGGCGTACGCCGTGCGCTGGGCCACGATTATGTTTGCCGGCGGCGTGGACAAGATCTTCTACCACGCCGGCACGTGCGACGGGCTCAACCGCGACAGCCTCCAGGGCATCTTCTACGAGTACGCCGGCCAGCCCCACAAGATTTACGCCGCCCAGGCCGTGATGTCGCACCTGTTCCCCCCCACGTGCGAGTTCGCCCAGCGGCTCGCCCTGGGCGAGGGGGTCAAGGCGTACCTGTTCCGCGACGGCGGGCGCACCATCGCCGTCGTTTGGGCCCCGACCGCCAAGCCCGGGCCGATCCGGGTCGAGAGCGACCGGATCGAGATCTGGGACATCATGGGCCGGCCGCAATCGTCCCGGCAGTTCACCCCGAGTGGAACGCCCGTCTACCTCATCGGCGAGGGGCTCTCCGACGCGGCGCTGGAAGCGGCGCTGAGCTTCTGAGTCCGTAGGCGGCGGGCGCACGCCGACTCCGGCACTACCCCGACCAGTCCCGGCCCGGCCCGCTTCCGGCCAACTGGTCCATGATCTCCGCCATGCCGTGGAACTGCCGGGCAAGGTCTCTGACTTCCCGGGGCTCGACTCCGGCGCCGGCGGCGATCCGCCGCAACCGGCTTTCATCGAGCAGGTGTTCCGGGTCCCGGCGTTCCTCGGGGGTCATCGAATCGATGATCCCCTTGATGCGGCCGAGGTGCTCTTGCGCGTCCAGCTCGATCATCGCTTCCGCCGTGCTGACGCCCGGCAGCGAGCCCATCCGCCTGCCGGACGGTCCGCGATGTTGAGCTTGGTAGATCAGCCTGCGGAAATCGTCCAAGGTGAACCTGACTGGCGCACGGGAATCGACCATAGGACGATCCTGCCCGAGAAGAGAACCGAGCGCACCTCGACGGGGAGGCGCTGCGGGTCCCACTATGTCATGGTAGATGACGGGCGGATTGTTGTCCAGCCGTCGGGCGTCGTCGAAAACAATCGCCCGCGCCCGGGGTGGCCCGGTGGGTGACACTGGCGTCTCGCCAGTGCATCCACCAGAGCACGGGCAAGATGCCCGTGGCACCCGGCGTTTGTTCATCGGAGGGTTTGTCACGGGGGAGGGCGTCGGAACACGCCGTCTTCGTCTACGGAATCGGCGAACTCTTCGAAGTCCATGTTCGCGACGGACAGGTTGTTCTCGATGCTTTGTATCTGAGATGGCAACGCCCTGAAAGCCCTGATGTCGCCCGCGGGAGTGTTGCGTGGCAGCCGATCGAACGATTCATTGTCGGAGGGATAGAAACCGACGACGAGAACTGGATGTTCCGGGTTCTCGATGCATTCCTGATCGACCACAAAGCAAAACATTCCCGGGTAATGGTCCGGGAAAGATAGTACGAGGTCACTGATCTCTTTGTCCCGGTACCTTTCTTCGTTCACGTATCGCACGTGTGCAAAGAACTCCATGCCAGCTTCCTTCTGTGGAGCGGCAATCAGCTCGCGCATGGTCGTCCACGCGTCGTCGCTAGAGAAGTCCGTTCGGATTACCCACGGGTCGTGTTCGGTTGGCTCGTCCATTGCGCTAAATCTTGGTGAACAACCGCTGGCGGCCGGGATTGCCACGGCAACGATGAAGAAAAGCCTGGACATGTGACGCGACTTTGATTCAGTCCGACGAACTTGGTCACAGATAGTTTCTGCCTATCACCTGTCGGCCGCAGATCTGCGGCCTAACGCGCGGGTGGCCGCCGGGCCCTCCTTGTGGATCAAACCTAGGATCGGCCGAAGAATAACTTCCGCATTTGCGGAGTAGTAGGCACACGCCGTGTGCCGTAACCGGCGGACGGCACACGGCGTGTGCCTGCTACTGAAGTCGGGAAGTTGTTTTTCGGCCGATCCCTACTTCCCTCGGGTCAACGCCGCGAACAGCTCGACGATCTTCTGCATCGTCTCCGGCTCGGGCAGGGGGAGCTTGAGGTAGGGCTGGCCGGTTTGTTCGTCGCGGGTGACGGCCGCGCCGGGGAGGGCGAGGCCGCCGGGGCGAGCCGGTTTGTCGGAAGGGCCGCCGCCGGCGGCTCCGCCCGCCAACGCCCGGGTGAGCTTGTCGAGAAGAGCGACCCCCGTGGCGACCACGTCGGTCCAGACTTCTTCCTGCGAGGGGGCCTTGGGTTTGCGGGCGGCGGGCTCGGCGGGCTCGCCGCGTTCCGCTTCGGCGCGCCGGCCCGGACGCTCGCCGTTGCCGTCGGCAGGGGGCTGGGGCTCGGTGGGCATGGATGCCGGGATCGAGCCGGTCGCCGTCTCCACCGATTCCAGGAACCGTTTGAGCCGCGAGCCGCCGAGGAAGACTTCGTCCTTGCCGCCGTCCAACACCCCGGCGAACATCGCCGTCTTGAACCCCAAGATGGCGAGCATGCCCTCCTCGATCGTCCCCTGGGCGATGAGGTGAACCACGCGCACGGGCCGGTGCTGCCCCAGGCGGTGCACGCGGCCGATCCGCTGCTCCAGAACGGCCGGGTTCCACGGCTGGTCGAGGTTGACCACCGCGTTGGCGTGCTGGAGGTTCAGGCCGACCCCGCCGGCGTCGGTGGAGAGGAACAGCCGGCAGCCCGGGTCTTCCCGGAACCGCTGGATCAGGTTCTTTCGCCGCGGGCCCGGCACGCCGCCGTAGAACATCACGTGGTCCCACTTGCGGCTCGCGAGCCGGCGCACGACCAGCTCGTGCATCCGCACCCATTGGCTGAAGACCACCACCTTGGCGTCCGGCTCCTCGAGCATGTCGCTCAAGAGGTCGATCACCTCGTCGGCCTTGACGCCGAAATCCGTCTTCTTGTCCAAGAGGTACGTGCTGTCGCACGCCATCCGCATGTTCTGAAGCGCGATCATCAGCCGCCGCTGGTCGGCCTCGGAGAGGAAGTGGTATCGCCTCCACTTGGCCACGATCCGCGCCACGATCTCCCGGTTCTCCTCGTGGTGCTGCATCTGCTCGTCGGTCATCGGCACGAAGAGCCGCTTCTCCATCCGCTCGGGCAGCTCGGGCAGCACCTCCTGCTTGGTCCGCCGAATCAAGATCGGCTGGAGCGTCTCGGAGATCTTCGACAGGCGGCGATACCCCACCACGCGGCCCGTCTCGTCGACGTGCTGGTGCTCGGCCAGGAAGCGGAACATCGGCCCCAGGCGGAACCGGTCGACGAACTCCACGATCGAGTGCAGCTCCTCCAGCCGGTTCTCCAGCGGCGTGCCCGTCAGCACGAAGGCGTATTCCGATTCGAGCTGCTTGACGGTCTGCGCCGTGCGCGTCTTCCAGTTCTTGATCCGCTGGGCCTCGTCGAGGATGATCAGCTCCGGGCGCCACCGCCGGATCAGCTCCAGGTCGCGGTAGACCACGTCGTAGTTGGTCAGCTTGTAGAAGGCATCGGCCTCGTACAGTTGGGCACGGCGCGGCAAAAGCCCTTCGACGACCACGGCCTCCCGGTCGCTGAACCTCTCCACCTCGCGCTTCCACTGGTGCTTGAGCGAAGTGGGCGAGATCACCAGCACGCGCTCCAGGCCCCGCACCCGGGCGAGGATCTCGGCGGCGGCGATCGCCTCGATCGTCTTGCCCAGGCCCATGTCGTCGGCGATCAGGCACCGGCCCGTCCTGGCGGCGAACAGCGTCCCGGCACACTGATAGGGATAGAGCTGCGTCTTCAACAGCCTCTTGAACGCCGCGCTGTGGACGCCGCCGGGGAACGCCTTGTCGACCTCGTGGGCTAGCGTCGCCTGGTCGCGGACCTGGGCGATGAACCCCATCGCGTCCTCGTAACATCGGACCTCGTGCTCCCCGGCCTGGGCACGGCGCAAGAACGCGGGAAACCGACCGTAGCCGTCGGGCTCGAGCCGGCTGTCGCCGTCGAAGTACCGCCGGGCGTAGGTCCGCAGGGCCGGCGGGCACTCGGTGCCGGGACGGAACACGACCGCCCGCTGGGCTCCGTAGTGAAGGTAGACCTCGGAGAAGGACGGCTGGTGGCCGGCGGCCAGGGCCAGCTTGGCCTTGCGAGTTCGCCCCACCTTGGCCAGCGTGAACTCGATGTGTTTGCAGGTCCCCAGCGTGTTGACGGCAAAATCGGGGCAGGAGCAGAAGTTCTCGCCCAGCCCGGCGCCGCGGATGGCCACGCGGTAGGTCCGCCCCGTCTCGGGATTGGTGACCTCGAATTCCGAGAAGATCGGATCGTCGCCGACGTTCTTCAGCCGGAAGTTCTGTTCCCGGCCGAACTCTCGGCGCAGGGCGACCTGCCACTCGTCCAACGGCATGTCGTCCGGCTGGCGGAGCCGCGAGAGCTTCTTCGGCACGACTCGCGATCGGCCCTTGGCCTTCTTCCGCCCTGCCCGTTTCCCTCCACTCGCCGACGCAGAAGCACTCCGTGGTGCCCGCGTCCTCCCGGTATCCTTGCGAGGCATCGTGGTACTCCTTTCCTGCCAGTCCCTGGATCGCTCCAGAGTACCCGATGGCGGCGAAATCTCCAAGGGGCCGCGCGTGACTTCCGGGGGGAGACGGGGACCTCAAGAGGCGTGCCCGCCCCGTGCCGGCAGTGCCGTCGTCGGGCGCCCGATCCGCCGAACGTGCCCGGGGAGAGCGGTTGCGTCACCCGTCGGACCCCCTCCTTCGGGTTGCCGGGCACGGCGTAATGGCCGCGCGGAGCGCGCCGGTCCCGGGCCGAGTGCGAGGACCTACTCCCGCTTCATCAGCGTCTTGAGCAGGTCGGCCACCAGGGAGGGGTTATCGCTCTGGACGATGTGTTCGATCCGCGCGGCCGGCACGTCGAGGTTCTCCAGGGCCTGGACGACCCGTTTCCAGAGTCGCTCCCGCGCCTTGCCCTCGGCCAGGTAGAGGTCGCCGATCATCTCCCCCAGCTTCTGGAGCATGATCGCGTCGCGGTTCTTGTAGTAGTCGCGGACGATTCGCTGTTGATGGGGGGATCGTTTGGCCATCTTGCGGGTCACAGGGCCCTTGGAAGGTCGAGGAACCGACGTGGGTCGGGTAAGAATTGGCGTATCAACACTGTCGCAATAGTCGCTTTTCGCTCCGCGAAAAGACGCTTGTTCGCGGAGCGAACAACGACACTCATCGAAGTGTCGGTGCCAAGTCTAACCGAAGCCGCGGCCGGGTCCAAGCCGACGGCGCGCACGTCTTCGGCTTGCGGTTAAACGACTGCCACTCGCCACTCGCCACTTTCCCGGGCTTCCCCAAACCGAGCAAGCCCTCTACCATACCCCCCATGCCTCGCCGAGATCGTCATCCCCTGATTACCGGGGCCCGGGTCACCAGCCTGGGCACGCTTGCCAGCCGCCTGTTGGGGATGGTCCGCGACATGGCCACGGCGGCGCTGTTGGGCCTGTCGGGCGGGGGTGTGATGGACGCCTTCGTGATCGCGTTCCGCATCCCGAACCTCTTCCGCCGCTTGTTCGGCGAGGGGGCCCTGGCCGCCAGCTACCTCCCCGTGCTCACCGCCCAATTGGAGGAAGACCGCAACGTTGCCTGGCAACTGGTCAGCGTGGGCATGACTTGGCTGGCCGTGCTGTTGGCCGGGCTGGTCCTGCTGGCGGAAATCGCATGCGGATTGGCATGGCTGGCCTGGGGCGACGTGCCGGGGGTGGGGCTGCTGGTCGGGCTGAGCGCCGTCTTGATGCCCTACGTGCTCTTCATCTGCCTGGCCGCCCAGCTCGCGGCCACCTTGCACGCCCTCTCGCACTTCAGCACGCCCGCCCTGGTCCCGGTGGTGTTGAACGTCTGCTGGCTGGTCGCCGCGTGGGTCGTCGCCCCGTGCTTCGCGCCCGACAAACAGGCCCAGGCGTACGTGCTGGCCGCGTCGGTCCTGGTCGCCGGCGTGTTCCAGTTGGGCATGCAACTGCCGGTGCTTCGGGCGATGGGGTTCCGGTTCGACTACAACTGGGCGGGAAGCCGGGCGGCCATCGGCCGGATCGTCCGGGCGATGGGGCCGATGGTCCTGGGCCTGGCGATCACGCAGATCAACACGCTCGCCGACAGCCTGATCGCCTGGGGCCTGGCCGCCGCGCCGGGAGGACCGGAGCGGATCGATTGGCTCGGCGGCACGGTCCGCTACCCCATGCAGCAAGGGGCGGCCGCGGCGATCTACTACGGCGAGCGGCTCTACCAGTTCCCGCTGGGCATCCTGGGCCTGGCGGTGGCGACGGCCATCTTCCCGCTCTTGAGCCGGCACGCCGCCCGGGGAGATCACCGGCAACTGGGGGCCGACATGACGCTCGGGCTCCGCCTGGTCCTGTTCCTGGGTTTCCCGGCCGGCGTGGGGCTCATCATGCTGGCCGAGCCCCTGGCCCGGCTGCTGTTCGAGCGGGGAGAGTTCACCCCGCACGACACCGCCCGAACCGCCCGCATGATCGCCACCTACGCCAGCGGCGTTTGGGCCTACTGTGCGTTGCCGGTCCTGGTCCGGGGGTACTACGCGCTGGGGGATCGGATGACTCCGGTCCGCGTGGGGCTGGTCGTGGTGGGCCTCAATCTGGCGATGAACGTAATGCTGATCTGGCCGTTGGCCGAAGCCGGGCTGGCGGTGGCCACGGCCGTCTCCGCCGCCGTGCAGGCGTCGCTCCTGGCGGTCCTTTTCTCCCGCCGCAAGAGCCCCCTCGACTGGCCGATCCTGGGTGCCACCACCGCCCGAACCGCGCTGGCGACCCTGGTGATGGCCGCCGCGGGCTACACGGCCCTGCACTTCATCCCGCCCACGGGCAGTTTTCTCAACGAGCTGGCCCGGGTGTTCGTGCCCCTCGTGGCCGGCATGGCGGTCTTCCTTGCCACGTATTGGCTGCTGGGAGGGCGCGAGGTGGCGATATTGGTGAGCGGAGTAGACAAGGAAGCGTAACAGCCCGTTGAAAAAGTAGTCCCTCGGCGACTTGGGTGCCACTGCTGGCTTGCCCAGCAGTGATTTTCGTGCGAATTTGTAGAGCACTGCTGGACAAGCCAGCAGTGGCACCCTTTTTCAACGGGCTGGTAACGCGGCCTTCCGCCGCAACCAAAGCTCCCTTCTCCCGCAGGCGGGAGAGGGGAGCAAAACAGGTCATCCGTTTGCCCCGCTGGCGTCCGGCAACGCGTAGCCGTACTTCTCGATGTAGCTCCTCCAGCGGGCGGTGATCCGGTCGCGCGTCTCCGGAGAGAGCTCGTAGCGGTTCGGCTTGTAGTCGGCGGTCCTGGAGACGTACTCACGAGCGGCGGGCAGGACCCGATCGAAGCCGTCGAGGTCGAGGCCGTCGTAGATCGCGCGCAGCTCGCCGATCGGGTCGCGGACCAGGTCTTCGTAGCGGACCTCGCAGAACCGGGAAGGAGGGATCTCCCGGACGTCCTCCTCGAAGACCTCGTACATGCGGGCGAACGTATCGAGCACGTGCTGCTCCAGGCCCTCGTACCGCGGCACCTGGGCGCCGTGGTACCGGTACATCCGCTTCCACGTGTGGATCGTCGACGGGAAGATGACGTACGGATCGCGCACCACGTGCACGAACCGGGCATTGGGGAACATCTCCCGAAGCGTGCGAATGCGGGCGGTGTGCACGGGCGTTTTCAGCACGATTCGCTTCGGCTCTCTCACCGTCAGGCACTGGAGAAACCAAAGCATCTTCCGCTTCCACCGCTTGCGCTCCTCCTCGGAAATCCCCCTCAGGTCGAGATACTCGGGATGCTGCGGCGGCCGGTTGGGAAAGAGGATCGTCAGGTAGGGGGACGGCAGGCCCATGTTGCACAGGGCCCATTCGTCTTCCTGCGGGTATTCCCAGCGGATGGCCATGTTGTCCATCGGCCGCTGCGGCGGCAACAGGAATCCGATCCACCGGACCAGCAGCCGCTGGGTCAACAGGAAGTGGTTGGGGCCGAAGCACGCGTAGGTGTCGGGATACGTGTGCCGCGGATCGCAGACGAGCAGCTCGTGGATCAGGGTCGTTCCCGACCTCCAGTGGCCGACCACGAAGATCGGGTCGTCGGCAATCTCCGTCCGGCGAATCCGCCGCCCGTAGACGAGCGACTGCAAGATCGACATCGACGAGTTGAAGAAGCTCAGCCCGGTGAGGATCGTGGCCATGGGCACGCGCGTGGGGGAGACGGCGAACCGGTTTCGGACCAGCGCCCGAAACCAGCCCGTCACGTTCATCCCGCTCCACGCCCGCATGTGCCACGGCCGGTCCTTGCCGCCGGTGGTGCGGGTTGCCGGCGGCTCGGTCGACTTCAACCGGGACGGCTCGTCGGGCCTGGGTTCACACGCGCTCAAGGCTTCCTCCCTGGGGCATCGGATGCCGGCGTTGCCGGGCGTCCGGGACGTTAGGTTGACCTCTCCAATACTCATGCGGAGCGACGAGTCCATTGTAACCCTAGGAGTCCCGCGCGGGGACGTGCGGAGCCGCCGCACTCGGGTTTCCCCCTCGGTCCCGCTCCGGCCGAAGGGGCTTGGCGTCGATCACGTCGCGGCGGACCATCGCTCGGCGCGGGCAATCCGGGCTTCGAGGAGCTGACGGCGTGCCGCCTGCATCTTGGCCGACGACTGTTCCGGTTTCAGCGCCAGAAGCCGCTTGGCACACCTGGCCGTCTTGCTCGACCCCTTCACCGGCTCCAGGATCGCCCTCGATGACGGGTCGAGGGCCGACCCCAGCTCGACGAGCAGCTCCAGCCAAAGCGCCAGCACGTGGTGGGCGTCGCGGGGCAACTCTGGGGAGCTGCCCACCAGGGCTCGGAGGACCTCGGCCGCCGTCCACGCGTGCAGGGGCGACAGTCGCGCCACCTCGCGCAGGGAATCGGCCACGCGATTCATCTTCACCCAGCCGCCGGCCGCGACCCGGGCCAGGACGTCGCCCAACGGCCCCGGGTGGACGCGGCCGTCGGCGACCGCCTCGACCAGCGCGTCCAGCGCCGCGGTGTGCGAGTCGGCGTCTTTGCTCAACAGCCCGAGCCAGGCGATCAGATGGCCCAGCTCGCTCCAAGGCCGGTCCGGCTCGAAAAGCGGCTCAAAGAAGGCGTAGTGGCAGTCAAAGGTGGAGGACGCCATGTCGAGCCGTGTCATCAAACACTCGACGCCCGCTACGAAGAGAGCATCGACCGAGAGCGGCCAGGCCGATGCGATCCACGGGATTGCCCACGGGGTGTGAGCAGCCCAACGGATTGCCTTCCGCTGGTCGTCGCCGTGCAGCGTGGGCGTCAGTTCGAGCGCCGGGCGAACCGCGCCCTGCGCGATGGGGTGCTCCGTGAAACTGAAACCCGGGTAGAGGTGTCCCGGAGTCCCCCAGCGTAGCTGCTCGAATCGAGCCTCCCACGAGTAATTCGCCGGGGTGATGCCATCGGGCACGTCCTCGCCGATTCCCACCACCGCCAGCGCGGCGAGCCGGCCGCGCGGATCCCGCGCGCGCCCGGCCGCCAGCCAAAGCGCCGCGTCCCGCTTGTCGCGCTTGGTCGGTCCCTCGTCCGCACCGAGGGCCCAGCGCAGGATTCTGCCCACGCCGCCCTGAAGCTTGCGCGCTGCTTCCAGCGATTCGGATCGGCGATCCGGCGCCAGCCGCAACATCGCTTGCGCGAAGTCGTGCGGGGGGACGTCGATCCGGCGCTCTTGGAGCTGGAAGGCTCGCTCAACCAGCACGGTCGGGTCAATCCAGCCGTGCGCGTGGGTCGGGGCGGAAAGCAAGGGGGCCGACTGGCGGGCACGTACTCGCCCGATCTGCTCCTTCAGCCTCCCTTCGACAAACCGACACAGCCCCTTGACTTCCCCTGCGTACCAGGGCGGCTTGTGGTACTCGTTGCACAGCCAGATCGTCAGAAGCTGATCCATCGCGAACGAGGGCCACGCGGCCCGGACGATCCCGTGTCCTGCGGTCGCCGACGACTGAACGTCGCGCAATCGTTTGACCAGCGCCTCGGTCCTCCGCTCGAAATCCTCCGGCCGCCGGTCGCAGAACCGGCTGATGCCGTCGAGGATCCGCTCCAGCTCGTCGGCCGAGTCGACCTGCTCGATGGCGTGGGCGACGCCGTCGATCAGCTCGTCGAGCGAGCGGATCGGCTCGAGCGGATCGGTCGCGCTCAATAGGGGCACGTCGAGCAGATCGAACTCCAGCGGGCCCGGCATGCGGCCGCCGCGGATCGCCTCGATCGCCGCGTCCACGCCGGCAACCGCCCGCCAATGCGGATCGAGCCCCTCGGCCCGTGCCAGCAACTCGTCCAACGCGGTCTCGGCGGGAGCTTCGGCCGGCTTCTGCGGCTGCGCTGGGGGCTGCGGCGGGCCGGCGATCTTGGCCAGGACCTCCTCCACGCGGCCCCGCACCGAGGGGGCCAGGTCGTCCAGGCGCTGGCGGATCGCCGTGGCGTGGTCGGCGTGAGCCCGCGGCGACCATTGGTCCAGGAGATCCAGGGCCCTCTCCTGCACGTCGGCCGCCTCGTGCGTGACGGCCTCGATCACGACGTTCAGCGCCCAGGGGACCAGGCCCGCGTCGCGCTTGGCCGCCTGGGCCAAGATGGCCAGCGCCGCCTTCGGCTGCGTCTTGGTCCGCAGGGCGAACACGGGCGGAACGGCCGCAACGAACGTCTGGCCGTCGAGCCGCTTGGCCTTTTCGACCCGCGTGAGCATCGCGAGCGCGAAGGTCACCACGTGCGACGCGCGGTTGGAGAGCAGGTCGCAGAGCGTCGGCTGGCGCGCGGCCAGCTCCTCGTCGGTCGGCTCCAGCTTCTCGAAGAGCCGGACGTAGCCGGTCAGCGTGTTGTTTTTGAAGTCGTTGCTCAACGCGCCCAGCGCGGAGTCGAGAAGACGCCCGCGGTCGAGGTGGCCCTCGGCGGACAACTGCACCAGCGTGGTGCTCCAGCCTGCTTTCTCGCCCGTGGCAAAGGGATCGTCGACGACGTCGGCAACCAGGGCGTACGTCTCCACTTCGAACAGGCGCCACAAGTCGTCCAAGAGATCCGGCTCGTCGACCAGGCGCTGGCGAAGCGAGGGCTCGCCCTTCCGATAGTACCAGGGGGCCAAGCCGCGGGCCATCATCTGGATGTACTCGTCGCTGGTCGGCTTTCGGCAGACGCCTGCGCGAATCAGTGCCCGCAACACGTTCCACGTGACGTTGGGATGCTCCTGCTGAAGTTTGTGCTCGACCCACTGGTCGATCCACGTCGGCCGGCGGTCGGTGAGCACCTTGATGATGGCCGGATCGAACTTGTCACCGGACCCGCCTACCGCTTTTCGGGCACTTGAGAGCGGGCAGACAGCGAGAATCGCTACGTTCACTGCGGGCCAGAGGTAGGACGCATGGTGGTGCGGGTGAGCCCACGTTTCCATCCACGGTCTCATCCGGGCCCAGAGCGGCGTGTCGGGAATCTCCTTCTTGTAATCTTCTTTCCGTCGCCGGACCTCTTTGAGGATTTCCATCGCGGTCTTCGACAGCTTGCGCCGCTGGCCCTCGTCCAGCGAAGCACACGCCTCGGCCACGCGCATGGGGTCCCCCTCGGCGACGACCCGCTCGAGCTCTTCCGGCGTCATCACGTCTCTCCCGCGCTGTGAGCCACGGTGCTCTCCACGAACATCCGCGCCGCCAGCACGTGCTTGCACGGCCCGCGCTGGCCCTGGTGTTTGCTGAACCAGGGGCAGGTGCAACGGTCGCCGTCGGGGCGCAGGCGAACGTGGTGCTGGACGTCGGTGCCCCCGACGGCCAGATCGAACGCCTCGTCGCCCAGCCGATGGACGAGCTCGACGCGCTTCTCGTCGAGCAGTTTCCTGGCCCCTTTGAGCCGCGGCTGGAGCGCTTCGACCTTGGAAAGATCGAAGGGCAGCTCGCGGTGGAAGTAGCGACCGCTGGTCACGTCGTACCCGGCCAGCCCCCGCGAGCCGAGCACGGCCAGGGCCGCTTCGACCTCGTCAGGGCTGCGGCCGATTCGGGCGGCCACCGCCGCGCCGTCGATTTCCGCCTGCCAGGCCATCTCGGCGCGGACCGGCTCCAGGGCGTCGTGCGACCGCTCGCCCGCCAGCTTCTCGAGGACCTGCCCCTCGCCGGAGAAGCCCCGGTAGAGCTCCGGGCTGAGCATCAGGAAGAACCGTCCGGTGCGGAAGGTGACCTCCCAAGCGCTGGTGCCGACGTCGTCGTCCGCCCAAATCCGCAGCCCCCGGGCCGCGCCCAAGAGCGGCTCGAGCACGCGAACGCGATCGGTGCCGGAGAGGGGGATCGCCCCGGGCTTCGGCCGGCTCCCCAGGCGGAGCGACTTGCCCACCTGGGCGACGTACTGCGTTCGCTTGGGCGCCCCGCCGCGGGGCAGGCTGCGCACGAACCGCCGCGCCTCCGCGGCCGGCACCTCCAGCTTCGGCCGAAGGCCCGGCTGGTACGCCTGGACTTCGCTGAACCCCTTGATCCAGCGGACCGGCAGCCTCACTTTCTTCTCCACCACCGACTCGCCGCCGCGGCTGAGCGTGAGCTCGTCGGCCCCGACTCGAAGCTCCACGCGGTCGCGGTCGCGGAGCTGCCCCAGCGCGGCGCGCATCGGCGGATTGAAGTCGACGTTGGTGGTCCCCCGTCCCTGGAACTCCCGGTCGAAGGCCTCGGCCGGCAGGTCGACTAGGGCGTACACCCCACAGCAGCCGCTGAAGCCCTCGAAACGGAGCGTCGACTCGCTGCTGGTCACCACCGGATCGAGATGCTCGGTGACGGGCCGAAAGAAGTGGGTGCGGACCACGTCGCTGAGCACCAGCAGCATGTCGCCCACGGCGCGAGGCTCGTGGAGCCGCCCGTCGAAAAAGTGGGGGTGCTCCTGGCGTGCCCCGCACGTGGCCAGGCGCACCGCGAGTCCCTGGTCCGTCTTGTCTACCGCCGACGGGAACGGGTAGACGTAGGTGAAATCCAACGCCACGGTCGTGCTCACGGCGAGCCTCCTTTCCTTGCTCCCGTTGGTCGGCCTCGCTCGCTGGCCGGACAGGCATCAACAGGACTCGCCGGACGGTCGAGCTAGGCCTTCGCCAGGCGCAGGGCCAGCTCGGCGACGCGGCGGCCGACGTCGCGGACGGCCTGCATGCCGGCTTCGTCGGCGGTGACGTCCTTGTCCTTCTGGTTCCAGACGGCGGCGCCGCAGCGGGTGGTGGGCGGGCCGGCGCCGACGACGATCATGTCCTGGCCGTAGAGGGCGCCCTGGACCGACTCGACGGCGAGGAGCTGCCCGCCGATCCGCGATCCACCCACGGCGATCACCCCGGCCACCTTGTCGGCCAGCGCGAAGTCGTTCTTGCGGAAGAACATCAAGCGGTCGAGGAAGGCCTTGCAGAGGGCCGTCATGTTGCTGAAGTAGACCGGCGTGCCGATGATCAGGCCGGCCACTTTCGGGTCGGAGAGCTTGGGGACGAGGCTGGGGAAGTCGTCCCGCTCGCCCGGCTCCAGCTCCACGCCCGCCGCCGGCTCGCCGGGGATCCTCAGCCCGGCCAGCTCCACCAGCTCGATCTCGACGTTGTCCGGATCGACCTCGCGGGCGGCATCGAGGGCGACCTGGAGGGCCTTCGCCGTGGACATGCCCTTTCGCGGGCTGGTGCAGATGCCGAGGATTTTGATCGGCCCCGAAGGCGAGGCTTTCTGCTCCTCGGCGGCGGCGGTGCCGGCCACCGCCCCGGCGGCCGCGGCCGTGCCGGCCACTCCCAGGAATCGTCGTCGGGATAGATCGTTGGACATGGTCGTTCTCCTCATCTGGCGTGCTGGGGGATCCACGATTTCGGACTTGCCGTGGCGTCGTATCGCGATCGCCATGCTAGCAGAGCGGCCGCACGCTGACAATCGCGTCGGCGACCCGGGGGACAGGGGTCAGGGATCAGCGGTCAGGGGCCTCAGTCGGGAAGCTCCGCGTGCTGCGTGCTCGTCATCGCCTCGCGCTGGTCGGTGACGCTCAGGTAGTAGACCAAGGGACGCTCCGCGGGCAGCTCCGCCTCGACCCTTCCGCCGGCAAGCTTCGCGGCGACGGAGTGCCACGTCCTTTCCGGCCACGGGCCGGAGTCGGTCGTGTAGTGCAGTTGGCCGCTTGCGACGGGGACCTTGGACGTGATCGTGGCCGTCGCCTTGCCGTCGGCCGTCTCCATCGGACCGAGCCGGGGCAGCGGATCGCCGCCGGCCAGAACGCTGTCGACGTAGAGGCCGATCTCCTTCGGCGCCCAGCCGGCCGGATGGCTGTGCCGCATGCGGACCTCGATCCGCACGTCCACGCGCCCGGGAACCAGCCGGTAGCTCTTCTGGTAGCTGTCCAGCGGATAGGCGAAGTCGTTGGTGCCGTTGGTGAAGAGGATCGGGCACGACACGCCGGCGAGATACCGCGAGGGGTCGAAGTAGCGAACCCAGCGGTCCCGCTTTTCGGGCCCTATCTTCTCGAAGATGCCCAGCCACGCGCTGTTCTCGTGCAGGAAGCCGCAGCCGTAGACGGGCACGGAGACCTTGAGCCGATCATCGACGCCCGTGACGATGCAGGTGAGATACCCGCCCCAGCTTATCCCGGTGATCCCGATCCGATCGGCGTCGACCTCGGGGCGCGAGGCCAGCAGGGAATGCCCTCGGATCACGTCGGCCACGGCGTGGCAGGTCCACATGTGGCCGAGCTGGTCGTCGGAGAAGTCGGCGAACTTCTGATCGTGTCCCTGGGCGGGACCGCCGTCGCCGAGAGGCTTGCGATCGGGTCCGCAGCCGGCCAGATCCATGGCGATGGCCGCGTATCCGCGCTCTGCCCAGAGCGTGGCCCATTCGGCAAACGCGGTGCCGCCGCCGCCGTGCACCAGGACCATGCCGGGAAACGGCCCGTCGCCCGTCGCCGGTCGACCGTAGTAGGCGAACGCGCGCGTGGGCTTCCCGGCGAGCGGCTCGCCCTGGTAGTAGACCTCTTGGACCAGCCCCGACTTCTCGCCCCACGTGGCCGGCGGGACCTGTTTGAGAGCGGGCAAGTCCCAGGGGCCGGTGAAGCGGGCGGGCGCTTCGTCCGCGCGGGCGGCGAGAACGACCGAGATCGAGCAACCGAGCAGAAGCAGCAGGAGGAATCTCAGCTTGGCGTGCATCACGTGGTTCTCCCGGGCTACGGCATGGGTATCGATGGCCCCCACCATTCTACTCACCGGCGCGCAAAAAGGGGACGCAGCTCTTTTTCGTTCCGAAAAAGAGC
>Ga0307378_10003945_pt1 | contig 21508 bp, 20 predicted proteins | sample UN1MG_FD_202238 | JGI IMG/M metagenome (GOLD analysis project Ga0307378, IMG submission 202238) | Soil microbial communities from Risofladan, Vaasa, Finland - UN-1 | ecosystem: Environmental > Terrestrial > Soil > Coastal area > Acid sulfate soil | place: Finland: Risofladan, Vaasa | collected...
ACCCCTCTGCTTGGCTCTGGACGAAACCTTGTCAGGGTCAGCGCCTTCCATACATCCCTCTTCTTCACAATGCTTGATGTCTTCAGGTCGCCCCAGCCCTTTTTTTACTGCCCAAGGTACGCCTTCTATAACTAGCTGTTCGAGTTCATGAATGTTAAGTCGGAAGTCTTTGCGGCAGCTGCCGAGTCCGCTGGGAACGTTATTGAATATGGCGGTGGTGAGGGCGGCAAGGTATGGTCTAACATCGCTTTCAGAAAGGTTTGTTGTTAATAGACGGACCCCACAGTTGATGTCGTAGCCAACTCCTCCTGGGCTTATCACCCCTTCGTCATAGTCTGTAGCCGCGACGCCGCCTATTGGAAAACCGTACCCTTCATGACCGTCAGGTAATGTGACCGCATACTTGTAGATGCCTGGTAGGTGGGCGACGTTGGCACACTGATCGAGTGTCCGATCCAATTTTATCTTTTCTATGAGTTGCTCGTCGGCAAAGACCATGCCGGGAACGCGCATGCCGCTCTTGTAGCTTGTGGGTATGCGCCAGCGGTAATCATCAATTTTTTCGATTGGAACAGATACTGTATGTTCTCGGAATTTTCTTTGCCCATTCATGAAACCACCATTGAGTAAAGACTTGCAGTGGGGAGCTTATAAATTATGAGTGGCATGTCATGTGTTATGTTTCCTTCTGTTTTGTTTCCATGTTTTGGTGCTTCAATGTTTTGTTTTTTAAGACATTACCCGCTAAATATGGAAACCACAATCTTTAAGAACCGCTTTTAGTCAATGACCATGTAAATCGGATGTAGATGAAATGTCAGGTGAAGAACCATCTGAAAGTGAAGAGTTGGTAAAAGTAGAAACGTTGACCCCCAATTCTAGAGGCGTCAACACCATTGTGAAAGTAGTTTCTAAGGGTGAAGTCAGGAGCGTCACTGGACGAGATTATTCTGTACGACGTGTTGCAGATGTTTTGGTTGGCGACGAGACTGGATGTTTATACATGACCCTTTGGGATGAAAAAATAGATGCAATGAACGAAGGAGCAACACTGAGCGTCACTAACGGTTACATTAACCTCTTCAGAGGAAACATGCGCCTAAACATAGGAAAATACGGCAGTTACGAGGTAGTAGAAGATTCACCAATCACTGAAGTCAACACAGAGAACAACCTTTCCGACAAACGATACGAGCAAGAGAGACGTTTCAACAGATACGACGATAGAGGCGGCGGCAGAGGCGGTTACGGCGGACGAAGCGGCGGCGGTGGCTACGGCGGTAGAGGCGGCAGCGGCGGCGGAAGAAGCGGCGGATACCAGCGAAGAAGATACTAAACACACTTCTTTTTTTTCATTTTCTTTTTCAGTTACCCGTTTTGGTATTCACAATTAGAATTCTTAAAAATTCAATAACTTTGCGGAACGTACCCGCTTTTCTGTTCTTCTTTAGTTAGCGTTCAACGCGCTCTTTTACCCAAATTTAACGTTTTGGCATAACTCTTTTCGTTGGCTAATTTGCTGATTTGGCATTTTCTGCAGTCTTCTTCACAGTTTTCACAAAATATTTCAGCTAGTTCGCTGATTTGAGGATTCCTTCCTATTGTGCCAAAAGAAATGAGGTTCCCGCAACTATTGCAGTAGAGAGCTGTGAATTGCATGCCCTTGGATTTCGGTCTGAAGGGGCTAAGACGACCACATTTCGTGCATTTGGCGAAAGCGAGTTTCTTGCGTTTCTTCCCATGTACAACGTCAACTACTGCTTCGAACAGGTTGTAAACATAGCCCTCGTCAGACTCGAAATCCATAGCAGGCTTCCCTCTCCTTTGCCAACATAGAGAAGGGGATGCAAGTAATTTAAGAAAAATTGCGAGAACAGACATGTTTACGATTTGGGAATATTTTTGTTCACGGATATAGCTTCGATGTTTTGGAGCTAACCGTCTGTTCTTTTTTGGGTTTTTTTGAAGAGTTGATAAATTTGTCCACAACAGAAAGAAAGCGTTCTTAAGAGGTCGATAAAGGGGTATGTGATAATCCGAATGAATTTTTTGTTTTGCACTGCCCTGATTGCGTAGACTGTCGCCAATATAATTAAGGGCAAGCCCGTGAATCCGAATAGTAGCCAGAAGAAAATGCTGGAACTTGAAGTAAGCGTTAGAAACGTTAGCGATCCAACTATCAGCAGCCAGCTTATGAACCCCATTAGGCCCAGAAAGGACCATTTAGAAACCGCGTCCTTCAGCCTTTTTCTTTTAAGCACCAATCCGCTTCCTTTGCCATACTGAAAGTTTTGTTTCAAGAATTCTCCAAATGTTGATCGATGTTTGTGCCAGACAGTAACTTCGGGGTCCAGAACCATCTTGTAACCTGCTCTGCATACTCTGTCGGCAAATTCGACTTCGTCGAAGCCATACTGAATATTTTCGTCAAAATATCCGACTTCTTCGGCTACTTTTCGTCTGAAAGCCATGTTGCATCCTGCTGGGTGACGGAAGAATGGTTTCACCTTTTCGAGTTCTTCCCGTTTTGTGAAGAATGGCATCAGCCGTACTATGCTGTTGTCTGCATATTGTGAAACAAAGTCGCTGTCAAGAGCTTTTGCGCTTCCGCCTACGCAGCTGACTTTGGGGTCTTTGAAGTTCTCGACGATTTTTGTTATCCAGTTGGGAGGCACTATGCAGTCGGAGTCTGTGAAGGCAACGATTTCGCCGTTGCTGCACTTTATTCCTGTATTCCTTGCGACGTTCAGTCCCTTTCTTTTCTCAACAACCAGCTTCACTGGATATTTTTTGACTATTTCCCGAGTTTTGTCTGTGGAGTTTCCGTCAACTACAATCACCTCTACTTTGTTTCCGTTGTAGTCCAGTTTTTGGAGAGACTCTAGTAACGGCTGGATGGTTAGTTCCCCATTTCGAACAGGAACTACAACAGTGACAGAGGGAGATGTTTTGTAGTCTTCCATCAAAATCGCTTCTTTTTCCTGTCCGTAGAATTCACTCAAAACCATTTATTTTTTGTGCCAAAAAAGGCTTAAGTTAGCCTAATAATCTTTATGGGACGAGAAAACGTGCCGGAATCTGCCAAACTTTGGTTCCGTATGGTGGTAATTGTGTCTAGAAAGGGTGAGAGTTGTCCTTCCGTTTCGATTGTGATCGTTAACTTTAATGGGAGAGAACTCTTGAGGCAATGTTTAGTTACTCTTTTGGATACAGATTATCCTAACTACGAAATTGTTGTTGTTGATAACGCTTCGACAGACGAAAGTCTAGCGGAGATAGAGACGTTTTTCGGTTCCAATCCTCACTTTAAACTTGTTAGAAACAGTGAGAATGTGGGGCATGCTGAAGGCTGCAACATCGGCGCGAGGATGACTAGTGGGCAATACCTAGTTTTTTTGGATAGCGACATAGAATTCAGGGCTAAGAATTGGCTCTGGGAACTGGTTAAGGTCATGGAGAATGATGGCTCTGTTGGGTTAGCGCAGGCTAAAATTGTGTTGGCGGAGGACAAACGTTGTTTGGATTATGTTTGTGTGGCTGTTGATGCTTTGGGAACGTGGGCTGCAACCTACGGGGCAAAAGAAGAGATGCTGAAAGAGACTTTTGAGATTTTGGCTGCGTCTTCAGGTTGTTGCATTGTTCGAAGGGATGTTTTCAGCGAGGTTGGAGGCTTTGACTCTGATTACTTCATATACGATGATGATACTGACCTTTCTCTCCGTGCACGGTTGCTTGGATATCGGATACTTTTTGTTCCATCTGCTTTGGCGATTCATCGCGGCGGCGTCCTGAGGGGAGTAAGCGGAATTATGCTTTATCATTCTTCCAAAAATCGGTTGTATACGGTGCTCAAAAATTATGAACTCAGGAACGTCTGGTGGAGATTCTCTGTTTTGAGTTTTTTCACGTTTATGGTTTCTGTTGGCTTTTTTGCTGTGAAGAAGCATGATGAGGCTAAGGCAACCATGAGGGGGCTAATGAATCCGATTAAAGATTTACCTGAAATATGGAGGAAGAGGCTGCTGTTTCAGTCCAAGAGACGCGTAAGAGATTTCGAGCTTGTAAACAAGGGGTTGATAAGAAACGATTTTCGGTCAACACTTCAGGATTTCAAGCTAAAACTGAAATATATGCGGTAGAACACACGACTAATTCATCATCTAACGCATGCTGAAACGATGTTTACTTGCTTCAACTTGGATAATAAAAACATATAAGTAGTTCACAACTTTTTAGTGGTTAGTTCTATCTGGTGGTGTCAAAACAGGTGCCAAAAGAAAGAGAGTTTGTTGGCGCAGACCTAGAGAAGTGCACTGGTTGCAGAATATGTGAGCTTGTTTGTGCGTTGGAAAGAGAGAAAACTTTTGACCCTAAACTTTCCAGAATCAAAGTGTTACGTTTACATCAGCTTGTTAACTTGCCTGTGGTGTGTAAGCTCTGTGAGGATGCTCCATGCGTTCGTGCATGCCCACGTGACGCCTTGACGCAGTCTGAAGAAACAGGCGTGATCATGGTGGACGACGCTAAATGTGACCTGTGCGGATGGTGCCTCGAAAGCTGCAAGCACGGCGCCATATTCTTGAATCAAGCAAAAAAGACGGTTATGATCTGTAACCTGTGCGAGGGCACGCCTCAATGTGTTGAATGGTGCCCCGAAGCCGCCTTGAGTTTGATGACACAGAAAGAATTTGACAGGAAAACAAGAAAAGCTACAGTTAACAAGTTAATTCCAGAAACGTGGAGATGAGCAAATTATGGTTCTAAAGAAACTTGAGGAACTAGGCTACAAGCCCAAGAAGGGCGTCGAGAAAGAGGAAAAAATTGACCAGACTGCGGATATTTTGAAGAACATTGAGAGCAGCGAGGCGAAAACGCAGATTTTGAATCTGCTGCTTGAGGCTCTCTCTGAGCCTGACCCCCGAGAAATCCTCATCTACGGCATGTACGTCAAGAAATGCTTCAGTCACATCATACGCTCCAAACAGAAAGACAACATCGAAAAAACCATGGAACTACTAAAATCAGCATTAGGCAAAATATGACCTGGACAGAAAACTGCGGGTCACACACGTATCTTTCTATTTGTAAACATTTTTTCAGTTAATGCTTTTTCTAATCGTAGCCTCTACTTTAACATCGCATGTTCCAAGTAGCAGAGTGTATGCACGCAGTTGGGTTTATGGTCTGATGTGTCCTCTGCCTAGTATGAAGAATTTTGTTGTTGTCAGCTGCTGGACGCTCATTGGTCCTCTTGCGTGCAGTTTCTGGGTGCTGATGCCTATTTCTGCGCCTAACCCAAACTGGTTTCCGTCCGTGAAACGTGTGGAAGCGTTCCAGTAGACGGCTGCAGCGTCTACCTCATTGATGAATTTTAGTGCCTTGTTAAAATCTGCCGTCAATATCGACTCAGAATGCTTGGTGCCATACTTGTTAATGTGAGCAATTGCCTCGTCTAAGCTTTCTACTACTTTTATTGCGATAATAAGGTCAAGATATTCTGTTCCCCAGTCCTCCTCAACGGCTGGCTTCAAGTTCGGAAGCAACTCAAGCGTCTTTTCGCATGCTCTGACCTCGACTCCATTCAGGTTGAGAGCAGAAACCACGGTCGGCAAAAACTGTTTCGCAACATTCCTGTGAATTATGAGTTTTTCTGCGGCGTTGCATGTGCCTGGTCTCTGGCACTTAGCGTTGATTACTATATCCACGGCTCTTTTGAGGTCAGCGTCTTCTTCAACGTAGATGTGGCAGTTTCCTGTTCCTGTTTCTATGACTGGAATGGTTGATTTTTCTACTACTGTTTTGATGAGGTTTGCTCCTCCACGGGGAATCAGCACATCAATATACTCTCTCATCGTCATTAGCTTCTCGGCGAAGCTTCTATCCGTAACTGGGACAACCTGTATCGCATCTTTCGTTAATCCCGTCTCTTCCAGCGCGGCTCGTAGCGCGTTTCCTATTGCCATGTTCGAGTTTATGGCATCTGAGCCTCCCCTCAAGATTATCGCATTTCCCGACTTTATGCAGAGCCCAGACGCTTCCGACGTAACGTCGGGTCTAGACTCGTAGATTATCCCGATAACGCCAAGCGGCACACGAAGCTGCCCAATAATCAAGCCGTTAGGTCGGGTCCATGTTTTCACGATTTCGCCTACAGGATTAGGCAACTCCGCTATCTCCCTCAGGTTGGACGCCATGCTGCTCACTCGTTTTTTGTCCAGAATCAGCCTGTCAATCAGAGCTTCTTTTACGCCTTTGGCTCTGGCAGCCTCCACATCCTTCATGTTTGCCTCCAGAATTTCTGCGCAGCATCTTTCAAGGGAGTCCGCCATGTTACATAATGCCCTATTTCTAAGTTCAGCAGAAGCTTTAGCCAGCTGCGTAGAAGCAGTTTTTGCTTTTTTGCAGATTTCTAGTATCATAATTTCTTCACTTCTTGATGCATATGTTTCTTCGGGCAACAACCTCTTTACGTCGTATATACCCGAGAGTCTTTTTTATTTGATTTGTTTTTAAGCCTTTAATGATGTTGATTTCGCCGCTGTTATAGTTAGGATTGCCCCTCGCAAACTCGACACCATCCTGATCCACTAGGCTAATCACGTCGCCCTCATTGAAGGTTCCCGTGATCTTAATCACGCCCACAGGAAGAAGGCTAGCGCCCTCCAGTATCGCCTTTTTTGCTCCCTCATTCACGAAGATTTGCCCCTTCACTGAAGCGCCGTAGGCAATCCACCGTTTTATCGAAGGCAGCCGCTCCTGCGGCTTGAAGAGAGTTCCTACCTGTTTTCCCGCAAGTATATCAAGTATCACATTTTCCCGTTGGCTGTTGGCTATTACTAGGGGCACACCGCTGGACGTGGCGATTTCAGCGGCTTTAAGTTTCGTTTTCATGCCGCCCCTGCCCAGCCGGCTCTTTCCTTCTATTTCACATTTGATTTCGGGCGTGATCTGTTCAACTGTTTTGATCAGTTTTGCTTCCCGCTTTTTGGGATTCATGGTGTATAAGCCGTCTACGTTAGACAGTATAACGACCAGGTCTGCTTCTAGGGCGTTAGCCACAAGAACTGATAGGATGTCGTTGTCGCTGAAGTTCACTTCGTAACCTTTTGTTACTGGAACCAGCTCGTCTGTGGATGTCACGTCGTTCTCGTTGATGATTGGAACAACGCCCAATTGCAGAACCATTTCTAAGACGTCGCAGATGTGCAGGTAGGCGGCTCTGTTCGAGAGGTCTTCTGCGGTGAGTAGTATCTGGGCAACTTTCAGGTCGTGCTTCCTGAAAAGTTCGCGGTATGTGGACATTATTATGCTCTGCCCTGTTGCCGCTGAAACCTGCTGGAAGACTATATCATTCGGTTTGGGGGGTATGCCCAGCTCGGCTATGCCCGCGGCTACGGCTCCAGAAGTTACGAAAACTATTTTGTTGCCCTGCTTTATTGCCGCGGCTATTTGGTCAACCAGTCGGCGCATCGTTTCTACGTCGAGAATTCCGTCGCTCTTGGTTAAACTTCCTGTTCCAACCTTGACCACGATCAGTTTTGAAGACATGCCCGTTCTTCTTTTCTTAAAGATGCATTTCTCCTATAAGCCTTGTCGAAGCGTAAGCATGATTCTGCGGTTCACAGGAAAAGATCTGTTTTCAACAATACGCTGTTATTAGGCTCCTAATATGATTGAGAAACCGACTGTTTTTGGGCACATTTGGCAAGATGGAGTGTTGGATATATCGATTTTCGGAATATGTCTTCTAGGGTAGGATGATATTTATCCAGAATATGGATAGTCTGTTCATTGAATTTGGGTAGGGATTGTGTCATGACATATACAATTGAAATAGAGCTTCCTCGTTCTGGTGCTTGGTTCAAGTACTTCACCAGAATAGATTCCTTGGAAGAAGCCGAGAGCATAAAACAGGCGGCAGAAGGAACAGTCAAAGCGAGGATACTGAAGAACGCTTGACGCATAAACGATGCGCTGTGTTTTTCTGCCACCATATTTGTGTTAGCGCCCAGTTTTAGCAAATAACATGCTGAAATTTTGTACAGGCAATCTTTGGTTTGTGTCCTGTCCTAAGCTTTTTTTAGCTATACCCAAAAATGTTTAGCATTCGATGCTACGTAAGTATTAATAGCAACTTTCAATTATTCCCTCGCTTAATGCTCAGGGTGAGATAAAGAAAATGGGTGTTTCGCTTAAGAATATACGGAAAGCCATTTGGATGCGGCAAGAATCGGATCCGCAGATGTCGAGTGCGTGGCTTTTGCTTTACATTTTGCCCAGCATTGTTAGCATAGTAGCCGTTGGATATGCCCTTATTTCTTTATTGAATTTTGCTTATACAATCGATCCGTTGGCTCCAACATATACTTACGATGAATTTCCCTGGGGCTTTGTATTATCAGTGATAGCACTTGGGCTGTCGGGTCTAATCAGCTTTGTAATGTTAATACTTCTGACATACATGCTTGTTAAAAGACGCACCACACACTTCATGAGACAGAAGTTTCTATCTGATGATCTTCTCGTTACACTCGTTTCTCTAGCAAAAACGAAGGGCGTCGAAGTGGAAGCTGTTCTGTTTCCCATCGAGGGAACCGTGAGAGAAGCAAACGCTGAAGAAACCGAGAAGGAGGAGATACTTTGGGCTATTCTGTCGGCAATTATACCCTTTGCGCAGTGGTATGTCTATTACTTCCTCATGACGGATTTCTACACGCATGAACGGAGAGAGGACCGTTTCTGGGAAGACCTCGGCAGGGCATTGAACAAGTTGGGCATCAATTTTTCTGTGCCGCAAAGAACTGGGGCTATGCCTGAAAGAAGTTTTGTCCTGTATCTGATTCTGACAGTAGTTACTATGGGTTTGTTTGGAGTATACTGGATTTATGTCCTGTTGAAAGACCCCAATGATCACTTCAACTATCACGTACAAGCAGAAAGCCAACTGTTAGCCGCTCTGGAATCGGTTGCGATTTAAGAACCGCTCCGAACTCTCTAGTTGTTTTGCTGGTTACAGGTTAGGTTTGAAAGTGCATTATCTACATTCCGAGAAGGTATGGTGTAACATACGTCTCTATGGCAGCTGCAATCATGAGAAGTATGATGGAGGTCACTGCCAGAATCAAGGTGTCTTTTAAGCCCTGTTTGAATTTTTCTTTTTCCACTTTTCTGCCCCTCAACTTAGCCCATATTGCTTCGGTGATTGTCACTTGCCATAAAACTATGCAAGAAAACTGGAGTAAAAAGGCGGGTATCTCAATTATGCCATGGGGCACCAGTCCTATTATCGGATAGGCTACGCCTTGGTTAACTCCCACCATTACAGCTATCACTCCGATTAATCCGCTGTTAAGAAGAATCTCAAACCCCAGCACTACTGGTCCTACGACCGGAACCCAAACAATCAATCTGATCGGATTCCAGAAATGACCAATGTTATTTAGAAAAACGTAAGAGAAGAAAGTTCCAGTGAATGGAGAGGGAATATCCTCAGTGTCAAATGCTGAGCTGGTGAAGGAACTTAACTCGTCTGAGAACTCTGGAGCAAACGAAAAAACGAGAACCGTAGCAATTATAGCAAGTGACAGCATGATGAAGAAAGCCAATGTTGTCGCCTTAATGATCAGGCTGTTTCGCTGAATAGCAGATTTGAGGGGTTCCATCGCTTTCAAGAATGGTGACTTGAGACTCAGAAGCAACATCCTCCAAGAGTCTGATGGCTGTTCTTGATTAAAACCTTTGTCAGAACAAGGAAATCAACTTTTCTGGAAACATCTTTTTACAGGTACAACTGCTTATTCAGCCTGTCCTCATGAAAAGGCGAAAACACAAAAATACACGCTTTTATTATCAACGAATATGTTTTAAAGTCGTGAAAGTCTCATACAAAGAGGTTTCTTGCGGCTAATGGTTGCGGAAAGAACGCAGATGACAAATCAGTTGAACGAAAGCCTAAAAGAGAACGTGCTGAAGCTATGCAGGGATATTGCTGGCTCTCGCCAAATCACTGCCGTTTGCATCCACGGTCCATGGGTTTGCGGATACGCCGACGAAAAGACTGACGTAAACGTTTTGCTGGTTCTTGACCGTTTCACTCTCCGTCTAAACACCTATTTTGAGACTGTTGATAATGTGAAAGTCTCGATTTTGACAGTTAACCGTTCAGACTTTGAAAGAGACGTGAAAAGAGGGTGGCTGGGAGAATTCTTTGCCGAAAAAATCACTGTTCCCTACGAACCGTTAAAGAATGAAGATTATCTGCGGTTCAATGAAGTGAAAATAAAAAAGAGAATTGTTTTGGAGCTTCTCGAGAACCTGATCTTAGAATTTCCCGAATCATCTCACGAGTTCCTCATCAAAAAAGAATACTTCATGTACGAAGTTATGACGCGCAGGGCTAAAGTGTTTCATCCCCTAACATACAGTTTTCTCAACATGACAAGGAGAAATGTTAGAAGAAAAAATGTGGAAAAAATTATGGACGGATACCTGAAAGCCCTCGAAGAACTGGAGAAAGAAAACATAGTTTTTCATTCAGAAGGCTACATAAAAATCGCTCGAAGCCATATTGATGCTGTCAAAAGACGGAAATCGAGACTATCTCCCTTTCTCAAATCAATTCAGAGACTAACACTCCCCCCTCTTCTCAGCGTCTTTTCAGAATCTACAAGTTCCCTTATTCAGGAACAGAGACTATTCATCACGCCCAATCAAACAGTTAGAGCTGACGGGCGGGTTTCCCAGTTGGAAGACCCAAAAAAATACGTTCTGCTCCCCACGCCTCTGGGGCCAGTTTCCCTTTCAGACAAATCTGACATCAAAGATGTGGCTAGAAAAATTATCCCAGACGGGGAGCTGTCGAAGGTGAAGGTCAAAAATATTGGAGGCGTCTTGAATGACGTCTACATTCTCACTCTAACCAAAAATGGTGCAGAACAAAAATTTGTTGTTAAACAATTCAGAGATTGGTCAAATCTCAAATGGCTATCCCTAACATTATGGTCTTTCGGAACCACATCATTCTCCGTGCTTGGGCGGTCTAGACTGGAGAAGGAATACGCCATAAACACGTTTCTGCGCAGCAAAGGTTTTCCTGTTCCCAAAATTTTCTACATAAGCCATCAAAAACGCTTGATCTTCGAGGAGTTCATTGAGGGAGAGGAACTGGTGGAAACTATCAAACGGATTATCGCATCTAACAAAGCTACGCATGATGTTGCTTTGGTGAAGGAGGCGGGACGAAAGATAGCGGAAGCACATAGCTTGGGCGTCAGCTTGGGCGACTGCAAACCAGAGAACTTCATTGTTACAAAAGATGACATTGTTCTATTGGATCTTGAGCAGGCAACAAGAGATGGCAACCAAGCATGGGACATCGCCGAATTTCTTTACTATTCAGGACATTACAGTCCACCCATGTCTTCCACCAACGCTGCCGGCATCATAGCAAGAAACTTTATTGAGGGCTATCTGGAAGCTGGAGGAAAAAAGGAGACCGTGAAGAAAGCCGCATCAGCGCGATACACAAAAGTCTTCAGCGTCTTCACGCCACCCCATGTTCTTCTTGCCATTTCTAATGTCTGCCAAAAAATGGGAAAAGAACTGGCTAAAAGCGAATCCTAAAACGTAAATGTGCTGTGCTCGTTTCTGTGGATCTTTCTTTTTGCAGGTTTCTTTTATAGGAGTCCGTTGAGGATTTGATATTCGTTTTCTGATATCCAGTTTTCGTCTTTCAACTCTGTTATTCCTCTTTTGACGCCTACCCGTAACTCTGTTGCCCGTAAGATGTTAGCTTTGATTCCCGCCTCGGTTATCTCCTTCTCAAACACGGGATTCTCTTGGGTCAAATCCACAAGTCGGTCAAGAAGGGCTGCGATGGCTTGTGAACGAGACTGAAGAAAAGATTTCATTTTTCCCGAGCCGAAGACGCCCTTCAATTTTGTTTTAATTCCCATGCTGCCTACGTTAGATGGATGATAAACAACATACCTCTTCCCAACCTCTGTTTCGTAACAAACAAAGTAGACGGGAAGGTAAATGAGGGCAAACTTTCTTCTTCTTTCTTGGGCGCCCATGTTATCAACCTCGTTTAAGGCACTCTCTTTCGTTTTAATCATGGCGTCAATCTGTTTTATTATACATGCAGTCATCTCCTCTAATGCTGCCAGTTCCTGCTGTTCCAGTCTGGTTCTAGCTTCTTTTGCAGCTTCTATATCGTGGAGACTCTTCATTGCTTCTTCAACGCGATCGTCCGGTTTTGTCCTAGCCCTAGACACTTCAATTTTCTTTGCATCCTCAACATTCTCTATCTCCCTGTCGATATCCTTGATTTCCTTATCCAAAACTGGAAGCCTCTTCTTGATCTCGTCAAACTTCTGTGTCAGCTGAAATTCGCCAGCCTCGTCTTTTCTTTCCCTGCAGCCTTTTATATCCGCCTCAATGCGCTCTATTTCGGTTGACAGACGTTCAAGCGTTCTTTCTATTCTAACCCTGTTTTGGTGAAGAGCACGGAGTTTCCTGCCATACTTTTTGGAGATTCTGGTGACCTCTTCATCGCGTTTCTCTTGAATTTTCTGTATTTTCTCCATTACTTTGGGGCTAACCTTCGCGATTCTTTTATCAAACTCTTTCATACTCTCCTTCATTTCTGCTTGAAGAGCTTTCATCTGTTCTCTTGACGCTTTACTGAGGAGCTTCATGCTTCTGCTTAGAGCTTTTATTTCCTCTTCTATCCTGTCTCTTGAGTCAGAAAGCTTGTTAATGGAAGCTGAAACCTCATACTCGTCCAGCATAGGGGACAAAATCGTTTTTGCTGTTTCGACTTTTCCCACATCTTCTGAGTCTTTGATATAGTCAATTAAATCATGCATGAATTCCGGGTTTGTGATAAGGCCTTCTATTGTTTTTTCTTCTTTTCCGGCGAAGTTTTGGAAGTAGTTGGCGTTCTGAGATAGGGCTGCAACGTAGGCTTCGCGTGACTTAGAGCTTGCTTGAACGTCGGCTTCGAAGGCTTTGATGTCTGGAAGTATATCATAAGATATTGATTGGTTCGTGAATTCGAGTCCATCAAAGATGAGGGTCCTTCCCTTCCATGGAATCAACCATACGGGGTAGCATGTTTCGGCTATGAACGCCAGTTTTTCCTCAGGTTTCTTCAGAACTCGGCCTTCTCTCTTCTTTCGGTCTCTTTCGGCTAGATAGAAGATTGCTGCCATCTCCATGTCCTTGCTGAAAGGTCTAAACCTGTCTTTTGCAGCAACGGCAAATGGGAGAATAAGCCTTCTAACTCTTTTAGCCAAGTTTCACACCCATTTCAGGCCATATGATTTGAAATCTGACGGTGTTAGTGTGCTGTTTGGTTACCACGATTTATGCCTCCCGTCCCTGAAGAAGATGAAATCGTATTTATTCTATCCTGAAATGTTATTTAGGCTTTGTTGCTTTAGGGTTCTCAGCAGAAAAAACTAACAATACTATTGAACAGAATGGAAATCAAACATGCAGCGTTGCGTGGAACCAGTGTTTGATCACAGAGCATTTAAATGGGAGTTAAATATTTGCAGTTGTCGGTAGATAACTGTGAACTTTTGGAAAGATATTCCTTTAGGGGAAAAACCCCCGAGATTGCTGAATGCTGTTATTGAAGTTGTGAGTGGTTCAAGAGACAAATATGAGTACAAATCGGAGTGGGAAGCTTTTGTTCTGGATCGGATGATTCCTTCCTCTGTTGTTTTTCCGGTTGAGTACGGTTTTGTTCCTCAAACATGGTACGATGACCAGGACCCTCTTGACATTATGGTTATGAGCTATGAGCCTTTAGAGGTCGGCTGTATAGTCCGTGTTAGGGTTATTGGCGTTTTGATGATTGAGGACGAGAAAGGGGCGGACCCGAAGATTTTGTCGGTTCTTACTGATGATGCACGATTCGAAGGAATCCATGACATCACGGATATTCATATGCATCAACTTAGAGAGATACAGGAGTTCTTTGAAACCTACAAACGTTTAGAGCCTCACAGGTGGGTCAAAATAAAGGGGTGGCAAAACGCGGAAGCTGCACTAGAGATTGTGCAGTACGCCGCCAAACAATACACTGCACACAAAACATAAAGAACGCCGCAACTGATGTCCCACATACTTTTTAGTGTGAACAATTAGTTTTCAAATTCCCTTGCAGTTTATTTACTCTTGAAGTATGGACCAAAAAGGATTTTTGTGCTCCGCCATAGTGAGTTAACGATGGAACATGCCTTTGAAGGCTATACTCTTTGATTTGGGTTTGACTCTTATACAAACTGCGTCTTTTCCAGAAATCTATAGACAGATTCTTGCCCGTTTCGGGGTCACAGTCTCGATTGACGACATTGTTCGGGCTCAGAAGGCGACTGAAAGCGAGTTTGACACTGCAACTTATGACGAAAATCATCGAAAAGAGTTCTGGACAAACTATAACATTTCGTTGCTGGAAAAGCTGGGCATACAAGAGAACAGTGTTTTTTTGGCTACGCAGATTGATGAGCTTTGGTGGGCCTGTTCACACGTGCAGGTTTACCCAGATGTGGAGCCTACGCTGTCTCAGTTGAGAGCTAAAGGCTTGAAGCTTGGGCTTGTGTCTAACGGTTTCAGGCAGGACCTTAATCATGTTCTGGGGGAATTGGGGCTGGAAAAATGGTTTGATGCAATCGTGTGTATTGACTCCTGCAACTGCGCCAAGCCTGATAAACAAATTTTTCTGTATGCTCTAGACGAGCTTGGGGTAACTCCTAGCGAGGCTCTTTTTGTCGGCGACTCTGTTGCACAGGATTATGAAGGCGCTATGAATGTTGGGATTAAGCCCATCCTCATAGACCGAGAAGGAAAGCGTCCAAGCCACTATGACAAGATTGCAAGCCTAACCGAATTACTAGCCCTTGTGTAAGATTCCAACAACAATCATTTAGTATAAATAGAGTGATTACATCAACACGTTAGATAGAACTTGTGATAGGCTGGTATCGATGACTGAACTAATTGAAGAAGGAAAAGACATCTTCCTGTACATGGACAGAAAAAGAACATACCTCGTCAAAGTAGAAGCAGGAAAAAGTTTTCACACTCACAAAGGCTACATCCAGCTAGGAGACCTAATAGGAAAGGAGTACGGAACCCGAATAGCCAGCAGCATGGGCATCGAGTTTGTTGCACTGAAGCCCACTCTCCGTGACCACATTTTCAAGACAAGCAGACGAACCCAGATATCCTATCCCAAGGACATATCCCTCATCATCATGTACAGCGGAATAGGACCCGGAAGCCGCGTAGTCGAAGCGGGAACCGGAACAGGCGCACTCACAAGCGCCATAGCCCACTACGTCAAACCCAGCGGACGCGTCTACACCTACGAGATCAGGCAAGAGTTCCAAAAAAATGCTAAAAAAAACTTGGAACGAGCCGGTCTCTTGGATTATGTGGAATTAAAAGAGGGGGACATTACAGCGGGTATTGAAGAAAAAGATTTGGATGCAGTGATTTTGGACATGGCAACGCCGTGGCTGGTCGTTCCTCATGCCTATACTGCGTTGAAGGGCAGCGGGGTGTTGGTGTCTTTCAGTCCGACCATCGATCAGGTTGTGAAGGTTGTGGAGGCGTTAGCTGAGTATGGGTTCGTTGGTGACGAAACTGTTGAGACTCTTATTCGGTTTATGCAGGTGGAGAGGGGGAAAACGCGCCCCGAAACCGTCATGACTGGTCACACTGGTTACCTCACTTTTGCTCGCAAAGCCATCAAGATGCAGCAGGATGTTTAGTTTAGCTCTACTTGGTTGCTTTCCGCTAGGGTTTCTAGGCTGTTCATCTTCACCTTCATGTTGGATATCGTGTAGAGCACATTGTCTATGTATAGGGACCTCTGCACTGAGTAGTCATATCCGAAGTAGTATCCGAGCTTCATCAAATCCGCATTGTCGTCCATGTGGGTGATTCTGCCTCTAAGTTCCAGACCATCTAGGGATATGTTGAAGACGTAGGCGCCCTGCCACACAGGTTCCCCATATGCCCAGGAAGGAATCTCTCCCTCGTATTGGCTTGGATCTATCTTCGCCTCCGTGACCGGTATCACCAGAAGGTTTCTTGCCCTGTCAAACAGCAGCGCCTTGTGATCCCACAGAACTGGAGAATCTGTTCCTCTGTCTCCTATCTCATACTTGGCTACTTCCACTGGGTTCGAGACGTCGCTTACGTCGAAGAGGGATATCTTCAATCCCTGATACCATGCGAAATCTTCCGTCGCATCATAGGTGGTCTCTTTGCCTATTCCGATGATGTGGTCTTCGTCGTATGGATGAAGGTAGCCCGAGTAACCTGTTACTTTGAGTTGTCCGAGAACCTTGGGTGCAGTGGGTTCCTTCAGGTCTATCACAAATAGGGGATCAACATTTCGGAATGTAACTAGGTAGCATCTGTCGCCCATGAATCTCGTCGAGTAAATTCGCTCTCCCGGAGCCAAGTCTTCCAGCTTTCCGACAACATTGAGGTTCATGTTGAGGACGTAAACGTTGTTCTTGGATGTTGCTTCTTCAGCAAATGTTCTCCAGTTAAAGTTGTTGGTTGTTGTAGCAATTCTGAAGTAGCCGCTGTATTCGTCCATGGAGAACTGGTTAAGGATGTAGCCGGGGACCTCGCCTGACGCTGCAAACGTTATGGCCTGTTTGTCTATTTTGATTCTTTGGATAGATGTCGTCATTGTTTCGTTTTCTTGCATCGGATAGTCGGGGAAGGTCAAGTAGATGTTGTTCTGTGAAACGTATATGGCGCTGGTGCCTCCCACCAATATCGTTTCGTGGGTTGGTTCTTGGGCGTCGTTCTGTATGTTCAGGGCAACGATGGTCGTGAAGCTGTATGAGGTGTCTGAGAAGTTGTAGTAGTAAATGTCGTTGGCGGGGATTACTTCCGTTTCATTGTCTGAATGAATTCTGGGGAGGACAATGTCCGTCTCTACAAAGAATGTATACTGCGTTGCAACAACGTAGACGTAGTCGCCGATCATCCTTGAGCTGAAATAGTTACCGTCAACAGAAAAGTCTCTCGTCAAGACAGGATTTTCTCTGTCCGAGATATCATACACCTTGATGGAGGTTGTAGGCGGCTCCCATATTATGGCGGGCATTATGGTGGGTTCGATGGGTTCGGGAACTCTGGTGGGTTCATCGCCTGTTGTGGTTTCGTTTGCGGCTTCGGAACTGCCTGATGAGTCGTTTACTACTGTGCCTGCGTAAAGTGGATAGATTCCGTATTCATTCACGAATATGGCTAATTTGTCTCCGTTGATGAATATTCCCATTATGTAGCTGTTGTCGTTCAAGCTGATTTTTGAGAGAACTTTTGCTCCTTCAGGTGGATACGCCTTCACGATGGTTACGTTGCCGCCTGAAACTATGTAGATGTATTCGCCGTCGGTCTTTACGATGTCCGCCTCGTCTACTCCCTCAACTTGAATGTTCGTTTTCGAGTAATCGGAACTTGTGGCTTCGGTGGGTTTAGGAGTAGCAGTTGGTGCCATAGGAACAGCACCCTGAGTATCAAAGCTTTCTACAGTTGTGCCTCCGCTTCTAAGAAAATAATTGGGTAATGAGGAGGATGTTTCGAGAAAAGTTTTCAACTCTTCGTATGAAGAAAACTTATTCAGCGTAATCTGGTCTTGGCTGTTAGGGTTGTTTAGGTAGAGGTATAGGGGTATTGAGGAGATAACCAGAAGTGTTGCTAGGAAAGAAACGATAAACAATTTAGTGTTGCTCATATTTTCACCTTTCATTTCATGTTTTAATAAATGGATATGTCTTGTGGACACTTAATGCTACGTTTTAGAACATGGTGTACAAAAAATAGAACACTAGGACATCCGTTTCCTGAGGTAGACAAAAACTCCCAACGCAATAATAAAACTGGGAACAGTCATCAACCCAATAGGGGACAGATCTGAAGAGGTCTCTGTTTCTCCAAAGGTCAGTTCATAAGTTCCAGGTTCTTGGATTGGAGGCTCAGAGGGTTCGGGAGTAGCGGCTGGTTCGGGCTCGGTTGGTGCAGCAGGACTGGCAAACATATCGCTGCTTTCTAATGTTCCCCCATTATCAGTGGCTCTCTCTTGTTCGCTTGGAGCCGGCTCGGGAACCGTAACCAGGTACTTATCATCTGTAATGTGGCCGCTGGGTCCAAGCAGCGCTAAGGGAACAACCATAGTAACCGTGCCAAGCAAGATGGCAAGCCCAACATAGAGCATAATCTTGTTCAACGTTCTCTTCCATCCGTACCCATGAATTGGCATGCTTTTAAGTCCACAGTTTAGAACACCCCATTACGTTTTAGAATGGCTTCTCTCTCCACAACCTCACCGTCTCAATCCACAAAACTACGCTGGCAACGACACCAAAAATGAGGGCTGCAATGTTGTGGACTGAACCAGTAGGTTGGTATAAAACAATGTATATGACAAGCATTGTGGAGAGCCAAATAGCATAGAATAGGTGGCGAGGAACAAGAAACCGTCCCATTCTGCTGAAGAACTTCAGGATACCCACCTTAACTTCTTGATTCAGAAGATATTCTCCTCTCGCAGTCTTTTCCACCAAACCAAGCGACAAAAGCTTGTCCAAGTGGTGAGCGGCTACGCTTGGACTGGAAAGCCCTAGGGACCGCTGAACCTCACGAACTCCCACGCTAGTCTCTGGGTCCCTCAGCAGGTACCAGTATATTTGAAGAGTTTTTCCCTTCAGCTTGGACTCGATTTCAGCCAAATCAGAGGAAGAGAGGTCGGACATCAAACTCGCCAAAACCAAATATAAACATCCATATATAATATGATTCTCCCAAAAAGCCTCTTCAACCTGCTCCTCCACGTGAAACTTGGCTGTTCCTAAGGCTTATTAACTGGTTAACATTCTTCTCATCAGAAGAAACCTGAAATCAGGTTTTTGGGTCCGTGGTCTAGTCTGGATTAGGACACTGGCCTGCGAAGCCGGAGTTCCGGGGTTCGAATCCCCGCGGACCCGCCACAAAAGGAAGAACACAAAAATGGTTTCCGTTAATCCCTTCGCAGAATTTCATGCCGGATGCGAGACCGTTTTAAAGGATGCCCTAAACCGATTATATCCAAACTTTCCTTTGCCGTCTATACTGCTCGAGATTCCGCCTAACCTCGAGTTCGGAGAGCTGGCAGCTTCTGTATGTTTTGAGCTTGCCAAGCACGCGAAAAAGAAGCCCCGAACAATTGCGGAAGAACTTGCGCAAGCCATGGATGTTAGTGGTTTTCCGTTGATTGAATCAGTTGAGCCAGCTGGAGCGGGGTACATCAATTTTCGCGTTAACTCCGAAACGTTTTCTCGCCTAACCCTTGAATCTGCCAGAGCATTGGATGGTGAGTATGGTTACGTTAAGACTTCTGAGCCGAAAAAGATACTGCTTGAGCATACCAGCGTCAATCCTGTTCATCCCATTCACATTGGGCAGGCAAGGAACCCAATGCTAGGCGACACCCTAGCCCGCATCTTAACGGAGCATGGACACAATATTTCAAGGCATTATTACGTGGACGATGTTGGTCGCCAGAGCGCCGTCATAGCCTACGGATACCTGAAGCTTGGGAAGCCGAAGCCCAAAGGAAAGCCTGACCGTTTCATAGGCGGCGTCTACGCGGTGACAAGCTGCATAATGGAGGTTAAGCGCCTCAAAAAAGCAGTCGAGACAGCAAAGAATCTTGAGGATCAAGAGGTTTCGAAGCTGCAGAGGGAGCTGGATGAATGGACCTCAATCTCTGTGGACATGGAAAAGAGGTTCCCCAAAATTTTTGGGCGCCTCCTTGATGAGATCAACAAAGACAGCGACCCTGAAGAGCAGGTGAGCGCGCTAATACGCGGATACGAGGCTGGTGAAGAGGGGGCAAAGCAGTTACTGAGGGCGGTCTGTCAGCTCTGTCTCAGTGGGTTCAGGGAAACTCTCGGCAGCGTCGAAATCTCAGTTGATTCTTGGGATTGGGAGAGCGACTTAATCTGGAGTGGCGACGTCAACCGTGCCCTCGACGAACTGAAGGCTACTCCTTACGTTTTTGAGTCGGATGGTGTTCTGGAGTTTGACGCCGAAAAAGTTGCTCATGACCTTGACCTCAAAAAGACTCTGGGAATCAGTGATGACCATGAGCTTTCTTCCTTGACTCTGGTGAGGGCTGACGGAACTTCGCTTTACACAACTCGAGATATTGCGTATCATCTGTGGAAGTTTCAGAGAGCCGAGAAAGTAATCAACGTCATCGGCATGGAGCAGACCCTTCCGCAGCTGCAGCTGAAACTTGCCTTATGCGCTCTTGGTCATGTAGATTATGTAAAAAATCTGGTTCACTTTGCCTACAGTCTAGTTCGCCTTCCGGGGTACCGTATGTCAAGCCGCAGAGGACGCTACATCACCCTCGACGAGGTTATGGATGGAGCCGCAGAGAGAGCCTACGAAGAAGTTGCGAAACGTTCTCCGCACCTGTCTGACGAAGAGAAACGGCAGATTTCAGTGTTCGTGGGAAAAGGAGCTGTCAAATACGCGTTAATTGCGGTGGACCCAACCAAGCCTGTGGTCTTCACTTGGGACAGAGTGCTGGACTTCGAGAAAAACAGTGCCCCATACATTCAATACTCCCACGCCCGAGCCCACAGCATCCTGCGGAAAGCATCACGAGAACCTGAAAACGCTGACTACAGCCTTCTAACCGACCCCATGGAACGTGACATAGTTCTGACGTTAGCTCGTTTTCCTGAAGTTTTCTTGGACGCAGCAGAGAACCTGAGACCAAACGCCATAGCAGACTACGTCAACACTTTAGCCGACAAGTTCAACAGGTTCTACACGAAACTGCCCGTCATAAAAGCTGAGTCGCCTGAACTCAGTGACGCCCGTCTCGCCCTTGTGGATGCGACGAGAATAGTTTTCCGAAACGCCCTGAAACTTCTTGGAATCGAGGCTCCGGATAGAATGTAGACTCTTCGTGTTGTTGTGAAGGGGGAGAGCTTGGTTCTGCAAGGTTTTGATTTTGGAAGAGATTTACTCAAGTGGATAGCGATTATAACGATGACTGTTGACCATGTTGGAGTAGTCCTGTATCCTGAGTTCAAGTTTCTGCGTTTGATTGGCAGGCTCTCTTTCCCATTATTTGCTTATCTGCTAATACTTGGGATGGAGAACACAAGAAACACTCGCAACTATTTCATTCGACTTTTCGTCTTCGCCCTGATCTCGCAGGTGCCCTTTTTCTTAGCCACAGAATCTGAACCCTTTGGGAGCCTAAACATTTTCTTCACTCTCTCTTTCGGTCTTCTGTTTGTCTATTTTTTCAAGAAGGGTTCGGTGCTTGCGATTGTTCCCGTGTTCGCTTCCTTAGTTCTGCCCTTTGATTACAGAACCTATGGCTTAGCTATGATAGGCTGCATGTACATCCTACGTGAGAACACAAAATTCGGTGTTGCTTCATTGGTCTTGCTTAATGCGCTCTTCTTAC
>Ga0307378_10003946_pt1 | contig 21507 bp, 12 predicted proteins | sample UN1MG_FD_202238 | JGI IMG/M metagenome (GOLD analysis project Ga0307378, IMG submission 202238) | Soil microbial communities from Risofladan, Vaasa, Finland - UN-1 | ecosystem: Environmental > Terrestrial > Soil > Coastal area > Acid sulfate soil | place: Finland: Risofladan, Vaasa | collected...
GTGACGGGGAGGGCAGGCAGAGCCTGCCAGACAGTGCGTTCCCAGGCGGAGCCGGGGAACGAGGAGGTGAAAAGCCAAGGAACGAGCGCGGCAGGCAGAGCCTCGGAACGAGTGCGGAATCAGGGCAATCGTCCCTATCCCTACGTTTCTCCCGCGGGCGCGGTCACGCGGTCAATCTTCCAGAACAGGTCCTCGATCAGAAACGGTTTGGAGAGCACCGCCTTCGCGCCGGCGGCCAGCGCGCGATTGCGGTCGTCGATGCGGGGGAAGTGGAGCAGCGCGATGATGGGGACCGGCCCCAGCGCGGCGGCCAGATTCTTGAGCGATTCGGCTTCGTGCCCGCGGCAATCGTTGCCGTCGAAGACCGCCGCGGTCGCGCCTGAGGCGCGTGCCGGACGCTGGGGCAAGAGCCAGACACTCGAGTAGCCCCGCCGCCTGCACGCGGCGCGAAGCCAGTCCTGCATCTCGAACTCGGGCGTGGAGATGGCGATCAGGCCCTCGCGCCGCACGGATGGCTCCTGGGCGAAGAGCAACAACCGCTCCTCCTCGCCGGCGGTGATGGGCAAGGACCAACTGGACGGCGCCCCCTCGCGCACCCGGGCGATCTCCCGCCGGAAATACGCTTCCCACTGGTGCCAGTAGACGCGGATGGCCGCCGGCCAAGGCTGCCCGGAGCGCGTCTCCCCTTCGCACCAACTGCCCAGCAAGCCCACCACGCGAGCCAGCGGCGCGAGGCGCCGTAGCCGGTCGATCGCCTCGTGGGAGAACTGCCCCGGGTACGCCTGGGCCACGACGATCAGGTCGGGAGCAATCCGGCCTTCCGCCAGGACAAGGAGGGCCGACGGCACGTCGGCCGCCGCAACCACCCGGCCCGACTCGTCCAACACCGCCCGCGCCTCGCGGAACTCCGATCGATCGGTGTTGCCGACCAGAAGGATCGAGATCTCGGGCACGGCAAGGGCCTCGCGTCGGGGAGGTGACCACGGTCGACGCTGGTCATTCCGATTCGTGTTTCACTCGCCCAGTTCGGCCTCGGTTCGGGCGACGAGCTGGTGCGCGGTCAACCCGTCGGGCGCTTGGCGGAGCTCGTCGAGGAAACCGGGCGAGGTGAGCACGCGGCTCAGCCGTGCCAAGGTCCGCAAGTGGCTACGGTCGTCGACCGAACAGATGAGGAAGAAGACGTCGGTCAGCCCGCCGCGGCTCCCGCCGAACGGAATCCCGTTGGGAGTGCGGCCCAAGGCCAGAAAGCCCTGGCCGAGGATGGTGGCCATGGGGCGCCGGGGGTGCAACAGGGCGACCCCGTTGTCCAGTGCGGTCGGGTACATGTTCTCCCGGTCGCGGACCGCCGCACGCATCTTGTCCGGGTCCCACAACCACCCGGTTCGCGCCGCGACCTCGACCATCGCGGCGAACACGGAATTCCGCGTCCGCGCCTTCAAAGGGATCTCGATGGCTTCGGGCGGCAACAGCTCGGCGATGACGATCTCCTCTTGCGTGTCGGGCCCGGCCTCGGACCTGAGCACGTCCTCCACGTCCACCAGGTTGTCCTCTTCCGAGAGCCCGATCCGGTCTTCCAGCCAGTGATGGATCTCCGCCCGGGAGAACCGCCACTGCCCCGCGACCTTCCGTCCCGGAAGCTTGCCCCGGTCGGCCAACCGGCTCACCTGCTGCGGGCTCAGGTGCAGATAGGCGGCCAGGCTGTTGACGTCGAAGTCGTCGGCGGGCATGTCGGCAGGGCAGGGTAGAAGGAGTGGAGTGATGGACGAGGGAGCACGCAGAACCCCATGTTGCTCGATCGACTCCCGTTTGTCCAGACCGCCCCCGGGCCGAGCGTGGATTTCCGCCTTGACAGGGGGATGAAAATCGAGACAATCCGGCCGCCATTTGAGGGTCGGGCAGGGAAGCCCTTCCCGTCTCCCGAGCCGCTCAAGCGCTGCCGAGCGTGGGCCGGTGAGACCGACGGGAGCCCCCAACCGACTTGCACCTCTCTGGCGGTCCCCGGGGGGGATCATTGGCCCGCCAACTTATCGCGGAAAGCACTTACTGCCAACAAAATTCAACGCTCTTTTCGTCGCGGTAAGGCACGGAGGCCTTACGCAATGCGGATTCAGCCCGAGGGGAAACAACGAATCAGTCTGCGCCGGTTGTTGCCGGAGGCCGATTTTGTCGGCGCCGACGACATCTCGGTGACCTCGTGCTCGTGCGACAGCCGGCACGTTCGACCGGGCGATTTGTTCGTGGCCCTGCCCGGGAGGGCTTGCGACGGCCACGACTTCGCTGCTCAGGCGGCCTCTCGCGGGGCGACGGCCCTGCTCGCCCAGCAATCGGTTCCCGGGATCAGCCTGCCCGTCTGCCGCGTCCCCGACGTGCGAAAAGCTTACGCTCGACTGTGTCAAGCCCTGGCCGGCAACCCCAGCGACCACCTGTGCGCGATCGGGATCACCGGCACCAACGGCAAGACGACCACCTCCTGCCTGATCGCCAGCGTGCTGTCGGAGGCCGGTCACCGTGTCGGGCTGCTGGGCACCCTGGGCGGCTTCGACGGCCTCGACTTCCACGACTCCTCGTTGACCACTCCACCGCCGCACGAATTGGCCGGGTGGCTCACCCGGACCGTGGCCAACGGCTGCTCACACGCGGTGTTGGAGGTCTCCAGCCACGCGTTGGATCAGTCACGGATCGCCGGGATCGCGCTTGACGCGGCGTGCGTGACCAACGTGGCACGCGATCACCTCGACTACCACCGTTCCATCCTCGACTACCAGATGACGAAGTCCCGGCTGCTGGACTACCTATCCGGCGAGGGGTTCGCCGTGATCAACGCCGACGATCCTACGTCGGCCTCGTATCTTGCGCAGATCACCGGCCCCGTGTTGACGGTCGGGATTCACTCGGCTGCGGAAATCTCGGCGACGGTGATCGAACAGTACGCGAGCGAGCAGACGTTCCTGCTCACCGCAGGCAGCGAGACGCTGCCGGTCCGCACGCAGATGATCGGCACGCACCACGTGTACAACTGCCTGATCGCGGCGGCGGTGGGACTGGCCTACGGGATCGACTTGATCACCGTCGTCAAGGGTCTGGAGGCCGTCGAGCACGTGCCCGGCAGGCTCCAGCGACTGGAATGCGGACAGCCGTTCGGCGTGTTCGTCGACTACGCCCACACGCCCGACGCCCTGACCTGGTCTCTGCGGACTCTGCGGGAGGTGGCTGGCGGACGTCTGATCTGCGTTTTCGGCGCCGGCGGCGATCGCGACAAGGAGAAGCGCCCCCTGATGGCCCGGGCCGTGGAAACGGTAGCCGACTTGGCCGTACTGACCACCGACAACCCGCGAACCGAACCCATCGAAGCCATTCAGAAAGACATCCTCCTCGGCTTCCAGAGCCCCGAAGCGGTCGAGGTCATCCCCGATCGGACGGCGGCGATCCATTGGGCGCTCGGGCAAGCACAGCCCGGCGACTGCGTGCTGATCGCCGGCAAGGGACACGAGAAGTACCAGATCGTCGGCAGCGAGCGGATCCCGTTCGACGATCGCGAAGTCGCGCGCGAGTGGCTCTACCGGATGCAGCCGGCGGAGGTGAGTGGTGAGTGGTGAGTGGTGAGTGGTGAGTGGTGAGTGGTGGGAGAAGCCCACGGGCTGCGGCCCGTGGGATCCCGATGCGGACACGAAGCACACCAACCGGCAGAGACGTTTCCTCGACCCTTTCATGAACACGCTCGACGAGCTACATCGCACGATCGGCGGCACGCTGAAGCCCGCCACGGCCCCTCCGGACGAGGCGCAGGCCGCGCCCTTGGGCCGGGTGGTGAGCGATAGCCGCCGGGTCCAGCTCGGGGACGTGTTCTGGGCCCTGGTCGGCCCCCATCATGACGGGGCGGACTTCACCCACGAGGCGTTCGCCCGCGGAGCAAGCGGCGCGGTCGTGGGGCGACCGGTTGAGGCACCGCAAGACCGCTGGGTCATCACCGTGGACGACACGCTGACCGCGCTGGGTCAATGGGCCAGGTACAAGCGGGACCGTTTCCACGGCACCGTGATCGCCGTCACGGGAAGCGTCGGGAAGACGACCACCCGGCAGATGATCCACACGATCCTGAAAACCCGGTTCGTCGGCACCGCCAGCCCGAGGAACTACAACAACCACGTCGGCGTCCCCTTGAGCATGCTCCAGATCGAGCCGGGCCACGATTACGCGGTGCTCGAATTGGGCGCCAGCGGCCGCGGGGAGATCGCCGCCCTGGCCGAGCTGTGCGGCCCGACGATCGGAGCGGTCACCAGCGTCGCGGATGCTCATCTGGCCGGGTTTGGCAGCCACCGGGCGATCGCCGAATCGAAGGCCGAGCTGCTCGCCGCCCTGCCGCCGGACGGGCATGCCGTGCTGGCCGACGATCCGTGGCTGCGGCGCTTGGCCGGGCAGCACCTCGTTCCCGTCACCTGGGTCGGTCGCGGCGCCGCGTGCGACCTGGTGGCCACCGACGTGAAGTGGGGCCACGGGGAGCTGCATTTCCGAGTATCCAACCAACCGTTCCGTGTCCCGATCTGGGGCCGTCACCACCTGACGTGCGCGCTCTGTGCCGTGGCCGTAGGCGGGCGCATGGGCTTGCCGTTGGACCAGATCGCCGCTTCGCTGGAGAGCTTCGATCCGGTTCCCATGCGATGCGAAGTGACCGAGGTCGGCGGCGCGACGATCATCAACGACGCGTACAACGCGAGTCCGACGGCGATGCGGGCGGCACTGGAGCTGCTTCGCGACTTCCACGTGCGCGGCAGGCGGGTTTTTGTCTGCGGCGACATGTGCGAGTTGGGCGACGAGACGGCGGCGTTGCATCGCCGGCTGGGGGACCAGGTTGTCACCCTCTGCGGCGCCGATCTGTTGATCGCCTGCGGCGACCATGCTCGCCACGTGGTGGCGGGCGCCCGGGCCGCCGGGATGCCGGACGACCGTGCCATCGCCTGTCACACCGTGGAGAAGGTCTTCCCTCACCTAAGTCGCGCGATCTCGCCCGGCGACGTCGTCCTGGTCAAAGGATCCCGGGCGATGGGGATGGAGCGCGTCGTCGACGCCATCGAGCAACTACTCGAACTACAGCTCGTCTGAGCGACACCGAACAGACCAACCGAAACAGACGGCAACAGCAACCGCCCGGATCGAAGGAGCCTACTGCCAACGAAGACACCCACGAGGTGCGACTCGAAGCCCGTCGGCGTTCGAGTCGCGGCTCGACAAACTAGCTTTGAGCCCCGTCGATTGTGCCGGATTTGCGGGAACCCGGCACTACCCTCCCTCCTGGGGTAGGAGCAACAAACTTGCCGGATTACGTGGCTTCTGGGTCGGCCGCACCGGCAAGTGCTTCTCGATGGGGCTTCTGACTGAGCGCCGGGGCGGCGCCTTGCGCCGCTCCCGGCTGCTCAGGGATTTGGCAGTGGGAAGTAGGCGGCGGGAAGCGCGCAGCGGGAAGCGCGCAGCCAAGTTGGGAACGCCGCTTGCGGCTTCGCCCGTGAATCCTCGACGGAATCTCCCTTCCTTCGCTGTCCCTTCTCTCCTGCCCACGATCACCCACTCGTCACTTGTTGAATTGATCCTTCATCCTTCATCGTTCCCCTCATGCTCTTCTGGCTTTTGGATCACCTGGCCCGGACATCGACGACGGCCTCCTGGTCTGGCAGGCTTGCGGCGCTGGAGAAGATCACTTTTCGCGCGTCCCTGGCCGCCATGGTCAGCTTCGTGCTGGCCCTGGTGCTCGGGCCGTGGCTGATCCGGTGGCTGCGCGTCCGCTTCCGCGAGCCGATCAAGAGCGACTCGCCGCAAATCTGTCGGCTGCACGAGCCGAAGCAGGCCACGCCCACCATGGGGGGGCTGTTCCTGGTCGCCGGACTGGTCGCCGGGACGCTTGTCTTCGGCGACCTCACGAACGGCTACCTGCAAACGGCACTGGTCGTCGCAATTGGCTTGGCTGCGGTCGGGGCGCTGGACGACTTGACCAAGCTCCGCGGCAGCGCCAACGGCATCTCCGCCCGATCCAAGCTGCTCGCACAACTCGTCGTCGCAAGCGTCGCCGCCCTGCTCGTCTACCGGCAGCACGCCGCCCTGGACGACGGGCTCGCGCTGCGCTTCCCCTTGGCGGAGGCGTCCGTCTCACTCGGGCTCTGGTTCGTCCCCTTGGCGGTGATCGTCATCGTGGGGTCTTCCAACGCCGTGAACCTGACCGACGGATTGGACGGGCTGGCCGGCGGCTGTCTGATTTTCGCCGTGGGGGCGATGGGGATGTTGGCCTATGCCAGTGGTCATGCCGAACTGGCCGACTACCTGAACGTGCCGCGGCTTCCCGGGGCCGGGGAGATGACCGTCCTGAGCGGGGCGATGATCGGCGGTTTGCTCGGTTTCCTCTGGTTCAACTGCCATCCCGCCCAGGTGTTCATGGGCGACACGGGCTCGCTCCCCCTGGGTGGTCTTCTGGGACTGTTGGCCGTGGTGAGCCGGCAGGAGCTCCTGTTGCTCCTGGCCGGGGGGGTGTTTGTGGCCGAAGCGGCCAGCGTGATCTTGCAGGTCGGCTACTACAAGTGGCGGCGTCGGCGGATTTTCCTTTGTGCCCCTTTGCACCACCACTTCCAGTTTCGCGGCTGGCCCGAGAGCCGGATCGTCGTCCGCTTCTGGATCGCCTCCGCCTTGTGCGCGATCTTGGCCCTGGCCACGCTCAAGCTGGGCTCCGGCCAAGGCACGCCCGTCCCGCCCGTCCGGGTTACCGCCGCTGAAACCCCCCAAAATCGGTAAAGTTGACGCCCGCGAATCACGAAGACAAGGATAGGGCCGGAGAGAGGCAAAGTGCGATCGTAGCCGCTTGCGGCTTCCCCATGCACTGCCTGGCGAGGAGGGTCGGCGCCATGACCTCAACCGGACCGCATCCCCACATCGTCTTCGCGGGCGGAGGGACGGGCGGCCACCTGTTCCCCGGCCTCGCGGTGGCCCAGCGGCTGACGGGCGACGTGCCGCAGGTTCAGATCACGTTTGCCGGGAGTGGCCGCCAGTTTGAGCGACGGCACGTGGCCGCCGCCGGGTTCGAGTACCTGCCTTTGCCATGCCACCCCCTGCCGCGGAAGCTCCGCGACGTCTTCCCTTTCGTGACCGACAACCTCCACGGCTATCGGGAGGCCCGGCGGTTCTTAGGCGGCCAGCGGGTCTCGGCCGTGGTCGGATTGGGCGGCTACGCCAGCGTGCCCATGGCCCGAGCGGCGATCCGACGCGGCGTCCCCTTGGTCCTTCTGGAGCAAAACGCCGTGCCCGGTCGGGCAACCCGATGGCTGGCCCCCGCCGCCGCGCTGGTCTGCACGGCATTCGCCGAGGCCGGCCAGTACCTGGGCTCGCGATGTGCGGTCCGGGTCACGGGAAATCCGCTCCGTCCCCATTTCACTCCCCGGCCGCCGGCCGAGGAGGCCCGCGCCGCGAACGGTCGCCGAAGGGTACATGGGGCGCACGCGTCGCCATTGCCCGCGGGCAATTCGAATCGATCCAACGGCGACAATCGTCCCAGGGTTCTGCTCGTCGTTGGCGGCACGGGCGGTGCGCGATCCCTCAATCAGAACGTGCCTTGGGCGCTTCGCAAGGTGGGCGCCGCGCTACGTGGCTGGAAGATCGCCCATCAGTCGGGAAGCGCCGAGCTCGAAACCACGCGTGAGCTTTACCGGAAGCTGGGCCTCAAAGCGACCGTCGTGCCGTTCATAGCAAATATGCCCCAGGTGCTCGGCCAGGTGGACCTGGTCATCTGTCGCGCCGGGGGCACGACTCTGGCCGAGCTGGCAGCCACGGGCGTCCCGGCGATTCTCCTGCCGTACGCGCTCGCGGCCGACGATCATCAGCGCAAGAACGCCGACGTGTTCTCCGCGGCCGACGCGTGCCTGACCCTCGACGAGCGTGAGCTTCCGGGGCGCATCGACGATCACTTGGCCGGCGCGGTCGCGCTACTGACCGGCAATCCGGCCAAGCGGGCGGCGATGGCCGAGGCCATGCGCGGCCTGGCTCTGCCCGACGCCACCTGGGACGTGGCCACCATGATCCGACAGGTGGCGGCGTCGAACGGGACGTGAGGGGCGATCACTTTGGCACGGCCGACGGCAGCCGGAGGGCGTACTCTCTTTGGTTCGCGCGACCTCGGACGTACAGCTTGTCGGAGATCGTGACCTCAGCGTAGCTGCCTCCCCAGTGCGTTGCCGCCAAGGTGACGTAATGGACGCCCCCGTGTACGGTCCATCGGTTGCGGTGCTTGTGTCCGAAGAAGCAAGCGAGGACCGAGCCGTCGGAGCGGAGCATCTCTCGGACCTGCCAGCCGTTGTCGACGTAGGAGTGCTCTTTGCCCACGGGCGGGAAGGGAGCGTCGCCTCCCTCGCCCGAGCCCTCCGGCGGGGTGTGGTGCAGCTCTTGATGAGAGAACACGACCTTGAGCTGCTCCCGATGCGAAGCCAGGTCCTCCCGTAGCCACGTCATCTGATCGCCGTCGACGTAGTAGGCGCCGGCGATGCCGTCATGGCCCGGCGGCGGCGCTCGCGTGTCCCGCGCGTTGTCTGCGTCCAGCACGATGAAGTGGCAGGCGCGGACGTCGAACGAGTAGTACCGGCCGGGCATGCGAGTGACGGCCAGGAACTCGTTCTTGGTGACGTCCTCCCCGCCGTGAGCGCCCGCGTACAGGTCCGCCGGCCCGATCGTCTCGTTGCCGCCCTCCAGCCAGCCGACGTCGTGATTGCCGATCGCGAGGTACGCCGGGCAGGGCACCTCGGAGAGGGCCGACCAGTGATGGACGAGCCCCTGCAACTGGGCGTCGTGAAGCTCCGGCGTCGTCTGACCTTCGCCGGCCTGGCACGCGAAGTCGCCCAGATCGATGACGAAATCGGGCTTCCAACGGGTCATTTCATCGACGAACGCGCGAAGGTGCCGCTCGTTGGCCGGCGTGCTCCGGGCCATGAGGTGGCAGTCGGCGGTTACGGCAAAGCGAACGGGGCGAAGCTCGCTCCCTTCGGGCTCGTCCGCGTGCGTCCCTGCTTGGAGCAAGAGGATCGCAAGAAAGATGGGGACTTGCCAAATCGGAACGTCAACCGTTTCACGCGCTCGGTTCATGGCTCTGCCTCCTTCGCGTTTCCTCCCGGGGCTCCTGTCTGGCCTCACGAAAGCCGCTTCCGGCCTTCTTTGCCTCACGAGGATTCCAGAACGCAACAGCTTGAGCTACGATGGCGGTCTGTTCAAGTTGAATTCACGGGTGCCACGGTTGGCTTGTCCAACCGTGCTTCCGGCACTGCTGGGCAAGCCAGCAGTGGCACCCAACGTGCAAAGTCGAGGTGGACAGACCATTACTCGTACCCGAAAGCCCGGCGCGAAGCAAGGCAACGGTTCTCGCCTTGCCCTCGGCCGCACACGTACACAGGAACGCCGTGGCACCAGGGCCCATTTACTGATTTTGACACGAGGAAGCGGAGACGTACCATGCTTCACTACGGCACCTGTTCACGATCCGGCGTTGCGGCGATTGTACTGTTGCTCCTGCTCGGCCAGACCTGCCGCGGTGCGGAAGGGACGGCTACTCCAATGGGCACTTCGGCCGCGGCCGATTTCTACGTAGCGCCCGGCGGCAACGACGCCTGGTCGGGCAAATTGGCCCAGCCCAACGCCGACGCATCGGACGGCCCGCTGGCCACGCTCCAGGGGGCTCGCGACGCCGTGCGGCGCCTCGTCGCCGGCGAAAAGCGCAACGTCAAGGTCCTCCTTCGCGGAGGCACGTATCGCCTGACGGAGACGGTCGTCTTCTCGCTCGAGGATTCCGCGGGCGAGGGCCACACAATCACCTACGCGGCGTACCGGGGCGAGAAGCCCGTGCTCAGCTCCGGAGCGTCCATCACCGGCTGGCGCAAGCCCGCCGACCGGCCGGCCCAACTGCCCGAGGTGGCCCAGGACAAGGTTTGGGTGGCCGACGTGCCGACGCTCGGCAAGTTCTCCACGCTCTACGACGGCGATCGAGAGCTGCCGCGTGCCCGGGGCCCGGGGTTTTCGCCTACAAACAGCGCAGCGCGGGGCTCGCAGGATCACCAGACGCTCCAGTTCCCGCCTGGGGCGGTCAAGCGCTACGCGAACCTGAAAGACATCGAGCTGCTCATCGTCCCGTCCTACTTCTGGATCATGAACATCCTGCCCGTCGAGTCGGTCGACGAGGCCGCGTGCACCCTGAAGACGGCCCTCTCCGGCACCTATCCGCTGGGCAAGAACGGCATGACCGATCGCGACAGCGCGTGGATCGAGAACGCCCTGGAACTGTTGGACGAGCCCGGCGAGTGGGTGTTGGACACGTCGAAGGGCCTCGTCTATCTCTGGCCCGAAGGCGACCGGCCCGGCGACGGCGTCGTTGCGCCAGCGCTCACCGAGCTGGTCCGCGTGGAAGGCAGGATCGACTACGAAGGCCCGGAGGACACGCCGGTGAAGGGACTCGTCTTCCGGGGCCTCACCTTCACGCACGGCGACCGCTTCGGCTGGCACGGGCGGACCGGCTGGGGCTTGCAGCACGACTGGGAGTGTTTTGACAAGCCGACGGCGCTGGTGCGGTTGCGCGGGGCCGAGGGCTGCGCGGTCGAAGACTGCGAGTTTGCCAACTCCGGGCACACGGCCGTACGCCTGGACCTTCACTGCCAAGAGAACCGCATTGCCGGCAACCACATCCACCACGTGGGAGGCGTGGGCGTGCTCCTGGCGGGCTACGGCCCCGGGACGAAGAACGTGAACCGGCGCAACGAGGTCGTCAACAACTACATCCACCACGTCGGGCAGCACTACTGGGGATCCGGCGGCATCTTCGCCTGGCAGAGCGGCGAGAACCGCATCGCCCACAACCACATCCACCACGTCCCCTACACCGCGATCCTCGCCACGGGCCGGATCAGCCGCACGCCGCCCGGCCCCGGCGAGTGCTCCCGCACGATCCGCTGGCACGAAACGCCGAAAGAGTTCGTCCGGTGGTCCTGGGCCGAGCGCGAGCCCTATCTGCATGCGCGCAAGAACCTCATCGAGCACAACGAGATCCACGACGCGATGGAGACGCTGGGCGACGGCAACTGTATCTACATCTCCGGCACCGGCGGCGGCAACCAGGTCCGATTCAACTACTGCCACGATTGCACGGGCCGATACATGAACGCCGTGATCCGCTGCGACGACGACCAGCACGGCACGCTCATGGAAGGCAACGTCTGCTGCCGAACCGGCGGCCACGGCGAAGGGTTCATCAGCAAAGGCGACAACGACATCATCAACAACGTGGTGGCCGACCTCCGCCCGGCCGATCGCCACCGCGGGTACATCGTGTTCCCCTACGGCTCGGTCCAAGGCTCCACGATTAGGCGCAACGTCCTCTATTCGCGGAGGAAGGGGCAGACGCTGTACTATCAGGGTCAGTCGACCGGACGCCACGGCGGGCCGCCACGGCTCCGCGACACCGAGGCCGACGACAACCTCTACTACTGCACCGAAGACCCCGATTGGGCGAAGGAGCATTTCCAGACGGAGCGAGAGTTCGGGATCGAGGCACACAGCGCCGCCGCCGATCCGAGGTTCGTCGACGTCGATGCGGGCGACTTCCGATTCCGGCCCGGTTCGCCCGCCTCGAAGCTCGGCATCCAGCCCCTGGACGTTGCCGAGGCCGGCCTCCAGCCGCCCTACCGGGAGCTCTTCCTCGGCAAGCGAATCACCACCCGGATTGCGCCCCAAGACCAGACGTATCGGAAGCCGATCACCGTGGACATCCAGTGCAACCACCCCGGCGCGGCGATCCGCTACACGCTGGACGGCACGGAGCCGACCGAGAAGTCAACCTTTTACGTCGGCCCGTTTACGCTCGAGGAGCCGGCCACCGTCCGCGCGAAGGCGTTTGCCGCGGGGGCTACCGATCTCGTGGGCGCCGTGGCGTGCTACGCCGCGCCGCCGGCGCCGATCGTCGAGGACTTCGAGTCGGTCCCGGTCGGCGGCACCACGCCCGGCGCCGAGACCAACGAGGACGAGAAGCTCACGCAGTACACCGCGCGCGTGACCGACGAACAGGCGGCCGGCGGGCGTCACGGTCTCAAGCTCGTCGACGGGCCCGGGCAAGAGCGGTCGTACACGCCGCACGTCGTCTGGCGTTGCCGGTACACCGAGGGCCGGATGGTCGGCCGGTTCGACGTGCGTATCGACCGCTCCGCCTCGCTCTCCTACCAGTGGCGTCACTACGAGACCGGCTACCGGCAAGGCCCTGTCGTGGCGATCGAGCCCGGCGGCGCGGTCGTCCACGGCGGCAAGACGCTTGTGACTATTCCGCCGGATCAGTGGGTCCGCTTCGAGGTGGCCTGCTCCCTCGGCGACGAGTCGACGGGCAAGTTCGACCTGGCCGTTCGGCTTCCCGGCCAGAGTTCGCCCCGGGTCTTCGAGGACCTCGCGTGCCAAGAAGGATTCGAGCGACTCGACTGGATCGGCTTCGTGAGCAAGGCCGAGAAAGAAGCGGTACTCTACGTGGACAACGTCGAAGTCCGGCCGGCTCGATGAGCGGCGTTCCGCAAACGTCTTCCGTAACCACTCACGGCATTCGGTGAAAGTAGCAGGCAGGCGGCGTGCGGGCTGCTCAAGATCGACCGTCAATCACTCGGCACATGGTTCCCGTTTGTGTTCCACGACCGTACGCCGAAGGCGTTCGACAACACAGCCCAGGGTCGCGAAGCGCACCCTGGGTGGGCGGGCAACGAGACCCTCCCAACCCCAACGGGGTTGTACCGGGCACAAGCGTCGACCGGGTGGTGTACAACCCCTTCGGGGTTGAAGGGGGACGTGCGAACCGGGGACCCGGGGTGCGCTTCGCGCCCCCGGGCTTTGCTGTAGAACCGCTTCGCGGTTGGAGGGAACAGAAGCGGCACACGCTTTCCGCGGATTCATGGCCGCGTCTTCCGTACGCTTTTAGCAGCGCACGCGCCGTGTGCCTGGCACGGAAGGGAGGCTATTCTGCGGCCGCCGCTTACGCCGTGGAGATCGGATCGAGCGCTTCGGCAGGCTGCTCCGCGTCCTCGGTGCTCGGCTGCGCTTCGAAGGGCGCTTCCTCCTGCTCGCCATACAACGCGCGGACGAGGAACATCCTCGCGTCGACGACGAGGCTGAACAGAAGCGGGACCACGACGAGCGTGAACAGCGTGGAGCAGATCAACCCGCCGACCACGACCGCGCCCAGGCCCCGATACAGCTCGCTGCCTGCGCCCGGGGCGAGCACCAAGGGCAGCATTCCGCAGACGCTGGTCGCCGTGGTCATAAAGATCGGGCGGATACGGGTCTTGACCGACTGGCGGATCGCCTCGCGCGGCGGCAGGGGTTGGAAAACGTGCTCCTCGCCTTCGCCGATGCCCCGCATGAAGTTCAATGCCTGATGGACGATGAGGATCGCGTTGTTGACGACCACGCCGATGAGGATGATGAAGCCGAGCATGGTCAGCGTGTCCAACTGCTGGGTGGGATCCAAGAGCCGGACCAGGCGCAGCCCGGCGAAGCCGCCCACCGTGGCCAACGGAACGCTGAACATGATGACCAGCGGATAGAGAAAGCTCTCGAACAGGGCGGCCATGAGGAGGTAGGTGATCAAGAGGGCGAGGAAGAAGCGGCTCAAGCCGACGCTGGTGAGCGAGTCGAAGCTCCAGCCGTCCCAGCGGCCCAATAGCGCGGTCCGAGTTTGCGTGAGCTTGTCGGCGTTGCCCGACATGTTGACCTGCACGTCGGAAGCCATTCCTCCTTCGTGGCGCGACTCGGCGACCAGCTCTTCGATTCGTGCCTGGGCCTCCTCCAGAGCCATTTCCGGGGGGGGATTGACGGTGAACGTGACGGCGCGGCGCTGTTCCACGCGCCGGATAGACTGCGAGGCGTCGGCTTCCACGAAATCGACCAGCTCGCCCAGGGGCAAAATGGTGTTGCGGCCGTTCTCTTCGGTGATGGCGAGCGGAAGATCCGCAACCAGGTCGGGAGTCAGCTCGATGGTTGGATCGCGAATGATGACCAGGTCGATGTTGTCGCCCTCGAAGGTGAAGTCGCCGACGATCGCCCCGTCGACCATCGCCCGGGCCGCCAGCGCCAGCGAGTGGACGCTCAGCCCCAGCTCCTTCGCGCGGACCTGATCGATGACGATCCGCCGTTCCGGGCCGGCCTCGTTGAAGGTCATCGGATCGCTGCGCACGGCGAAGTTGGAGAACTCGTCCCAGAGCTTCTTCTGGAGATAGGCGGCGCTGGTCTTGAGCCGCTGCATGTCGTTGCCGACGACCTCGACTTCCACCGAGTTCGACCCCCCCGCGTTGCGGCCGAAAATCGACCTCTGCGACGCATAGCCGTAGCTGCCGGGGATCTGTTTCATGGCGCGTGTCAAGATCGCCTTGACCGGACGCACGTTCTCCGGATCTTTGCTGGTGGTGATCATGAACACCCGGCCCCTGGAAACGACGAAGAAGAACTCCTCCAGCGCGGGGACGTTGGCGATGGGCTTGCCCGTCTGCACGTCGACCAGGGGGGCGATGACCGTCGCCTCCTCGGAGTCTTTCGCCTCCCAGTAGGGTCGCACGGACTCTTCCAGCCGCTCGGCGACCGATGTGTTCTGCTCCAGCGAGTAGCCGGGCGGGTTGAACATCATTCCGAAGGTGAAGTTCTTGTTCCCGTCCGGCAGGTAGCTGGCCGGAAGCATCAGCATCCAGCTCAGCCCTACGGCGACGACCGTGATCACCGTGATCACCACCGCGCGGAGCCAGACGCCAGCCAGGCTGGGGAAGGTCATCAGGTGGATGAGGCGGGCGAAGGCGTCCGTGCCCCACGACAGAAGCGCGGCAAGGCCGAACAGCGAATGGACGGCCCGCATGATCGGCCCCCGCGCGGGCCGGCGGTCTCGGAGGAACTTCGCCCCGGCCGTGGGAATCACGCTGATGGAGACCAGCAACGACAGGGTCACGGCTGCACAGATGGCCAGGGCGATGTCGTAGAAGAGCTGGCCGCTTTCCTCTTTGATCGTCAGCACGGGCGCAAACACGGCGACCGTGGTCAACGTCGAGGCGAGGATGGCCCCCCAGACCTCTTTCGCGCCACGGTAGGCGGCCACCGAGGGCTGTTCTCCCATGGCCAAGTGGCGGTCGATGTTCTCCAGCACCACGATGGCGTTGTCCACCACCATTCCCACGGCGAAGGCCAGCCCGGCCAGGGAAATCACGTTCAGGTTGCGGCCCGTCAGAGCCATCACCACGAACGTCCCGATGACGGAGATCGGGATGGCAACGGCGATGATCAACGTGGGGCGCGGGCTGCGGAGGAACAGAAGCAGCACGAGCACGGCCAGGCTGCCGCCCACCAGCAGGTTCTCTCGCACCAGTCCCACGGCCCGGTGGATATAGTACGTATCGTCGACGACCAATCGCAGGCGGACTCCATACCGGTCGTTCTTGAACGATGGCAGCACTCCGCCCGGGGCATTGAGATCGTCGATCTCCCGGCGGACCTGCTTCATGATCTCCACGACGTTCGTCCCGGTCTCCCGCTTGATGAAGATCGTCATCGAGGTCCTGCCCTTGCACTGGTCGAAGTGGACCTTCTTCTCCAGCACGAGCTTGACCTCGGCGACGTCCTCGACGCGGATCGGTACGCCGTCGGCGTCGTATTTCACAATCGTCTGGCGCAACGGATCGAGCGAATCGAACTGGCCGATCACCCGGAACCGCACGTCCTGGCGCCCGTTGGCCAGGTCGCCGGCCGATTCGTTGACGTTGTCACTCTGCAAGGCGCTGCGCAGCTCTTCGACGCTGATCCCCCGTTGGGCCGACGCCACCGGGTCGAACTGCACTTGGGCCTGGTGCTCGCGCCCGCCGTAGATGCCGATCTCGGCGACGCCGGGAATCCGTTCCAGAGCCGGTTTGAGATAGCGGTCGGCATAGTCGTAGAAGCGGGCGACTTCGAAATCGGGGTCTTCCGCCTCGACCAGGCAGTAGGCAATCGCGTCGTCGCTGGCCGTGTCCGAGGCCCGGATTACCGGGCGATCCACGTCCTCGGGATAAGACGGCACTTCGTCCAGCCGGTTGGCCACTTCCTGAAGCGCCCGCGATACGTTGAAGCCCACACGGAACTCCAGCGTGATATTGGCGCGCCCCAATTCCGCCGTGGACGTCATCTTGTAAAGCCCCTGGAGCGTCTTGAGCTTCTCTTCCTGCTCAATGAGGATTGATTCCTCGATCTCCTCGGGGCTTCTGCCCGGCCACTCCGTACGCACGGTCACAACCGGCCGGTCCACGTCGGGCGTGAGCTGGATGGGGATGGCCGTAAGGGCAATCACTCCAAACAGAAGGACCAGGATCACGCCGACGGCGACCTTCACCGGGTTTTGAATGGCAAAACGGATGGGGTCCACGACTAGCCCTCCTGCCGGCTCGCCGGGCCGCTCGCGGTCTTCGTGGGGGTGGTTAGCAGCGTCTGCTGCACCGTTCCTCTCGGTTTTGCAGCGTCAGCCGAGCTGCCATCCAGCGTAATGATGCGGACTTGCTGCTCCTTCTGCAATCGCTCCGCGCCTTCCACGACGACCTGCGTCCCGGCCACCAGCAGCTCGCGCCCTTCGTCCGTTTCGGGCTCGATGGCGTACTCCCCCGGCATGCGGGCGGTGATCGTGACGGGCACGGGATGCACCTCGGCGGTCAGCGGCTCGCCTTCGGTCAGGGCGACCCAGACGGTCGAGCCATCGGGACGGACCAGAACGGCGTCCTTGGAAACGACCAGCGCCTCTCGCTCCGGTCCGATGGCGATCGAGGCGGTCACGCTCATCCCGACCTTCAGCCGCCCCCTTTGATCGTCCAGACGCACCCGAACGGGAAACGTCCGCGACGCCGTCGGGCCGTACGGAGTCAACGAGACGATTTCCCCCTCGATTTCCTCACCCAACGGGTCAACCCGAATCGGCAGGACCTGGCCGACGCCGATCAGGTTGATCGCGGACTCGGGAATCATCAGCCTGGCGTCCACCTGGCCTCGCGAGACGACGTCCACGATCGGATCGCCCGGGGAAACGTGCCCCCCCAGTTCGGCGTGCTTGGCGACCACGGTGCCGTCGAACGGGGCAAGAATGGTGGACCGCTTCACCCTTTCGGTTTCTTCATTCGCCGCGGCCTGGCATACGGCCAGGGTCGCCGTTAACTCGTCGAAGGTGGCCTGCTTGGATTGGAGCTCGCTTTTTGAGATGGTGCCGGTCAATTCCTGGGCCCGATCCAACTCCAGCTTCTCGTAATCCAGCTTGGCTTGCGTGGCGGCAACCTGGGCCTGGCAGCGGTCCGAAGCCCAACGGCACCAGACGTCGTCGACCTGGGCGAGGACCGTCTTGCCCGCGGTCACCGGCGTTCCCTCCTCCACCGGGATGTCGATGATCTTCCCGGTGACCTCGCTGGCCACGGTCACCTTCCGGACCTCCACCAGGCGACCGATAATCGGCCTCTGCGGCTGGATCGTCTTCCTTTGGGCCACGCTCACCCTCACCAGGGCGGGTTCTGCCGGCGGGGGCCCGGCGTCCGGTTGGCCGCTCTCCCGACCGAGGCGATCCAGTTCTCCCCGAAGGAACTCGGCGTCCTGCATTCGCTCCTGCGACACCCGACGCACCACCAGCCCGCTGACTAGACCTCCTACCAGCAATGCGGTCAAGCCAAAGGAACCTATCAGAACGAACTGTCTCTGACCTGAGCTATTCATGGGACTCGACACCGAGAGGGCGTGTGGCAGGACTACCCGATAGGGTAACCGGTTTGGCTTCCTCCTGAGCACAGAGAGACCCGCCGGTCTTTCTCACGTGGAAACCCCAAACTGACGTTCGGACGCCGTCGCGCGGCATACCGTGATTCCCCGGCGGCGCTGCAGCGCGGTCGACGAGGCAAGGCAAGCCCGCTTCGTGTCGATTCACGGGACACAGACGGCGAGGCTCTAGGCACTACTTCGGGGGGGTACTGCGTCTTGCTGGTGCACCGAATCGATGCGTGGCCAGACGTCTCGGATCGGTGGGCATCTGGGGCGCGTGCTCATATCTGATGTTGATAGAAGCACTTCGAGTATAGTCGGCGCATTCGCGGGATGCAAGGGTCGAGATCCTCGCACGGCGCGCGAGCGGCGCGTTGCCCTGGAAGGTCCCCACGCCTTGCAGGGGTTCTCGTCACGCCGGTGCAAACCGCACGGTTCAACGAGGCTACCCAACCGCCTCCCCAAGCGACCGGCACGTTCAGCCGGCCTCCTCGGGAGCCGGGCTTTCGCGCGTCACGAGCTTCACCAGAAGCGGGAGCACGACCAGGTTGCCCGCCAGGCCGCCAAGCATGGTAAGACTCACCAGCGCCCCGAAGTAGACCGTGGGAACGAACGGGCTCGTGCACAGGGCGGTGAAGCCGACGACCAGGGCCAGGATCGAAAAGACCATCGCCCGGCCCACGCTCTGGTGGACGAGGGCCAGGGCGTCGGCCACCGAGGCTCCTTCGTCCCGGGCGCGGCGAAAGCCGAGCACGTAGTGAATCGAAGAGTCGATCGAGAGGCCCATCGAGACGGCCGCGATCATCGCCGCGCCCATGTTGATTTTCATCCCCAGCCAGCCCATCAGGCCGGTGACCACGGCGATCGGCAGGGCGTTCGGCACCAGGGCCACCACGGCGAGCACGGGGCTCCTGAGCGCCACCATCAGCATCAGCCCGATCCCCACCGTCGCCACGCTGAACGTGATCCACTGGTCGCGCAGGACGCTGTGAATCAGGTTGGTCAGGAGCACGAAGAAGCCGGTGACCTCCGCCCCGGGCTCTTCGAGCGTGGGTGGGAACTCTTCTTGACAGATCTGCTCCACCTGGGCGATGATCGCCTGCTTCTGGCTTGCCGGCTGCTGTTCGCGAGCGCGGAGCATGATCCGCAAGTAGCGCCGGCCCGGCTGCTCGGGGTCTTCGCTGTGCAGCGCACGGTAGAGGGCGGGCATTTTGAATTCAAACAGGCGCAGGGCGACGTTCACGATCACCGTTCGACGCAGCCCTCGCGGCAGCTTGTCGGGATCGACCGGCGAGGCAGCGACGACCCCGTCGGCCAGACTGAGCACCTTGGTGAGGCCGGGAGTCGGTCCTCGCCCGGAATCGGGCACCACGACTTCCGCCCGGAGCCGCTCCTCCAAACGCCGCACTCTGCTCAGATACTCCCAGCCCAGCCGCTCGGGGGCGGGCAGGACCACGTCCCAAATGCCGGCACCGCCGAGATTCGCTTCGACGAACGCGTAAGAGCGGACGATCGGGCTCCCCGAGCGGAAGTTCCTGGTGAAGTCGCTTTCCACTTCCAGTCGAACCATGCCTGAAGCCGCCGCGACACAGAAAATGAGCGAGACCAGAGCAACGGTCTTGGGCCGCCGCTCCACCCAGCCGACCACCCGGTTTAACTGGCGATCGAGGACGTTCTCGCCCCAGGCCCGCTTGGGGTCCGGATCCCAGCGACCCGAAAGTGCCAGTCCGGGCACGACCAGCCCCACGCTCACCATCACCATTAGCGAGGCAATCGCCATCATCAAGCCGAAGTCCCGGACCGGGCCGACCTCGGCGACCATCAGCGAAGCGAAACCGACCGCGGTCGTCGCGCAGGCCCAGAAGATCGGCGCCGCCAGCAGTCCGCCCGCGCGCGAAAGGGCTTCCTGCGGCGACAGGCCGCCGAGCCGGGCCTCGCGGAACCGCACGATCACGTGAACGACCGCGGCAATGCCCACCACCGTCACGACCGCCGTGAGCATCGAGCTGACCAGACTCAGCTCGAGACCGGACCAGACCAGGATCGCTTGGGTCGACAGCCTCGCCAGTTGCACCACGGCAAGCGGTATGATTACCCAACGAATGCTGCGAAAGCAGAGCAGGATCGTCACGGCCAACAGCACGGTGGACGTCCGGGCGAGCCGCGCCCCGTCCGCCTCGACGTAGCGAAACCCGTCGACCACCATCACCGGCTCGCCGGCGATCATCCCGGAGTGAAGCGGCGCGGGAAGGGCCCGGACGAGCCGGCGCATGCGGTCGATGACCTCCTGCCGGGCCACTTCGGTTTCCGACTCCGGGGCAAGCAAGCAGACCACGGCTGCGATCTTGCCGTCCGCGCTGTGCGTGTACCCTTCGAACAGCTCGCGGACCGGCCGGGCCAGGCGCGTCCCGTCGTCGACGATCAACGGGCCCAGCGGCTGATCCAGGCTCACCACGTCCCTTACGCCAGGCACCGAATCGAGCTTCCGGCTCACCTCGGCGAGCCGCTGAATGCCGCGGCCGTCCGGATGCAGCAGCTCCTCGTCTACGTAGACCGCCAGCACGATTTCGTTGCCCCCGAACGCCCGCTTCAGCTTGGCGTACGGCCCCAGGAGCGGATCGTCCGGGGCGAACATGTTCTCGATCGAGCGGTCGAACTGGAGCCCTTGGGCGGGGAAAAACGCCACGGCCGCCACGACGATCCCCAGCACCAGGAGAGGAACCCGCCAGGCAATCAACAGGTCGACGATTCGCTCGGCCAGGGGGCGCATGGTCAGAGAGATGCGGCAAGGGTAGGGCCGAAACCGGAATGGGCGCAGGATACCACGCCGAGGCACCCAGCGTCCAGTTGCGTCTCAACCGCCAAACGACTGCTGAGTGGCAAGTGGCGAGTGACAAGTCGAAAGCGGTGGCCCTCACGTCTCCTCACCTGCCACTCGCCACCTGCCACTCGCCACTCCCCATCGCGCCCGCCCCGTGGCGCGGCAGAGCCGTTCCATCCTGCAAAGGCCGCTTTGGACGACACGGCACGCATCTTCGGAACAATCGCTTCGGAGCCGCCGTTTTCAGTCCGCAGATCTGGCCCAGCCCGGCTCTCCCCACGCGGGGAGAGTCGTCGGCGTCGTCCGTGGGCGCGTCGCAGGTGCCAAGCGTGGCTACCTTGCCCGATTTGCCGGTTCTTGGGAATGACCTTGCTGTGTCGGGCACAAGAAATTGCCTCGGTCGTCGACGGACAACTCGCCGATATCCCTACGTAGTCTCCAGGTTGACCCGTGGGGCGTACGCCGACGGCGGTACGAACGAGAGAGGGTGTTCGCGGATGAAGAAAGACACGTTTCGGGTAGTGACTCGCGGGGCCGACGGACAGATCCGCATCCGCGACTACGACAGCAAGGAAGACCTCTTGAGGCGTCATACGCAGGTCGGCATCGACGATTGCAGCACCGATCTGGACCTGCGGGGGCTTCCCGTGTTCCGTGGCCTGATCGGGCCCATGCCCGAAGGGGAGACCGTCATCCGCTACGAATCGCCCGAAATCTTTGAGACCCTCACCAAGGAATGGAGCACGGCCAAGATCCCGCGACGCACGCGGACCCGCCCTCCCGCTTCCCGTGCCAACGCGTAGCGATTCGGCACGGCCGATGGTCGCCCGCGATTCACGGACCTCGCAGCCCAGGCTGCCAGGAGGCGTGATGGCGACCACGGGCAAGATGCCCGTGCCACACGTCGT
>Ga0307378_10003948_pt1 | contig 21504 bp, 14 predicted proteins | sample UN1MG_FD_202238 | JGI IMG/M metagenome (GOLD analysis project Ga0307378, IMG submission 202238) | Soil microbial communities from Risofladan, Vaasa, Finland - UN-1 | ecosystem: Environmental > Terrestrial > Soil > Coastal area > Acid sulfate soil | place: Finland: Risofladan, Vaasa | collected...
TTTTGATAAAATGAGCTATGGACGTATCGTGGGGAAAGTGGCGCTTCAGTTGCAGCAGAACCTCTAGGGCTTTGTTCCACTTCTTCTCCAGATAATAGTCAAGGGCAATTCCGAAGTATTTGCAGAATCCTCGTGCTTTCGGGGATATGGGTTCGCCGAGATCCGCCACCAGGTCATAGATCTTAACCGGCTCTTTCCTTCCCCTCACCGTAACGATGTCCAGAGGCCGAATGAGAAATTTGTCTGAAACGTATCGGTAGGTTGATTCGGTGATGATGATATGCGTCCCGTACAATTTGTTGGCTTCTTCGAGTCGGGACGTGAGGTTTACGCTGTCCCCGATGATCGTGTAGTTCATTCTCTCATTGGACCCCAAGTTGCCAACTATGGTTTCCCCTGTATGGATCCCCATGCGGGTATGAAATATAGGGATCCCGTTGGCTTTCCACTCCCGATTCAGCGCGTGCAGTCGTTTTTGGCAACGCAAGGCGGCTCGACAGGCCAGTTCCGGTCCATTTTCCAACTTGATGGGAGCTCCCCAGAAGGCCATGATGGCGTCTCCGATGAATTTATCAATAGTTCCGTGTTCGGACATGATTATCTGTGAAAGATAGTTGAAGTATTGAGACAGGTGGATCATCAGCTCTTCCGGTTGCATCCCCTCTGAGATAGAGGTAAAGGCCCGGATATCCGAGAAAAATATGGTCAGCTCGGCTCTTTCTCCGCCAAGTCGGACCTCCTTGTCTCGTTGAATGAGCTGGCGCACCAGGGCCGCAGGTACATATTTCCCAAATGCCTGCAGCCCCTGGGTAGCCTTTAGCAGAGCCGAGCTCATCAGGTCGATTTCTTTGATGTTTGACTGAACCATTTCAAATTCATCCAACTGGAAATGCCGGATCTTGTCCGTCCTCTGGGCAAGCGTAACGATGGATCTGGTGATATTGGTGGTAATCAGGTAAATCGCGAAAAGAGATGCAATGAAGATGGCCAACGCGCTTACTAGCGCCCACAAAAGGGTGAGATTAACAGAGCCCAGCAGATCGGATTCAGGGACGATGACCACGATCTGCCACTTGGACACGAAGGATTTTGGAAAGGGGATGATGTTGACCACATAGTTTTTACCATCTGTAGTCGAAGTGAACTTTACCTTCTGGTGTTCCTTGTGGTGTAGATAGGCATCGGTGATGAAATCCTCTCCCAGTTCGTCGATAAAGACCAGACGCAGATCGCCGGTAGTGCTATCTCGTATAATCGTACGGGATTTGTCTGGATAGGCCATTACCTCGTATTTCTCATTGATGATAAACACCAGACCATTTTCAGAAACCCGCTGTTCTGCCAGAAAGTCTGAGATGCTGTGAAGCGGCATATTGGCACAGACGACAACGGATATATCACCACTGTCATTCAGGACAGGGTAGGTGGCTGAGATGCCCGGTGTCTGGGCTGTGGTGAAAACATAAACATCTGTCCAGTAGATTTTCCGATCCGGTCCTGTGTTGAGGTACCAGGGGCGAACACGGGGATCGAATGTCGGTACCATTTCCATGGTTCTCGTGACCTGAAAGTCCTCATCCCGGTAGAACCACCTCTCGACGGGCTGTTCCCGCGATCGGTCGATATAACGAGTGGCCAGCTCTGGCTCTCGCCGTACCTGGACGTAGCTTCCATTTGTGTCTGCAAGAAAGTAGGCCTGCACTTGAGGCATAATTAGGAGCTGTTCCCACATATACTCCCACATCTTTTCATGAATATTCATGATGTTGACATCGGTTACCAGCTTGCTGAAAGTTCTGGTCTGATTTGCCGGAACCTCCAAGTAGTGGGTGGTGGTTAGGATAATTTTATCTGTGACTTCTCGTATGACATCATCGGACAGTTCCAGAACGGCATTCCTGGAGCGTAGATAGAAGTTCGTGGATATGCTGCCGACGGTGATGATGGTGAGTGTGATAAAAGTCTGGAGAATCGCGGCCTTTAGACTTTTCTTTCTCTTTTTTTTTACTGCAGCTTCGGTTGGAGCTTGCTCGTCGATCTGATTCCCGTCCTTTTCCATAAGTCAGCTTTCGAGTCTAATTCGGCTGCACCGCTTCCCCGGCCAGCGCTTCGAGATAATCTTGATAGTCCTTTAGCGCAGCTATGACTCGCTGCCGTACCGAGAGGAACTTGGTTCTCACCAGCTCGAGTCGATCCCAGTCGTAGTCAAACTCAAAGTAGTATCTTTTGAAGTGCCGAAAACGAAGGAGTTCCTCCAGCTCATGGTATATGTCCTCAGAGATGACCCGTTCCCGAATTCCCCGGATCGTCAAGGTCATCTTCTTCAACACATCTCTGTGCCACCGCTGTTGATCCAGGATGTTTTCGAAAAACTGGCTGATCCTGAAAAAAGCTGTTTCGACGCAGGTATAGAAGCTCACAAAGATATCGCTCAAGATTATGGCATTTTCTACGGATTTTGTTTTTGACATCGGTTTTTTTTCATGTTCATCATAGAATCCCGATATACGCTCCAGGACGCCGATCGATGAATCTAACTCTCCCACCAGAGCACGTAACTCCTCAGGTACTCCCATACACGAGTCTTCCTTTTCTCTTTATCAATTCTCGAAACTCAGGCGCGATCTTTTCCAATTCGACGATATCCAGAGGGAAGTCGGTTAGCTCTTCAGCCCGGGCAACGATTTGGAACAACTCAGAGGCTGAACCGAGTCCCTCGATCGCGATGTCCAAATCGGAAATATCACTGAATTTCCGCCGGTCCAGTAATGAACCCCACTGCCATATCCCCTTCGGACGGTGCTCCGCTACGATATAGGAAACGATACGGTCGAAATCGCTCCAGGCAGCGCGGAAACGCGCATCCAGTCTTTCCTGTCGAACCCGCTCGCGTCGACTGAGAAAATCCAGGGTCTTGCTGTGGTCTTTCATGATGCCGACCGTGCCGCACTCCTTCTGTAGTCATTATATCGACATCCCGGGCAGGAACAAGTAGCAGCGGGAGCAACCCTCTTTATATTGACTCCAGCTTCATGTAGGATGTGGCTCGGATATGATGAATACCAGAATAGGCGAACCGCTTCCCCAGGGCGCGACAACCAACGATCACGGTGTGCAGTTTGCCGTATTCAGCAGGCACGCCACCGGTGTGCACCTGTTTCTGTTCGCGAATCCACAGGATGGTACGCCCACCGATGTGATCGAGCTCGACCCCCGGGAAAACAGGACCGGAGATATTTGGCACGTTCAGGTCGACGGGATCGGTCCCGGCCAGTACTACCTGTACCGGGTTTTTGGTCCCTATGAACCTGCCAAGGGCCATCGCTTCAATCCCAACAAGCTGCTTCTCGACCCCTATACTAAGGCGGTGACGGGCAATTTCGTCTGGAACCTTGCCGACGCAAGAGGCTACGATCCCCAATCGCCGGACAAGGACCTCTCCTTTTCCAAGACCTCGGATATCGCCGGAATGCCAAAGTGCATCGTGATCAGCGACGAGTTCGACTGGCGGGGAGACCGGCCGCTAAATCTGCCCCTGCGCCACAGCGTGATCTACGAGACCCATGTGCGGGGATTGACTCTCCACCCCAGCTCCAAACGCATGGGGGTGGAGCATCCCGGAACATTCCGCGGTGTCGGTGAGATGATCCCCTACTTGAAGAAGCTGGGGATCACCGCGATCGAGCTTCTGCCCGTTCAGGAGTTCGATGAGTACGAGGTGCAGCGGATCAATCCCACAACGGGAAAGAAGCTCGATAATTACTGGGGCTACAGTACGATGAGTTTCTTTTCCCCGAAAGGAAGCTACTCCAGTACGCGAGCGCAGGGACAGCAGGTGGTTGAGTTCAAGGAGATGGTGCGGGAGCTGCACCAGGCGGGGATCGAGGTGATTCTGGACATGGTGTTCAATCATTCCGCCGAGGGCGACGAGATGGGGCCCACCCTGTGTTTCCGGGGCTGGGACAACACGATCTACTACATCCTCGACAAGGACCGCCGCTACTACAAGAACTACACAGGATGCGGGAATACCCTGAACTGCAATCACCCCATCGTCCGCAGCCTGATCATCGACTGTTTGCGCTACTGGGTCGTGGAGATGCATGTGGATGGATTCCGCTTCGACCTCGGCTCGGTATTGGGGCGGGATTCCCGCGGAAGGCTTATGGAGAATCCCCCGGTGGTGGAGCGCATTGCCGAGGATCCGCTGTTGCGGGATACCAAAATCATCGCCGAGGCCTGGGATGCAGCCGGTGCCTACCAGGTCGGCTCCTTCCCCGGTGGTCGCTGGGCCGAGTGGAACGACCGCTTCCGGGATGACGTGCGCATGTTCTGGCGGGGCGATCCGAACTCAAGCCCCCATCTGGCTACCCGTCTGACCGGCAGCGCCGACCTCTACCTCAGAGACGGGCGCAAACCCTTTCACAGCATCAACTTCGTTACCTCCCACGACGGATTCACCCTCAATGATCTGGTGACCTACAGCGAGAAGCACAATGAAGCCAACGGGGAGGACAACCGCGACGGGAACAACCAAAACTACAGCTCCAACTACGGTGTCGACGGGGAGACCGACGATCCCGAGATCGTCGATACCCGCAAACGTCAGGTGAAAAATTTCCTCGCCACTCTATTTCTCTCCCTCGGCACTCCGATGCTGCTCGGCGGGGATGAGCTGCGGCGGACCCAGTTGGGGAACAACAACGCCTACTGTCAGAACAACGAGATCTCCTGGTACGATTGGAGCATACAGGATCGATACGGGGATATCCTGCGTTTCTCTAGATTACTGATCGCCTTCCGCAAGAACCATCCGGGCTTCCACCGCCCCGAGTTCTACAGCGGCGAGGACCGGGACCGAAACAGCATCCCCGATATTACCTGGTTCGATGAGAAAGGCCGTCTCATGGACTGGGAAAAAGCGGACCGAAGCCTATCTTATCGACTCGACGGCAGCAAGGCGGAGATCGACGCCGACAGGGATGACAACGACTTTTTTCTCATGTTCAATGCCTTCGCTGAACAACGGGAGTTTTTCCTCTGTGAGCCGCCGAAAGGAAAGTGCTGGTATCTGGCCATCGATACCGGGCTGCCTTCCCCCGAGGATATCCTGGAACCCGGGCAGGAGAGGTTGGTGCCGAATCAGGACCGCTATCCCTTGAAACCCAGGTCGGTGGCGGTGCTTATGGCAAAATAGCGTCATCTTGTCGTTCCCAACCACCAATGATTAGATTAGAGGGAACAAGTTCCGAGAAAGCAAAAGCGAGCAATTTTGTGTCCGAATCCCACATCCTCGTCGAAGGTGCCCGGCAGAACAACCTGAAATCCCTGAATCTGGAGCTTCCCCTCAACAAGCTGATCGTGGTGACCGGGGTCAGCGGCTCGGGAAAGTCCTCCCTGGCCTTCGACACCCTGTACTCCGAAGGGCAGCGCCGTTATGTGGAGACCTTCTCACCCTACACCCGGCAGTTCTTGGATCGGATGGACAAGCCCCAGGTAGAGCGCATCGAGGGTATACCCCCGGCGATCGCCATCGACCAGGTCAATCCGGTACGCACCTCCCGGTCCACCGTGGGTACCATGACCGAGTTGAACGACCACCTCAAGCTGCTCTACGCCCGGACCGGACGGCTGTACTGCCAAAGTTGCGGAAAGCCGGTTGACCGGGACTCTCCGGACAGTATTTGGAAACACTTGCTTGGTTGGGCCAAGAACCAGGAGAAAAGCGGCGAAAGCAGGAAGGGATTCGAGGCAGAGGCCCAGCGCCTGCTGATCGTCTTTCCCGTGACGGTCCCCCACAACTTCAGCGTGGAGGAGATACGGGAGCTGCTCCTCAAGCAGGGTTATACCCGCATCCACCGCCAGGAGCACTCGACTCTGGAGGTCATCCAGGACAGAGTCCGGTTCAAGCGGGCCAACAAATCCCGGATCATCGAAGATCTGGAGGCGGGCCTTCGCTACGGGCAGGGCAACGTCCTGGTCTATCCTCTGGATAAGAAGCTGGGGCCCCTCCAGCCCTTACGCTTTTCCAGCGATCTTCACTGCCCCGACTGTGACATTCACTACCGCGATCCGGTTCCCAATCTCTTCTCCTTCAACTCGCCTATCGGCGCCTGTGAGAGCTGTCGCGGCTTCGGCAGAGTCATCGGCATCGATCCCGATATGGTGATCCCGGATCACGGGAAAACCCTGGCCGAGGGTGCCATCCGTCCTTGGCAGAGCGAGAGCTTTGGGGAGTGCCAGGACGATCTGGCGCGCTTTGCCCGCAGGCGCAACATTCCTCTAGATGTGCCCTGGCGGAAGATGAGCCAGCCACATCGGGATTGGGTGATGGAGGGGCAGTGGCAGGGCGAGGGTACCTGGTACGGGATCAAGGGCTTCTTCGAGTACCTGGAGACCAAATCCTATAAGATGCACATCCGGGTGCTCCTGTCCAAGTATAGGGCCTACCATCTCTGTCCCGCCTGTCTGGGAGCCCGGCTCAAGCCGGAGGCCTTGCTCTGGCGAATCGGAGCGGGCAGGGGCCTGAACATCCACGAGCTGATGCTCCTCCCCATAGAGCGCTGCCAGGCCTTCTTCCAAAAAATGAAAGCCGGAACCGGGAAAACAGACTCCGTCGGCGAAGCCACCGAGATGCTCCTTGGGGAAATCTGCTCGCGCCTGCGCTATCTGGTCGAGGTCGGGCTGGGGTATCTGACCCTGGACCGCCAGTCCCGAACACTCAGCGGCGGGGAGGTGCAGAGAATCAACCTGATCACGGCCTTGGGAACCTCGCTGGTGAACTCTCTGTTCGTTCTGGATGAGCCGAGCATCGGCCTGCACTCCCGGGATATCCGCCGGCTGATCGCAGTGCTGCACCGTCTGCGGGATGCGGGAAACACGCTGCTGGTGGTGGAGCACGATCCGGAGGTGATTCGGGCGGCGGACCTGGTCCTCGATATGGGACCCGGAGCCGGGGAGAAGGGGGGAGAGATCGTGTTCTTCGGATCTCAGGCGGAGCTTCTCAAGGAGAAGCGCTCCCTGACCGCTCAGTACCTGAGCGGGAAGAGGAGTGTCCTGGACCAGGGCTTGAGAATCGACGGTGCCCGCTCCGGGGTCGATCGGGCGGATTCGTTTCTCGAGATTCTAGGCGCCGAAGAGCACAATCTCAGAGGGATAGACGTGGCTATCCCTCTGAACCGCCTGGTGTGCATCACCGGGGTGAGCGGCTCGGGAAAGTCAACCCTGGTGCAGGATGTGCTGTACCGCGCCCTGTACCGCTTGCAGGGAAGACCTGTGGAGCAGCCGGGGCGGCATCGAGAGATCCGTGGATTCGAGCACTTTTCCGAAGTCGTGCTGGTCGATCAGTCGCCGATCGGCAAGACCACCCGCTCCAATCCGGCCAGTTACGTGGGAGCCCTCAACCCGATCCGTAAGCTCTTTGCCGTGGAGCCCCTGTCACGACAGCGGGGCTACACACCGGGAACGTTCAGCTTCAATTCTGGGAAGGGACGCTGTCCAACCTGCGGTGGCAACGGATTCGAGCGCATCGAGATGCAGTTCTTGAGCGACGTGTACCTCCGCTGTCCCGACTGCGACGGCAGGCGCTACCGTTCGGAGGTCCTGGAAGTCAAGATCTCTCCGATTCCGGAAGAAACAGGTGCCGATCGAATCGGCTCCGCTGCCCACGGCTTCTCGGAGAAATCAATCGCTGGAATATTGGACCTAACCGTAGCCGAGGCCTGCGGGTTTTTTTCCGGAGTCCCTGAGGTTTTGCGCCTTCTCGAACCGCTTCGAGCCGTCGGCCTGAGTTACGTGACCTTGGGACAGCCGGTACCTACCTTGAGCGGAGGAGAGGCCCAGAGGCTGAAGCTGGCCGGCCACCTCGCCAAGGTGAAGCCGAAGGCAAGGGGAAGGACAGAGCCCACGTTGTTTCTCTTCGACGAGCCGACAACGGGCCTCCATTTCCAGGACATCGCCACCCTGCTTCAGGCTTTTCGCCGCCTGCTCGAAGCGGGGAACAGCCTGGTGGTGATCGAACACAACCTCGATGTGATTGCCGCCGCGGATTGGGTCATCGATCTGGGCCCTGAAGGAGGGGAGCAGGGGGGGCAGGTAGTGTGTACCGGCTCACCTCGGGATATCCTCAAAGTTCACGGCAGCCACACCGCTCAGGCGCTGCGGCGTTATTGGCAGACTGACCGTTCGGTATCGGGGGGGAAGGCGGAAGATCATGAGACTCCCTCGACGAATCACCACATCACCATCCGCCACGCCCGGGAACACAACCTGCAGGGAATAGACGTAACCATACCGCGGGACCGGTTCACAGTGGTGACCGGGGTCAGCGGCAGCGGTAAAAGCACCCTGGCCTTCGATATCCTGTTTTCCGAAGGACAGCGCCGGTATCTGGAGTCCCTCAACGCCTACGCCAGGCAGTTCGTGCAGCCGGCCAGCCGCCCCGATGTGGACGGCGTGTTCGGTGTTCCTCCGACCGTGGCCATCGAACAGCGGACCAGCCGGGGCGGGCGCAAGAGCACGGTGGCAACCATGACGGAGATCTACCATTTCCTGCGGCTGTTGTTCGCTAAACTCGGAACCCAGTACTGTCCCCGGTGTGATGTAGCGATCGAACCGCAAACCCAGGAACAGATCGTTACCCGGATCCTGAAGGGTTTTCGGGGGGATCAGGTACATCTTCTGGCACCCCTGGTGGTTTCCCGAAAAGGCTACTACACGGATCTTGCCAAGTGGGCCGCCGCCAAAGGATACCGGCACCTGCGGGTTGACGGCCGCTTTCTGCCGACCGAATCCTGGCCTCGACTGGATCGTTTCCTGGAGCATGATATCGAGCTTCCCGTGGGAACGGTGAAAGTCTCCAACGCCGGGGTGGCCAAGCTGCGGGAGCTTCTCGCCCGCGCTTTGAGCCTGGGCAAGGGGGTGGTTTATGCAGCTTCCGAGGCCACAGAAGAACAGACCGTGTTTTCCACCAGCAGGGCCTGTCCGAATTGCGGCCGCAGCTTCAAGGAGCTTGACCCGCGTATGTTCTCCTTCAACTCCAAGCACGGCTGGTGCCCGGAGTGCTACGGGACGGGACTTCAACTGTCAGGATTTGACGAAGAGCAGACCGGGGAAGAGATCTGGTGGAACGCATGGTGGGAGGGCGCGGAACGGGTCTGTCCTACCTGCAGCGGGGCACGGTTGAAGGCTGAAAGCCTGGCGGTCCGCTTCCGCGGGCGTACCATCTCCGATATTACGGCGATGCCCGTAGATGCCGCGGACAAATACTTTTCCGGGCTGAAGCTGCGGGGTCGGGAATCCGAGATTGCCCGGGATATTCTGGCGGAGCTGCGCTCCCGCCTCGACTTTCTCTCCCAGGTCGGATTACCCTATCTATCCCTGGACAGAGCCGCTCCTACCTTGAGCGGCGGTGAAGCCCAGCGGATCCGTCTGGCCTCGCAGCTGGGATCCAATCTGCGGGGGGTGTGCTACATTCTGGACGAGCCCACAATCGGACTTCACGCCCGGGACAATCAGCTGCTCCTCGATACCTTGAACCGCCTCAAGAGCAAGGGGAACACCGTGGTGGTTGTAGAGCACGACGAGCAAACGATACGGCAGGCCGAGCATGTGATCGACCTCGGCCCCGGCGGCGGTGTCAACGGTGGCAGACTCGTTCATGAAGGATCGGTGGACCAGCTTCTCAAGAAACGGTCCTCCCTCACCGGTCGCTACCTAAATCAACCGTTGAAACATCCCCTCTCCTTGCGGCGACGAGCCGAGGCCGCACGTGAGAGAATCGGTCGAAGCGAGCCGCGGGTAGAGATCGTCGGGGCTCGTCTGCACAATCTAAAGAATCTACGGGTCCGCTTTCCCCTTGGCCGGTTCATCTGTGTGACCGGGGTCAGCGGCAGCGGCAAGAGCACCCTGGTTCGAGAGGTGTTGTACGAGAACCTGCGTGCCCTGGTTGCTGCTCGTCGGGGTCGACGAAGGACCGCTTCAAAGGGATCATCCGGCCGACTGGTCGGCTGTGATGAAGTCCTGGGTTGGAATCAGGTGGGCCGGGTCCTTGAGGTCGATCAGACGCCGATCGGCAAGACTCCCCGATCCTGTGCCGCCACCTACGTGGGATTCTGGGATGAGGTGCGAAAGCTCTACGCCCGCACTCCGGAGGCGAGGATGCGGGGCTACACTCCCAGCCGCTTCTCCTTCAACGTCGCCGGGGGCCGCTGCGAGGGGTGTGCCGGTCAAGGGATGCAGAAGATCGAGATGAGCTTTCTGCCCAACGTGTCCGTGCGCTGCGATGTCTGCGCAGGCCGCCGCTTCAATTCGGAAACCCTGTCCGTGCTCTACAGAGAAAAGAGCATCGCCGATGTTCTCGCCATGAACGTCGACGAAGCAGTGGATTTTTTCTCCGCCCATCCCACCGTGCACAGGGCTCTGCTCCTGCTGCAGGAGGTCGGCCTGGGTTATATCACCCTCGGGCAGCCGAGCCCCACCTTGAGCGGCGGGGAAGCTCAGCGCATCAAGCTGGTCACCGAGCTGGCCAAGACCAAATTACCCCCGACCGATTCCTCGGGACGAGTGATCCGCAACGGCGAGGCCGCGTCGGGGGCGGCGCGGATGGGACGAACCGCCGCCGGCAGACCGGCCTGTACGCTGTACGTGCTGGATGAACCAACGATCGGGCTGCACATGGCGGATGTGGAGAAGCTGATCCGGGTCCTCCAGCGCCTGGTCGATGCCGGAAATACCGTGGTCGTCATCGAGCACAACCTGGACATTATTGCCGAGGCCGACTGGATCATCGATCTGGGCCCGGAAGGGGGCGGAAAAGGCGGCCGGATCGTGGCAAAAGGAACCCCCCAAGCCGTAGCCGCAGGGACCAACGGATCCCATACGGGACGGTTCCTGGCCGAGTTCCTAAAGGACCGCAGTGCATCGTCGTCTTGAAGTGGATCGATCGAATAACGGAAGAGATGCCGATCAGGCGGCCTGCTCGCGGGCTTTTTGTACTTTTCCCGGTTGCATTGCCGGCCGGCTGCCCGTCCCTTGTTTTTCCAAATCTTGATACATGCTGCTGATGCTCCGCTCAAGCTGCTCCTTGATGCGCATGCGCTCTTCTCCGTAGGGGGCGTCGGGGTTGAAGCGGACGGGTTCTCCGACCTGGATTCCCCGGACGTTCTTGTTGACCGCCACCGGATAGAAGGTGAGGATCTTGTGAGTTGTATCGTACAGCCACCGGGCCAGGCGGATGAAACCGGTATTCAACATGCAGAGATCATCCTGCGTCTTGCTCTCTTCGTTTTCGGGAAAGATGAGTAAGGTTTTTCCCGATTTGAGATAGGAGAGGCTGATTTCGAAGGTCTTCACCAGTTTCCGGCTCTTCCGGTATACGGGGACCGCCTTGAGGTAGGACATCAGGTGAACGCAGATGCGTCCAATCAGGCGGGACAGATCCCGGCCTACGAAGGACCTCAACTTGAGTTCCTTTTCTACGAAATCCCGGCGGATGTAGTCGGCGCAATCTTTCAGATTTGTTACTTCGTGGACGACCCAGGGATACAGCTTGTGGGTGAGAGAGGACATCAGGGCTACCGGCCCGAAGGATCCAAGGTGGTTGGCCACGACGACCGCATTGGTATTCTCCAGTGCCTTTTGTATGCCCTGGATGTGGGCTTTTACGTAGAAGACCTTGATGATTTTCGCCAGCAGCGTATACACAGCCTTGCTCATCACACCTCCCCCGGGCTATGTACCTCGTCTATCTATATACTAATATGGATTTCCGCGTTTGGCAACTGTCATATTTCTTGTGGTAACACAACGATGGATCGTCCATGTTTTCCCCAGGGAACAGACCATGAGGGAAAGTCCGTTGTCACGGGTGGACGTCTTGACACTCTCCCTACTTCCGCCCTCAATAGAGGCATGCACGAAAAGCAAGACAAGATCGGTCGGCCGCGGCGCTACAACTTGAAGCCCCTATCCGGTTTCGCCAACACAGAGCTGGCCCAAGGCGCGGCTCTGCTGCAGGAGCTCGCCGAACGGGTATACGATCAGATCATCGACCTGCCCGGGGAAGCCCTGGACCACACTGTTCAAGACACAACTCTGAGCATTTCCATGCTGGTACTGCATATGGCCTGGGCTGAAGCAAATTGGGTACGGCGGATCACCGGAGCGGACATCCCCGACCCTCTTTACAAAGAAATCGAGAAAGGGAGTCTTAGCCGGCTCAGTGACCCGCCGCCCCCCGGATACGCCGCTTCCACGTTGATCGAGCTCTGTCGGCGGGTGCAAAAGGACTACTCTCAACCAGCGCTTGTGGATATCGAAAACATCGACGGGGTTCTGACCAAAGAGGGAAGCACCTTTTCCGTAAGGGGGATCATGGGCCAGCTCGCCTGGCACTGGACCTATCACTCCGGGCAGATCGGACTGCTGCGGCTGCTCTGGGGTTCGGACTACCAGTGGAGGAGCGAAGATATCGTGGCGCTGCCACCGCACTGAAAGGTTGAGGCTATGGTGGATGTGAAAGAAGCTGTCGGCAAGGCTATGGACTACCTCAAGGATATGTACCAGATCGATCAGTTCAAGGACGTCCTGCTCGAGGAGGTGGATCTTTCGGAGGACAACAAGTTCTGGAACGTAACCATCGGCTTCACCAGACGGCAGGAAACTACCTCTGGAGGACCCATGGCTACCCTGATCGGGCAGTCCACGGAGTTCAGGCGGGAGTTCAAGGTCTTTCAGATTGACTCGGAGAACGGTGCCCTGCGCTCGATGCGGACCAGAAAAGGGGAGTAGCGGACCGCTAAACACGGTGTGAGCTACGAGCAGCTGGAGGAGCTGCTTCGAAAACGGAACGTTCTCTCCTGACCCGTTTCTCAGCCGGTTAGAATCTCTTCGATGAACGTGCCCCTTTTCTCCTCGATTTCCGCAGGGGTATAACCTAAAGCCTCTATCGGCTCGAAGACCCTCCCCGCTGCCACGCCAAGAAGTTCTAGACGTTCGAGCAGATTCATGCGCTCGAAATCGGTTGAAATCACGAGCAGATCTATATCGCTGTCTTCCCGTGGAGTACCATCACGATAGGATCCGAACAGCACAATTTTATCAGGGGTAATGCCGAGCTTGTGAAGCTCATCCTTGTATCTTTTAATAATCAGATCGATTTCACGTGTTGTTTTAACCATGAAAGTATCTTCTCCGTTTTTTCTAGATACTCTTTTGCCACCTGTCTTGCGTAACTGCTTATAAGTTTTTTGAAATCTTCCGGGTATCTGGTGACAATGCTGGCATTGTTGATCTTCGAGACAAAATCGAAATGTTCCGGTGGAAGTTCCGTTTTTGTTTCCTTCACGAGATATAAAAGATTATGAGTTTTCGGAGCGGGTCGATTCAAGCGTTTGGAAAAAATCGCTTTCAGCATTTTTTCAAGTGACATGTGGCACATGAATATTACGTATACGTATCGACCAGCTTTCAGCAAATGCTTTGCAGTTGCGAAATCATATTCGGAGGAGGAGGTATAATTTTCGACGTCTTTGCCCATTTCTACAGAAATACTAATCTATTAATGATAGCTAGGCAACAAAACATAAGGCTGTGCGATCGGACTACTCGGGACCTGTTCCTGATGTATCTCTAAATCGGATTACCAGACCTCGGGGCATTTTCCCGTCGAATCTACAAGGGCTACGCATTGCCCGGTGACCTGGATGTTGGGCAGCGGCCGGAGCTCCTCCAGGAGCATCTTGGACACGCAGATTTCCTCGAGGTGGAGGGTGTCCCGGATCCGCATTATTCTCTCCTGTCCCGGTGCAACAGCACCGCAGGAGCGCAGGGCGATGTCGACAGCTTGTTTGTCCGATTCGACGACGATCGGCACCTTGGCCCTGGATAGGAAAGAGCTGGTATAGGCATTTTCCAACGTTGCCTGGAAATCAATCTTGTCGTAGAGACGACGGCTGATCACATCCGCCAGGCCAACACCGAGAGCGTTGCCGTGAGAGCCGGCCGTCAGATCCCGGACGAAGATGGCCTTTATGCGAGGGTGTTCCGGCTCTCTTTCCCCCCTGACAGCGATTCTGCCGATTATGTTCGTGTCCATGCCCACACCGCTGATATCTTTTCCCATGGCATCGACGACAAGCAGGTCGATGCTGTCTGAGGGAAGGGCGGGCATCAGCGTTCGGGCCAGCCTTAGGAGCCGGGGCTCTTCAGGAAGGATCGCCTCAACCGGCAGAGCCTCGACAGCTGCGGCTTGTTCGTAGGCGTTTTCGACGATTGCCACACCTCCCAGAATTTTCCCGGTGCCAAAGATCCTTTCCGCACATTGGGGGATCAGATCTCTCAAGCCGGGTACTCCGAAGCGGTGGATCTCCAGAGCCTGGTCGTGCTTTCCTAGACCGATCACGGCCATCTTGACCAGACCGCTCTCATACGTACTGTGATAGTCCGTATGGGGCTTGATTCTATTGATCAGAATGATTCCATCCGCCCTGGAAGCGTGGGTATCCATGAAGAGTTTGACCGGCAGGTCGGAGGAAAGACGCACCACCTCCATTGAGGATCGTATCGGTGCGCCGATGGTTGTTTCCCGGATTCCGTAGGAGGAAAGGATCTCCAGCTGTCCCTCCGCGGTGGCACCGCCGTGGCTGCCCATGGCCGGCACGACGAACGGCTTGGCTTTTTTTTGCTTCAACCAGCTCAACGTAGTCTGAACGATACGGTCGATCCCGAAGATGCCCCGGCTGCCAACCGCCAGAGCGATGGAGGAACCTGCGGCGATGCGGCTGGAGATCTTTTCAAGTTCTTTTGTTAGATGTGACTCAAGGTCATCGATTCGCGGAGCGTTGAAATGTTGAATTACCTTGTGTAATTCGAGTCGGGGAAAGCCGCGAGTCTTCATGGAGCCCCTGGAGCCGTTTGACTGCCGGTAGGGGTTTCAGCTAACTTTGCAGCCAGCTCGATCGCTTCCACCATGCTGTCTTCGGAGGCGATCCCCCTGCCTGCGATATCGAAAGCCACGCCGTGATCCACGGAGGTGCGGATGATCGGCAACCCGAGCGTTATGTTAATACCCCGCACGCTATCCCACCTGTTCTGCCTGCTGTTCCAACTAAAGCCTTTCATCTTCACCGGAATGTGGCCCTGGTCGTGATACATGGCCACCGCCGCATCATACTGTCCACCCGAGGTGCTCGAGAAACAGGTGTCCGGGGGTAGAGGGCCTTCGATCTGCATACCGAGGGACCTGGCTTCGGTTACCGCGGGTGCGATCTCCTTTTGCTCCTCATAGCCGAACAGGCCTCCTTCGCCGGCGTGGGGGTTGAGACCCGCCACGGCGATGCGGGGATTTTCGATACCGATTCGGCGGAGCATATCCCAGGCCAGCCTGATCACTGCCACGATCCTCTCCCTTTTTACCCGCTCGATCGCTTCCCGTAGAGGAACATGAGTCGAGACGTGAACCACCCGGAAATCGCCCTCTGCCAGCATCATGGCGTAGTCTTTGCTCCCGGTGAAATAAGCGTAGATTTCCGTGTGTCCCGCGTAAGAAATACCGGCCAGATTCAGGGCTTCCTTGTGGATCGGGGCGGTCACGGTGCCGTGGATTTTTCCTTCCATTGCCAGCCGGATAGCGGTTTCTATGTATTCGTAGGCGGCTCGACCACACGTGGCAGAGACCTTCCCGTATTCGAGCTTGGCCGGGTCCACGTTGTCCAGATCCATGACGTTTATCCGTCCAGGGTGAAATGATTCGATTTCGGGTATGTGATCGTGATCGTAGCACTGTGTATCGAGGTTCAGCTTAGCAATCTCTCGGGAAGCCTGCTGTATGACTCGGAAGTCTCCGATCACCAGAGGAAGGCAGATCTCGTGAACAGCTTTACGGGCCAGGGCTTTGACGATGATCTCAGCGCCGACGCCGGCCGGATCCCCCATGGTGATTCCCAGCAGAGGTTTCACTTCGTTGACGCTCCCCGCGTGATCGCTGTAGTTTGAGCACAAATGGTTGAACTGCTGGTGCTCGCCGACGATTTCACAGGCGCCCTCGATACAGGGGTGCAGTTTGCCCAGCGGAACATACCAACTCTGGTTTCTACCAGGATGGAGCCGCTTGATCAAGGGGTGGATGAGGAAATCTCCGTGGTCGTGCTCGATCTAGAGACCAGACATCTCTCCCCGGCGGAGGCCGCTGTCCGGGTAAGACAAGTGGTGCAGCTGGCTCAACGGAAGGGAGTCGAATCGTTCTACAAGAAAACCGATTCCACCATGAGAGGCAACATCGGCAGCGAGCTGGAAGCCCTGCTCGAAGCCACTGGTACCTCATTTCTACCGTTTATTCCCGCCTATCCCAAAAACGGCCGAATCACCGTCGCAGGCAGACAGTACGTTGACGGCGTTCCGGTGCACCTGTCTCCTTACGGCCAGGATCTCCAAAACCCGGTTAGCAGCAGCTATGTGCCGGATATCATCGCCGGCCAGACTTCGATAGCTGTTCACGTAGTCGAACCCCACGAAAGCATGCAGCTCGAGTGGCTCAAACGGCGAGGGAGCCTGATCGTGGTGTTCGACGCCCGGACCGATGTAGATCTTCGGTTGATCGCAGAGCAGCTAAAACGTAGCGGGCTTCTCCGAGTCACGGCTGGATGTGCCGGATTCGCGGAGGTTCTACCCCTCGTTCTCGATTTGAAGAGACAAGTTGTGGCGAAACTCGAATGTCCTTCCCAGCTTCTGATCATCTGTGGAAGTACAAACCGGATATCCCTTGAGCAAATCGAGATGGCGGTGCAGAGCGGGGTGGAGCGTATCATAATTCCTCGCGGGGAATTGCTGGGCCAGGCCAAGAAGGAGGATTTGTTTGAAAGGTATTTATTGCCTCGAATAAAAAAAAAGCTAACCGGCGGCGGCGATCTCATTCTTCAGGCAGCCCGTGGTGACGAGGATATCGACCGCTTTCACCAGTTCGCCCAGGAGCATGGTTTGCAGGCACAGGAAGTGCCCCGATTGGTCGCCCAGGCACTCGGTGACCTGGTTGGCAGGATCTTGCGTTTCCACGGCAGACTGACTCCGGTGGTCTTCGGGGGTGATACCGCCATCGCAGTTATGGAAACGCTGAGGCTGCCGAAAGTTCTGCCGATCGAACAGATAGCACACGGGGTTGTAGTCTCCAGGATGATCAACGATTCTATGGACTTACCCCTAATAACTAAAGCGGGCGGTTTCGGCCCGCCTGCACTAGTACAGGAGATCCAACGATTCGTGAGCTGATTGATTCCAACTGCCACTCTCGCGCCTCCCGATCGGCGGACAGGGCGTGCAGAGCTGGAGGCGGCGCGGAAGTAGGATAATTCGTCCCTCGATGCAGGTAAGGCTCTACGGTCCTTCCAGAAGCACGCCGCAGCTCACCTCGCAGCAGTTCAAACTCAATCAGTAGATTTGGGATCCAGGATGATCTTGACACCCTCGCGAGCTTCCAATTTTTCGAATGCTCTCTTCCACTCGGTCAGCGGTACTATTTCGGAGATCAGAGGTTTGAGCCGAACTTTGCCTTCCGCCATCAGTAGCAGGGCTCGTTGCCACGACACCCAGTGCTGAGACAGCGATCCGGTCACCTGGATCTCTTTGTAGGCAATCTTTTCGAAGTCAACCGGAAAAGGCCTGCCGAACAGGCCAATTTGAGTGTATTTTCCTTGCTTTTTCACCAGTTCCAGCCCTAGGACCGCTGCCTCCGGGACCCCCGAGCACTCCAGCACGACGTCCGCACCGGTTCCGTCGGACAAGTCCCGGATATGATCGACGGCGTTTTCGCTGTTGATGTTCACAGTTTCATCGGCCCCGAGAGATTTTGCAAGAGCCAGACGGGCTTGGTCCTTTGCGGTTCCGGTTACCACAACACGGCCGCCCTCTGCCTTGGCGATTTGCAGAGCAAGCAATCCGATAGTGCCGGGACCGCTGATCACCACCAGATCCCCGGCGCGGATGCCGGTAAGCTCCTGGACCGCATGAACGCAGCAGGCCAGGGGCTCTGTGAGCGCTCCTTCAATAAATTCGACGTTTTCGGGAAGGCGATGGACACGGTGTGCTCCAACCCGCACGTATTCGGCGAATGCCCCGTCCACCCAGTATCCCAGGGTTTTACGTTCGGGACAGAGGTTGTCGAAACCATTGAGACAGTACCGGCATCGGCCGCAGTTGATGGCCGTGGTCATAGAGGTGACCCGATCGCCAACCTGCCATCCGGCAACCTCGATCCCGATTTCGGAAATCGAACCGGAAAACTCATGGCCTATGATCATGGGGGGGCGCATGGGGAAGTTGATATCCCAGTGGTAGATATGGAGGTCGGAGCCGCAAATTCCGGCGGCCTCCACCTTTATAATCACTTCCCCGGGTCCCGGCTTTGGTACAGGTACCTGTCGTATTTCGAGATTTCCGGGTCCCGAAGCCGTTTTAAACAAACCAATCATTGGGCCACATTCTTGATCCGGGAAAGATCGCCGTACCTGGCAGCCTCAAGAATCGGCCCCATATACTCGTCGATCATATCCGCGGTCAGGGGTACCGGCATGTTCTGCAGTTTCATCTTGAGTTGCGGGTTCTTGGCGGCGGTCAGCGCCCGGGTAATGTGATCCTGGCTGAAACCGGACACTTCGCTCAATCGGGTGGGAAAGCCAATCTTTTCAGCCAAGGCGAACATCGCTTCGGCTACGGCGACGCCTAGGTCTCGCCCTCGAAGACTGTTGATATCCGCCGAGGTCAGACCTGCATTCCGGTAGATCTCTCCCAGCATCCGCAACGGATCCTCGATCGCAGGCCCAAAGAAAACAGTGTAGTAGGGATTCATCATGGCGCAGGCACGGCCGTGGCTCAAAACATCCACCAGGGAGAAGCTGGTTAGATGGCCGCCGTTGGTCCCGCCGACCATGATGGAGTAGCCCCCGAGGTCCGTGGCCAGGCAGAGAGCTTCCCGGGCAGCTTTGTCCTTGGGATCTGCCATCACCTGCGGCAGATAGTTGACGACCAGACCGATTCCCACACGGGCGATCCCCTTTATCTTGTCGTAGGCCGGTTGGCCAACCGCACCGTACAGAACCTCCAGACAGTGGGCGATTCCATCCAACGCCCCGTCGGCGGTAAGACTCGGCGGCGCGGCATGGGTGACCTGGTGATCGAAGAGCGGATTGCTCGGCACGATCGCCTCGTCTACGATCAGTTTTTTCTGACCCGTATGCACATCAGTGATGTTCGAATATTTGGTGAGGTGGGCTCCGGAGCTGGCCGCAGTCTGGATAGCTACATGGGGGCTCAAGATTGTACCACTTTTTTTTGCCGTTTCCGCGACCAAACCGGTACCGAAGTAACCTTCGATGTCCCCGCCCAGGGTCCGAAGTACCTCCGCGGCTTTTCCGGCGTCGATAGTGCTGCCCCCGCCGAAGCTGACGATTACTTCAGGATCGAGCTGTTTTAGGGAATCGGCAATCCGGAACAGGTCCTCTCGCGGGCAGTTGGGGCCCGCGCCCTTGATCTCGCCGGCTACATCGACTCCCGCTTTAGCCAGTGAGTCACGGATCACCGCCACATAGCCGTCACTTCCGGGAAAGGAATCCCGGATAAGAGCGGCTTTCTTCCCCGCGGGCGCGGTAACCGTTCCTACCTTGTCCAGGACGCCGGCTCCGTATACATAGGCATCCCCTTTGAATTCCCCAAGTAATTTTCTCGCCTTTTCAAAATCGTTCATGCATCACCTCTCTATTGGCTTTGAATTATTGGCCGCTCATCAATGGTAGTCAAGGACAAAATTTGCCTTAGTTTATAATGGATCGCCCGTTCTTTTTAGACTTTCTTTTTTTCCGAAACCGTGCCGAAATCCGAAGGCTTCGCTTGATTATACAATAGACATAGGAGCCCTTACGATTCATTATAATCGCACACGTACTAACATAAGTCGGAGGTTGAGAAATCATGGCCAAGGGATTTACGGGCAAGATACTGCATATTGACCTTGCTACCCGGACAAGCAAAGTTGAAGAACCGGAGGAACGCTTCTATCGGCGCTATGGAGGCGGCAGTGCAATGGGTACTTACTATCTACTCAAGGGAATGCCGGCTGGTACAGATCCGCTGGGACCGGATAACGTCCTGACCGTTTTTGTGGGTCCGGCTACGAGTGCCCGGATTTCCGGACAGAGCCGAGTCAGTGTGAATGCCAAGTCTCCACTCACCGGCGCCATTGGAGATTCTCAAGCAGGCGGTTTCTGGCCGGCTTATCTCAAGCGTTCCGGTTTTGACGGCCTGGTCATAAACGGCAGGGCAAGCGAGCCGGTCTATCTTTGGCTGCACGATGGTCAGGTCGAGTTTCGCGAAGCACACCAGTTGTGGGGAAAGATCACCGGAGAGGTTGAGAAACTTATCCGGAAGCAGCTGGGTGATGACAAGGTCCAGGTGATGCAGATCGGTCCGGCTGGAGAGAAGATGGTGCGCTTCGCCTGCATCATCAATATGGGCAACCGGGCGAACGGCCGCACCGGGATGGGAGCGGTCATGGGCTCGAAAAATCTTAAAGCCATCGTTGTCCAGGGCAGGCAAAGTCCCGAGTTTTTCGATCCTGAGACAATCAAGGACCTTGCCCGTTGGGGCGCGGACAACTTCAAGGATTCGAACGCCTATGAGCTCGGCCTGCATGGGACCGCCAACATCATCCCGGGACAAAACGACAACGGCGGTCTTCCCACCCGTAACTGGAGCAGTGGGGTCTTCGAAGACTACGAGAAAATCTCCGGGCAGAGGATGAGCAAGACGATACTCAAAGAGCGGGATACCTGTTTCGGCTGTGTGATCCGCTGCAAGCGGGTGGTGGAAGTCACTGAAGGCGATTTTCAGGTAGATCCGTACTACGGCGGTCCGGAATACGAGTCCATCGGCACTTTGGGGTCCTACTGCGGGATCAACAACCTGGCAGCCATTGCCAAGGCGAATGAGTTGTGCAACAAGTACGGCCTTGATACCATCTCCTGCGGCGCCACCATTGCCTGGGCCATGGACTGCTATGAACAGGGATTGATTTCGAAAAAGGACACCGCCGGCTTGGAGCTGAACTTCGGCAACGCCGCCGCCATGGTGACGCTGGTGGAGCAGATCGCCAAGAAGGAAGGCTTCGGTGCCTTGCTGGCCGAAGGTTCGGCCCGGGCTGCGGAGAAAATCGGTCCTGATGCCGAGAAACTGACAGTCACAGCGAAAAAGCAGGAGTTTCCCGCCCACATGCCTCAGGTTAAGCGGTCGCTGGGATTGATCTACGCGGTGAATCCCTACGGTGCCGATCATATGTCCCACGATCATGATCCATTTTATGAACCCGGTACCGAGTTCGCCGACAGGATGGCAGCGATTGGCCTGCTGGATCCTCAGCCTCCAAGAGAGTTGGGTCCGGAAAAGGTTCGCTTTGCCCACTACACCCAGTGGATCTACAACGCCTGCAACAGCCTCTGCCTCTGCCAGTTTGTATACGGTCCC